>Ga0105104_10001887_pt1 | contig 15565 bp, 14 predicted proteins | sample PPLLaktember2015_3_FD_87034 | JGI IMG/M metagenome (GOLD analysis project Ga0105104, IMG submission 87034) | Freshwater sediment microbial communities from Prairie Pothole Lake near Jamestown, North Dakota, USA - PPLs Lake P7 Core (6) Depth... | ecosystem: Environmental > Aquatic > Freshwater >... | reverse complement strand
TCCGCACAAAGCGCTTCGCGGCCCTCCGCTGCGTGCGCGGCTCTGTAACTGCCCTTCGGTGGCAAGGTGTGTAACTGCCCTTCGGTCCCAAGATGCGTATAAAGTTCAGGGCCCTGACACCGCACTCCGAGAGAGAGACCGCAACTACGGGCGCTCAGAGGCCCGTCACCCACCTTGTCACGACTCAGCTCCTCAACTCCCACACCGCCGCCAGGGCTTTGTCGACATCTTCCGGATTATTGATGATCCCGGGCGTCATGCGGGCATGCGAGGGCTCGTACGGGGTTTCGCTGGCCACGATGTGCTTTTCCCGCAAGCGGCTGACTACTTCTGCGGGCGTCAGACCTTCCAGATCGAAGCAGACGATCCCAGCCGAAAGGTTCGGGTCCATGGGGGTATACAGCTTCACGTGGGACATGGAGGCAAGGCCTTCCTTGAGCTGGGTGTTCAGGGCGCGAATGCGATCTCGTATCTTGGTCTTTCCGATCTTCTGGTGGTAGCGGAAAGCGTCCGCTGCCGCCCATCGGTGCTCGAAAGAATGAAACCCGCCGGGCGTCATCCAGCCTCCCCAGCCGCTCTTCCCGGTGAAGCTGGGGATGGTGGCGATGATCCTGGAGTGGGATCGCGGATGGCCCCAGATAATTCCTGTGCCACGCGGGCCGAAGAGCCACTTGTGGGTCCCAGCCATCAGAAAATCACAGTCCAGATCAGTGACCTTGAAATCCTCCATCCCCAGGGCGTGGACCCCATCGACCGCCAGCATCAACCGGCGCTTTTCGGGCCGCCGGGCATTAATCTCAGAGACCATCGCCCCAATCGAGGCCACCGGTATCTTCAACCCGGTGCTTGAATGGACCCAGGTGACCGCGAGAAGACGCGTTTCAGGCCGAATCGCCTTTCTAAGATTCGATAGGATCTCTGCTTCGGAGACCGATTCGATTTTCTCGTAAAGCGAAATCTTCTTGACGGTAGCCCCGGTCCTGATCGACTTATATCGGACCGCTTCGAGCGTGGCGTAATAATCGTGGTTGCTGGTCAGTATTTCGTCCTCAGGGCTGATTTTAACGCCGTTGTAGACCATCCCCAGCCCCATCGTCGTGCTGTCGGTCAGGGCGATTTCCTCGGCCTGGGCGCCCAGATAATCGGCCGCGGCACGCCGCACTTCCATCAGCAGGTTCTGGTTATTGTCCTCCAGGTAGAGGGCCGGGTTTTTGTCCAGCTCGGACCGGTACCGCTCGATCGCCTCCCGGACAGGACGAGGATGGGAAGCCATCAGCAGACAAGCCATGTGGACATAGTCGCGTGAGAGCTCGAAGTCATCATGCAGGCGTGTCCACTCGTCGCTTAACGCCTTAAAGCCGCGTTGCAGGCGGCAGGCCGACAACAGCGACACACCCACGGCAGAGACACGAAAGAAGTCTTTTCGATTAAGAAGCATTTACGATGGATTCTGAGAGGGATTTCCTCCATTCTACCATCGCGCGTCTCGAAGCAGGGAGAGGCTTGACTAACCAGTAGTGGCTCAGTTTGGCCCGCAGGCACGGCTGGAAGGAACCGCAGATGACGCGGATGTCACACGGATAGCGCGGATAAAGGCGCCGCCCACAGCCTTAAGGCGGCGCCTTTATCCGCGCTATCCGTGTGACATCCGCGTCATCTGCGGTTCCTTCCAGCCGTGCCTGCGGGCCAAACTGAGCCACTACTGACTAACCGCGCTCGGGCGTCTCGTTCGTCAAATACTTCGCCACGATGGTGTTCAGAGGCACGGGGGAGGACGCTCCCTCGGCGAGCAGCCGAAGGGCCTTCAGATCGGATTCCCAGGCAATATCCCCGGGCGCCAGGATGCAGATGCCTCCGTCGATGTGCCGGCGTGAAAGTTTCTTATCCTTCAGGTAAAACATCTCCTGGCTTTCCTCGGTCGGGTAGGCGCGCATAAAAGGCGGGATATCGTTGGGTTTGAACCACAACTTGATCTCGCGTTCCGCTTCCTCAGGATTTGCGGACGCGTGGATCAAGTTGTCCATACGCTCGCTGATTGTCTCTCCCTGCTCGTTCTTGAGAGGGACAAGGGTCCCGAGCGACCGAATACATCCCGGCCTCTGCTCCCGCGCCACATGTGGATTAGTCGGGCCGCAGATCTCGCGGACCTTCTTCACGGCGTCGAGGCCCTGGTACACGATCGCGATCACCCTTTGCTTTTCGGGCTCGGACGGATAGTGGATCTTGCCCATAATATAGTCGAGCAACGCGGGGAAGAAGATTTTGCCGCGATGCTCGGCGTAATGTTCCTCGGCGAGCATGCGGTTGACATGGATGACCTTGGTGCCCGCGAAGCGCAGGCCGGTGTGAAACTCCGAAAGCTGCGAGAGTACGTACCCGGTTAGCGAATTCTTGAGTGCATCTGGCTTAATCAACACGAGAGTCTGGTCGAGTTCCTTGTTCACCATGCTTTATTATTATCCACTGAATCAGACGTATTGGCACGAACTGGAGAAATGGAGATGGATTCACTGCTGCAATACTTTCACGACCTTTATGTGGAGATGAAGGACCCGTGGGCTATTATCGGATGGGCCGGACAGATTGTCTTCGGCTCGAGGTTCATTGTCCAATGGGTCGCTTCCGAGCGGCAGAAGAAGAGCGTCATCCCCGTCTCCTTCTGGTACCTCAGCATGGTTGGAAGTCTGCTGCTGCTGGCCTATGGTTTCTACGTGAAGCAGCCGGTCTATATCGCGGGATACCTTTTTAACTGCGTGGTCTATGTCCGTAACCTGCACCTGATTCACAACCAGCAAGGGGAGGCTTGAAAAAGGACCCCAAGGACCAGAAGGACCCAAAGGACCCAAAGGACAAGTGACGACGATTTCTTCCTTTGGGTCCTTGGGGTCCTTGAGGTCCTTGGGGTCCTTGAGGTCCTTGGGGTCCTTGGGGTCCTTCGCAGCCTGACCCTCACTCAACCAGCCGTCCCGCCTGAAAGGCCTTGATCAGCGCCTGCTGGTCCAGGGTGCTGCTTTCCAGGTAGCGGCGCTTGCCGACGGGAATCTTGATCCCGCCGGCAGCGGCAGCCAGCGTTCCCGGCTGACCGAGTTCTTCCAGCAGATTCAGGTCGCCCTGTCTTGCCGGCAGTTCCAGAAACCCGTCTCCTGAGACGTGCCAGTAGACGATGTAGCGCTTCCCTGCGCGGTCAAACGAAAAGGCCCTGACCTGCTTGCCTCCGGGAGGATTCGGGATTTCCTGGTACGGTACCAGCTCCAACTCGTTCTGCTCGTTCACCAGGAGGAGATGCTCCTGTTCGAGATTCCGGAGTTGTCTCTTCTGCTCCTCGGTGAGCCAGCGTCGCGCTCTCACTTCCTCCCACCGACGCAGGACCTCCAGGTTGTCGGCGGTACGCGGGTGACGCTCCAGCTTTTCGAGCGAAAACTGAACGGATATCGGACAATCCCAGGCTGCGGCCCGGCTGGTGACGAACTCGAACATATCCGGCTGCATGCCGGTCGATTCGGCGCTGGGAGGCGGGTAAGCGACCCAGCCAAAGTCCATTCCGGTGAAGTCTTCGGCAATTCGCGGGGCTTCGTCCGCCGGGAACCGGCGGGTCTGGGCTTTGATCACTTCAGGTGCGAAATTGTCAAACGCATTGCCGCGGCTCAGGATGTGCCAGCTGAAATGCGCTTTGCAGGCGCCTTCGGCAAACAGCGGCCGGGGATTGAGCTGTCGGTAGACTCGCCACTGGGCCCACGAGACCATAAACCAGTAGGGCTCGTGAACATCTTCCGCGCCATCGAAATAGGCGAAGCGGAAGCCGGCCTGATTGTAGATCGACGACAGTCGAGTCGCCGCCTCGTCCTGGATGCTTGTACGCTGATCGAAGCGAATGAAAACCGGCCATTCGTCCACGTCGAGGAGGCCGAATTTCATGCCCGCCGCCTGGCGGGTGACGGACGTGCCGAGTTGGGCTCTTTTGCAGCCAAGAAAGCGAAACGGCCGTGTTGGCGTGTACTCCGTATACGAGATGATTTCGTTTCCGATCTTCAGGAGCCGCCAGTCTTCCCTTGTGGGGCACCCTCTTGGATCCTCCTCCACCGTCACTGTGGTCGACTGCTCGTCCAACGGCTCCGCCAGCGTGAAGATCCGGGCTAGATTCAGGCGGGGGTCGGGATTTGGCGTTACGTAGGGGTCGTGTCTGTGGGCCTTGTTGTAATGAAAATGCAGGCCGGGAACGAGGCCAGCCGCCTTCACCTTGTCGACAACTCGCTTCAGGTCCTCAAGGCCGTCCGGATACTCCGGACGCCATGGATAATGGCCAGCCGAGCGGACAAAGGCCAGGTAGTAAATGACGAGCGTGCGAAAGCCTCCCTGCCGGGCATAAGCAATCTGCTGATCGGCGTTTTCAGGGGTGATATCACCGGTCCAGAAATAAGAAAACCGGTACTCAGGACTTCGTCGGCTCGCGACCCCACGCGGCAAATCAAAATCGTTCTCGACCTCGTCGATTCGATCCAGAAGTTGGTTGGTGGAAGTTACGATCAGTGCCGCACCGACTTTTTCCGCCCTCACCTCATCAACAGCTGTAGCCCTGAGCAACCGGTACCCTTCTCGAGCCTCGGAGTCTATCTGCGCGTACGGATCACTCGCCAGTAGATTGACCGCCACCCGGTCGTCCCACATGACATTGAGCCAGTCCCCAAAGTGAGCACGCTGCCGGATGGGAAGCTGAAGAAAAAGCGCTTCGTCCGCTTTCGGAATCCGCCGATCTGGGTGAGTCAGATGCCGCAGACCGTCGAACTGAAAGCCAACATACCGGTCAGTCACCTTCAAGAGCACGGCCGCCTCGTAGTTGACGATCTCAAAGCGTACGAGCAACCGGTCGCCGGACTGGACGACGGACTTCGCTGGGTAAGTAATAGGCCGGGCAGGGTAAGCCAGTTGGATCTCGTTGTCGTAAGGGCGATACTGGGTCAGAGTGAACAGCGGCTCGGGAGCGCCCTGCGCCAGCAACTGCTCGCCGCTGGCCTTGTGGGTCAGGCTCACAGCCCGAGCATTGTCGCCGATAACCAGGCGCATCTCCTGGTTCTCTATGGTTATGTCCGCGCTTACATAAAGTGTGAAACCCAAAGCCAGGAACCCGAGCACTAAGAACTGCAAACCTGAGATCCGAAACACCATGACCCATCCTAAACTAACAAGGGACACAAGGGACAGAAGCGACTGCCGCTTAGGCGTAAGACCGTGGACCTGGAGTCGCGTTAACGAGCCGCGCACGCAGCGTGTGGCAAGCCACACGCTGCGTGCGCGGCTCAGTAACGCGACTCCAGCCCTCGTGCACGGCTCTCAGTCTGTCGGAGGGCGTCGCTCGGGGTTCTGGGGCGGCAGGGGTTTTCGCGGGACGAGCTCGTCACGCATCGCGGCGTTGTAAGCGAACCAGGCCATGACGACCGAGGCCTGCATGAGGTCCTCCCGTTGCAGCCGGTCAAAGACATCCATGTTCGTGTGATGCGTCCGGCTCATGTACTCAACCGAGTCCTGTATGAACTGGAACCCGGGCAGGCCGACGGAATCAAAAGGAATGTGGTCGGTCCCGCCCGTGTTGCGCAGGGTGGTGGTAGTGGCGCCCAAATCGGCGACCGGCTTGAGCCAGGCCTCGAAAATCGGCTGCACGGCAGCGTTGCCCTGCAGGTAGACGCCCCTGATCTTGCCTGTCCCGTTGTCCAGGTTGAAGTAGACTGAGAACTTGGAATATTCGGGCTTCAGCTGGAGCTCGCCTCGTTCCCGGCGCATGAACTCGGGCTGTTTTCTCTCTTCCGGGTCTGTTGGTTCGGCGCGGGTAGCCAAATGTTGGGTTACGTAAGCCCGCGAACCGAGGAAGCCTTGCTCTTCACCTCCCCACAGTCCCACCCGGATGGTGCGGCGAGGTTTGATTTCAAGAGCATTCAGTATCCGGACGGCTTCCATGACGACTGACACGCCGGAGGCATCGTCTGTCGCACCGGTTCCGGGGTGCCAGGAATCCAAGTGCCCACCCAGCAGCACGATCTCGTCTTTCAGATCGGTACCCGCAATATCGGCAACCGTGTTGTAACCTTTTTCCTCTTGATCGGTAAATCTAACCCGGAGGTCCAATTCGAGCTCGACCTCCATGTTCCGGTCTAGCAGGCGGGCAATCCGGGTGTAATGTTCGGCAGCCATGACGAGATGTGGCACTGGCGAGCTTTCTCCCGCCCGTTGCGAACCACGAATCAGTCGCACATTCCCGCCGTCGTTTTCTCCGGCCGCAACCAAGGCCAGCGGTTTTTCCTCAGCCAGGAACTTGTTCAAAGCTTCGGTGAACTGGCGTCGCCGCGCATACTCATTGCGGTAGTTGACGCCCGGAGAACCCGGGGCGCCGCCCCTTGACGGGTCAATCCGGTATTGGCTCAGTTCCACCAACTCCTCCTCGGAGTACCGGTCATACTCCGCTCTCTCGTGGACCTTCAGGGTCGGAGCCTCGCCGTTCAGCAGGATCATTCCGGTCACCTTGCCGCGATAATTTGCGAGGTCCTGCTCCGATTCAAGTTTGACTTTCATCGCCTTGCCCCGAACGGCTCCCTTCGTACCTGCACTCCAACCGAGCGGCACGGCCAGAAGCGGAGCAGGCGCCGGCTGTGTCATGTGGACAGATACATGTTCAACCGTCCATCCTCGGCCAAAATCCCAGGGTTCCATGCGCGCCTCTAGTCCCCAGGCGCTGAGCTGGTCCCTGGTCCATTCGTGGGCCTTCTTATAAGCAGGTGACCCGGTCAGCCGGGGTCCTATCACGTCGCATAGGTAGGACGCGGTGTCCATCACCTTCGAACGGTTGAATCCCTCGTCCCGAATTCGACTGAGCACACTGAGATCGAGAGCCTCGTCCCGTGCTGGACCGAGAGCCAGGACGGCCATCGAAAGGCCAACAAGACAAGCAGATCCCCAGATACGGCGCATGAGCGATCCTCCTAGTGAACGTCAGAAGTTAGCAGCAATGGTCGGAAATTTCCAGATGATATCGACCAGGAAATCTGCATAATGGCGGATTCCTGGTTGCGTTCCGAAGGTTTGAGCCGCTAAACGGAACCCTTTGATAGTAGAATATTCAGATTGCCATTTGGAGGAATAACGAGATGCAAAAGAGGTTACAACGATTTATCCCGCTGGGCGCCCTGGCCATCGCCGGCGCACTGCTTGTTTCGGCTCAGACACCCGCGCCCACGACCCCGGCGCCAGCTGGCGCTCCGGGACCGGCCAAGATCGCTTTCGTCAATCCGGTCGCTATCTTAAGCAGTACGGCCGAAGGGAAGCAGGAATTCGCGAAGCTCCAGGAGCTGACCAGTACCAAGCAGAAGCAGGTCGCCGACGCGAGTACCGAACTGCGTACCCTGCAGGACCAGTATTCCAAAACCAACCTGACCGCTAATCCGACCACCCGTGCCGAGATGGAGCGACAGATCCAGGACAAGGACATCAGACTGAAGCGTCTGCAGGAAGACGCGCAGCTGGAGCTGCAGCAGCGCCAGGACGACCTGCTTGAGAAGATGGGCGGCAAACTCCAGACGGTCCTGACCGAGTACGCGCAGAAGAACGGCATTGACACGATTTTCCGGCTCGATCAGAACCAGACCTTTGCCTATGTCAACCCGGCTTTGAACATAACTGATGCAATTATCAAGCAGTATGATCAGCGGTTTCCTGCACCGGCTGCTACGACTGCGCCTGCTGCTGCACCCAAATAGGGAGCGCAGCTGACGTGATCGTGGGTGTGCGTCTCAAGGAGCAAAAGCATGAACAGGCGAGTATTCATGAAAACGGTCGGCGCCGGAGGGCTTGCGATCGCGTCCGGGCCCGGACTGATCGCGGCGCGAGTCAAGCACATCGGACTGCAGCTCTATACCGTCCGGAACGAGATGGAGAAAGACTTTGAAGGATCGCTCGCAAGGGTCGCCCAGATAGGTTACAAGGAAGTCGAGTTTGCAGGCTATTTCGGGCGCACACCACAACAGGTTAAGGATCTTCTGAAAAAAAACGGGCTGAAAACGCCCTCGTCTCACATCGGCCTTAACCTGTTTGAGCAGGACCTTCCCAAGACGCTCGAGACAGGAAGGATTCTGGGACAGAAGTATATGGTCTGCCCTTCCCTCCCGGAACCGCGACGCAAGACCGTTGACGATTACAAAAAGCTGGCTGAGTTGTTCAACCGGCTTGGTGCGGAGTGCAAGAAGGCGGGCATGGTGTTCGCCTATCACAACCACGCTTTTGAATTTCAACCTCTGGATGGCCAGATGCCTTACGACCTGCTACTCCAGAACACCGACCCGAAGCTGGTCAAGATGGAGATGGACCTTTACTGGGTGGTAAAGGCCAACCAGGACCCGGTGGCGTACTTCGAGAAGTATCCCGGCCGGTTCGCGCTCGTCCATGTGAAAGACATGGATACGACGCCCGAAAAGGGCTTTGCCGAAGTGGGCCGGGGAAACATGGATTTCAAGACGATTTTCGGCGCTTCGAAAAGGGCCGGAATCAAGCATTACGTCGTGGAACAGGACCGGACGCCCGGCAATCCATTCGACTCAATCAAAATCAGCTGGGACTATCTAAGCAAGTTTGAGTACTAAGGAGCTCGATTCTTATCCACGAATTACACGAATGGCTGTGTACTTCGCGTAATTCGTGGATAAGCGTTGTGCGCCTTCCTACCTGTCGGCTTCTTCCGCCGGGTCGAGCTCGATCTCGAGGTGGACGGTTCGGTTGGGCTGGATATCCAATTCCGTCTGAAACGGCTTGTACCCTGGGTACTCCACCCGCAACTCGTGCGTTCCATCGAGAACCATGTAGCGGTCTCGTGCGCTGGCAAAATCCCGGGCACTGCCGATCAGCTTGCCGTCGACGAAGATCTTCGCACGGGCCGGAGTCACGGTGAAGATCAGGTCAGCAGTATTGCTGCGCACGACTTCCATCCCCGCCGGGCTTTGCAGGTAAGTCGAATAGGTCCCTCCGAGCCCGCCCACCCAGTTGGGGTAGTATCCGTTATACCCTGGGCCATTGAAGTATCCATGGCCGTAGCCGTAACCCGGATAGCCATAATGACTGCGGTAGCCGTATCCGTAAGAGGGCCGAAACAGATAATCAGGACGAAAGTGAAAGAGAGTTCTGGGCGGACGGAAATAGTAGCCGTTTGACCGGAAGCGGTAGTATTGATGCTCGGCGAAAAGCCCGGTGGAGACCCCCCACAATATCGCAAGGACCAGGATCTTTCTCATCTTTCCCTCACTGCCCCTGACTTAAGGGATGCATGGGTGACCCTGAAGGTTCACCTTACGTCACTGTACCACATGCCTTCCGATGGCAAAACCGATAACGGAACCGAACACCACGTCCGAGGGGAAATGATTCCCGGAGCTGACGCGCGAAAAGCTGATGAGTCCGGCCAGCGGATAGACAACCCAGGGAACCCATCGGTGACGGCCAAAATGAGAGGCGGTGGTGGCAGCCACGGCCCAAACCACGGTGGCATGCCCCGAGGGAAAGGAGTTGCCTCCCTTCCAAAACCCGAAATCGTAACCTTCATGTGGACGCGAGCGCTGCGTGGCCGCTTTGGCAATAGTGGCAACGAGGAAGCCATCCAACGCCGCCTCGCAGCTCTTCCAGCCGAAACTGCGAAAGTCCTGGTCCCGGCTGATTTCTCCAATGGCCAGCAAGGCCAAGGGAGCGACCGCTACAGCGATGTCGGCAGCCGACGACGTGAGGGCCTCGTTGAAGTCCCTGAACGACTCATCTTCGCGAAGCCTCTCCGCAGATCTCCCGTCCAAACTGAACGAGGCGGTTGATAAGCCGAGCACCAGCCAGACATGCGGCTTCTTCCAAGTTTCCTCCTGAGCCGGGAACGTCCAGATCTGCTTCTGGTCCGAGTAGAAGTCGGGGAAGAAGGTGCGGGCCGAGTGCGAATCGGCAGCCAGCAGCGGCTGGGCGAGCAGGAGGAGAGTCAGAAAAAACGTTTGCTTCCGCATAGTCAGGGGTCGTTCTAACGCCCGCGCCGACTTATACCCTCTCACTCGTACATCCGTCGCACGCGCTGGGCGTCCTCGGCGACCTTCGAGACCAACTCGGGCGGACTCAGAGGCCGGGCATGAGGAGCAAAACCGAGAACCAGCCGGGACGGGTATTCGAGCGTCTCGCTGAACAGGCTCAACACCACGCCGCCATCTGATTCCTGTCGCACCGACGACCCGTATTGTTCCTGGACCCAGGGGGCAACGGCAGAATCGAAGTAGATTTCGATACGACGACGGCCTAGAGAGCTGAGGAACTCCTTTTTGTAGGCTTCAATGACTGAATCCTGGGGCGGAGGGAACGAGTTCGGAAGCATCTTCACATTCAGCATCCGCTCGAACTTGAACGTTCGTAAATCCTTGCGCATTTCGCAATACCCGGTCAGATACCAGTAGTCGAGGCTCTTCATCAGGAAGTACGGATGAACGACTCTATTGCTGGTTTCATTCCGTCCGAGTGAGTAGTACTGGACCTCCACCTTGCGTCGACGCTCTATCGCTTTACGGAGGCGATCGAAGTGGGCCGACACGGGACGGGCCGGCCGGTCGAGGAGAATGCTGTCTTCCAGCCGTGAGGCGGCATCAATCGAACTGGCGATCAGGTGCTCGATTTTGTTCTTCAACGACTGGACGGCGTCCGGGTCCACCTCGGGATCGAGCAGCTGGAGCGACATGAGCAATGCCAGTGCCTCGGCCCGCGTCAACCTCAGCGGCCGGTTCAGCATCTGGTCGAATTCGATATAAACGCGCTGATCCTCGACATAAATGTCGACATAATCGTCCGGCCTGAAGGGAGGCTTCCCGATCAGCAGCATGAACTCCAGCTCTTTGGTCAACTCCTCGGGGGACATGTCGACCTGCTTCGCCAGTTCCTCGAGGGCAACTCCCTGATTCTGAGCGACAAAGCTCATGATGAAGAGAATCCGGTTGATCCTGTCGGTGATGCTCATATCAGTGACTCGAGCACGTTTTTCAGCTCTTGCCTGATTTCTGGGGGCCCCAGCACTTCCACGTCCGTCTTTTGAGACAGCACCCACGAGATAAGCCCGCGCGTGTTGGTGACCCTGATCTCAAAGGTTTGATCATCGATCGCCTGGGCAGACGCCAATTGAGAGATCAGTTCCGGAATCCGGTGCTTCGCGATGCGCAACCGGACCGCAGCCGGCTCATGCAGATCCAGCTCCCAGGGCTGTTGATTCAAATAGTCACGCAGGGAAAAGTCCGGCGGAATCTCGTAGTCCGGAGTCCCCGGTCGTTTCAGGGGAGCTAAACTTCCTTTAATGCGGGTGAGGACGAAGGTCCGAAGCCCCTGCCTGAGGTGATCCCAGCCTATCAGCATCCAATTCCCTTTGCGGAAGATGAGTCCATAGGGATTGACCTTCCTCTCGACCGTCTCACCGGTGCTGAACGCGTGGTACTTGATGGTGATCGTCTTTTTCCGGTCCAGTGCCTGCTGGATCTGCTGGAGCAGAACCCCGGACTGCGGATCCGGCAGCCGCTTCTGGAAGCTGATGGCAATCTGCGACGGGACACTGAAACGGTTTTGAGCGCCGATGATCTTCGTCAGGGCCGATTCGACCTGCTCCCGGTACGGGAAGCTCTCGCTTTCTATCACTGCACTGGCTGCCAGCATCAAAAGTGAAGCTTCGGTCGGGGCGAACTCGATCTCCGGAAGGAAGAGCTTCTCCCGCCTGATCAGGTACCCTTCTTTCCGGCCTTCGGCAAGGGCCTGGTAATCAATCGGAATGCCGAGGGAAACCAGTTCGGCCTTGTCGCGCTCAAACTTGCGCTGGTTCGACTCCTCTATGCCCCGGGCGTAGTCCTCCGAGAAGTGGTTCTTTATCTCCTGCCATGAGACCGGCTCTTTGGCATTGAGCAGATATGTGATGAGGTCGAGGAGGCGTTCGGTCCGATTCACCGCAGTGTAGTTTATGAAAGCGCCCGGAAGGGGTCAACTAAACAACGCTGACGGCTGACCGCAAAGGACCCCAAGGACCTGAAGGACCGAAAGGACACAAAGGACAAGTGACATCGTGAATGCAGGCGTCGATCGATGTCACTTGTCCTTTGTGTCCTTTCGGTCCTTTGTGTCCTTTGTGTCCTTCAGTAGTCAGCCTGTCAGTCCATCCCTGCTTTGTTTTACACTGTAAGATTGAAGATTGACGGAAAGGAGAAAGAATGGCGTTTATCATATGCCAACCGTGTATCGGGACAAAGGATACGGCATGTGTCGATGCCTGCCCGGTAGATTGCATCCACCCGCGCAAAGACGAAGAATCTTTTGAGCCGGCAACTCAGCTGTATATAGATCCGCAGGAGTGCATTGATTGCGGCGCCTGCGTCCCGGAATGTCCGGTTGAAGCCATCTTCCCCGAGGATGAAGTTCCGGCGCATTGGCAAGAATATATAGAGATCAACAGGCGTTGGTATGAGGAAAACAAGTAGGGACTCAATTGTCAATCGTAGTCGGCAATGGCGTTGAACTTTCGCCCCGATTCCCCCGTCCAAACAAGTCGACCAAGGAGGCTCAAGATGCGGTTGTTCATCACTGTAGTGGTTCTGTCACTGGCTGGGAGCTTGTGCCTGGCCCAGGACGAGTTTTCAGAAGTGGAGTTCTCGGGATTCTATCAGCGGGTTCAAGGGTTCGATTTTCAAGGAGTCCAAGGCTTCGAGTTCGAAAGTGAAGCGTTCAACGGCGGCGGCTTTGGCTTTGTCTACAACCTGAATCCTTTTTTCGGCATTTTCAGCCAGACGAGCTTTCTCGGCGGAGTCGAACAAAGTAACGTGAAACTGCGCTTCATCAACCAAGCCCAGGGGGTCAAGCTGACCAAGCGTAGCGACAAGATTAACGTGTTCGGTAAAGGCGGGATCGGATTCGTCCGCCACGTCTTCGATTTCAGCGGACAGGAATCGGTCGACTATGGGACGAGCTTTCTCCTCGGCGGCGGGACGGAGATAAAGATTCAGGAAGGAATGTGGCTGATGCTCGACCTCTCCCGCAACGTGATGGGACTTCCTCAGTTGACGATCAACCCCGACAGAGACAAATGGGATTCGAATTGGATCATTACGACCGGAGTCTCATTTCAGTTCTGAGCGATCGGCCCGCGGATCACGCCGAGCAGCGTGATCCGCGGGCTCCTGCTTCTGTTCTTTCCTATCTGACCGCTTGTCCGACCGGGTAGCTCGAAATCTGCACTCCGCCCTTGGTTCTGATCGCCGTGATGACGACCGGAACATTAGACTCAACCGCGAGTGTACCCTCAAAAGCCGTACCGACCTCGGCCTCAAAAACTTCATTGACAAACTGCGCCATGTGGCCGCCTGATCCTAACGGAAATGACCTGCTGGCCAACTCGACCCCGGCACTGCTCAAGAGCCGTAAAGTCAGCTCGGTATCCTGTTCGGTAGGATTGGCTATCGCCACACCCGCGTTAAACCCTTCACCAACGCTTATAAAGACATTGGCAGAACCGATCGGCAACGAATCGGCAACGCCTGCCTCGTGCACAATCTCGCCACCATCCGTAAACTGGAAATTCGTGGTTCCGCGAAGCGGCTCATCTGACACAACATGAACCCAGCCGACCGTGACCACTTGGGTCTGCCCCAGGGTCTCGATCGCCAGCGACGAGTTTGCCGGGACCGTAACGTCAACCTCGCTCTTGGTGCCGTGCGTGCGCAGCGGGACAGGAACGGTAGCGCCGTCCTCGTCGAAGAAACTCACGGTTGCATCCACGGGTCGGGGGTTGGGGTTCGCCAGCATCACGACAGTCGTCTGACCTCCGCCATTAGCCAGTTGGGCCATGAATATCTCATTCAGGTGGACATACACCTCGATTGTATCGCCGAGAAGAACGTATAACTCTCCGTTGGCCGCACTCAGGGCTCTCACATCGGATTTCTCGATACTCCACAGCAAAGCGCCGGTCGCCGCGTCCCGCGCCCGAATCTGCTCACCCGCCTGGTAGTAGTACACCGTATTGTCCGCTATGAAGGCGTGGCCGAGACCCGTACCTGGTTCCGTGATACTCCAAACTTCTTCCCCGGTGTTCGCATCATAAGCAGCCACGGCAGCATCACCATCCCCGTTATCCGACCTGAAGACGTACAGGCGGCCATAGGCAAGGGCCATGGCCGGCGCCGTTGCGAAGGTGCCAGTCACGTCGGTTTTATTCCAGATCACGCCCCCGCCGGTTACGGCGTTGATCGCGCCGATAGCGCCAATAGTCGGGTCATTGATGAAAAGGTGTTTCTCAGTGGCGATCAAACTGGCTCCTTCGGAAGCCGCGTCCGGAATGGGCGCCCACTTCTGAGTCTGGGTCGCCAGATTAATGGCCCAAAGGGTGCGATTTTGACCCAGGAAGTAAAGCGAGTCATCATGAACCGCGAGTGCAGAGGCAGCCGTGGTCACTGGCTGCTGCCAGAAGTCGACCCCGGCCAATGTTCTTGCTTGGACTTTGCCGGCCCCAGCATAGATCGCCAGATTATCCGTGACTGCCGGAAACCGGCCATTCGTATCCCCCGCGTTGTCCCTCCACAGCTCCGACCCGTCAATCACGCTCACCGCCCTGATCGACGCCGTCGAGTCACCGCCCAAGATGACGATCGAGTTGGAAATTGCAGGGACGAAGCGGAAGTTGGCGCCGCTTCCCACCAGAGTCTGGGTCCAGACCTCGGCTCCCTGCCGATTGAAAAGCTTGTAGGTAATGGGCGAACCGGGCTGCCCTACCAGAAACTGATTCTCGAATACCGCCAGGCTGGTCGCGTTGAAGATACCCGGCAGGTCGATGGTTTCGAATAAGCGGAGCGGCGGTCGTAACCCTCCAAGGTCCAGGTTTGCGTACGTACGCGCATTAGTAAAACCGGCCGATGACTGATCACCCAGATTCTGGCCGAGCACTGGGAGACTAAAACAGAGCAACAACAAGGGCAGTATCAATTTTCGGGACATCTTCTTCTCCTCCTCCTTTTGGACCAACTGCAGAAGCACCCTCTTCTGCCGATATGATGCCCTTTTTCACCGAAAGGACGAAGAGAAATTTCGCATTTGTGAGTGTGAGGGGGGCCAGTAGGGATTCAGCGGAGCTTGCGCACGAGCCCGATTCGCGTTACAAGCCGCGCACGCAGTTGTGGCTTACCACCCGGGCGGCGAGGGTGTTGTGTCAGTCCTGACGGGCCTGGGAACCCCTCCTCCCCGACTCGCTTCCTTGGGAGTCGGACCAAGGAAGTGACAGCCGAAGGGGACGGCCGCTGGGAGCGCAGGCGCTGGGAGCGCAGGCGTCTCGCCTGCACTGGGGCTGCAGGCGTCCCGCCTGCGATGCAGGATCGATTGTGCATCGCAGGCGAGACGCCTGCGGCCCCAGTGCAGGCGGGACGCCTGCGCTCCCAGGATTGACGCAGGCTACGCAAAAAAAACGCTTCGGCCTGGGCTACTATGTCTTTGTCGGCCTTTCAGCCTTCGGCCTTTTTCAACACCTTCGCAGTGCACGGCTCTGTGACGCGCGCCC
>Ga0105104_10001886_pt1 | contig 15570 bp, 4 predicted proteins | sample PPLLaktember2015_3_FD_87034 | JGI IMG/M metagenome (GOLD analysis project Ga0105104, IMG submission 87034) | Freshwater sediment microbial communities from Prairie Pothole Lake near Jamestown, North Dakota, USA - PPLs Lake P7 Core (6) Depth... | ecosystem: Environmental > Aquatic > Freshwater >... | reverse complement strand
GGGTACTTCCTGCTCGGCGCGGGGCGCCCCGACCTCGAGCAGGCGGTGGGCGCGCTGCTGCCACGCACGCTGCAGTTCGCGCGCGCAGCGCGGACGCGGGCGCTGCCGCTCTACGCAGGCGCCATCGGCCTGGCCAGCCTGGCGCTCGCCGCGGGGCCGGTGATCCACGCGCAGCGCGACCTGCTGTGGCCCTGGTGGGGCGTGGCCGCACTCGCCGCGACCCTGCTGGTGGCGTCGAGCCAGCTCGCCATGGCGCTGGTCAACTGGCTCGTCACGCAGTTCGTCGCGCCGGCGCCGTTGCCGCGGATGGACTACAGCTTCGGCATTTCGTCCGCCTCGCGGACGCTGGTGGTGGTGCCGACCATGCTCGGAAGCGCCGCCGGGGTGGAAGCGCTGGTCGAGGCGCTCGAGGTGCGCTTTCTCGCGAACCGCGATCCGAACCTGCACTTCGGCCTGCTGACCGACCTGCACGACGCAGCGAGCGAGCACCTGCCCGCGGACGCGGAACTGGTCGAACTGGCCGCGACGCTCATCGAGGCGCTCAACGCCAAGTACCGGCCTGGGGATGACGCACGCGGTGCCACCGCCTTTTACCTGTTCCACCGTCCGCGGCGCTGGAACGCGCGCGAACGCGTGTGGATGGGGCACGAGCGCAAGCGCGGCAAGCTGGCCGACCTGAACGCGCTGCTGCGCGGGCAGGCCAGCGTCGGACCAGGCGAGGCCTTCGCGCGCGTCGTCGGCGAGCCGCTGTGGCTGTCGGCGGTGCGCTACGTGATCACGCTGGACACGGACACGGAGCTGCCGCGCGGCGCCGCGGCGCAGATGGTGGCGACGATGGCGCATCCGCTGAACCGGCCGCGCTTCGGCACTGGCGGGCAGCACGACCTGGTGGTCGACGGCTACGGCATCCTGCAGCCCCGCATCGCGTCGAGCCTGCCGAGCACGAACCGCTCGGCGTATGCGCGCCTGCACGGCGGCGAGCCGGGCATCGATCCGTACACGCGCGCCGTCTCCGACGTCTACCAGGATCTCTTCGGCGAAGGGTCGTTCATCGGCAAGGGTATCTACGACGTCGACGCCTTCGAGCGCGCGCTGGCCGATCGCCTGCCCGAAAACCGCATCCTCAGCCATGATCTGCTGGAAGGCTGCTACGCGCGCTGCGGGCTGCTCAGCGACGTGCAGCTGATCGAGGCCGCGCCCGCGAGCTATGGCGTCGATGTGACGCGTCGCTACCGGTGGATCCGCGGCGACTGGCAGCTCGTCGGCTGGCTGCGCCGTCACGTGCGCGCGCTGCCGTCGGCCCCGCTCAACCAGTTGTCCGCGTTGTCGCAGCTGAAGATCTTCGACAACCTGCGCCGCAGCGTGGTGCCGGCCGCGCTCGTGTCGCTGCTGCTGGCGGCTTGGTGGCTGCTGCCGGAGCCGGGCTGGCTGACGCTCTTTGCCGTCGGCATCGCGGCGCTGATGCCGCTGGCCGCGCACTTCGCCGGATGGCTGCGCCGGCCGCTGCAGCAGCTGCGCGCCGGTACCGCGTCGGCGCCGGCAGCCGCCGCCGATCTGCCGGTACTGCGCCTGCTTCAACAGGGGCTGCACGCGCTGGCCTGCCTGCCCTTCGAGGCGACCTACAGCCTCTCCGCCATCGCGCGCACCCTGTGGCGGGTGCTGCTGTCCAAGCGACGGCTGCTCGAGTGGCGCCCGTCGGCCGATGTGTCCATCCCCACGCAGCCGGGGACGCCGGCCGACCTGCTGCGCAACGCGCGCATGCTGGCGGTCGCCCCGCTGCTGGCGATCGCCTGCGCGGTCGGGCTGGCGTTCGTGCGTCCCGCCGCGCTGCCCATCGCGGCTCCCGTGCTGCTGCTGTGGCTGCTGTCGCCGCTGCTGGTCTGGTGGTTCGACCGGCCGCCGGCGCGCCGGCGCACCGCCCTGACGGGGGCCCAGGTCGTGTTCCTGCGCCGGCTCGCGCGCCGGACCTGGAGCTTCTTCGAGCTGCACGTCGCTGCCGCCGACCATCACCTGCCGCCCGACAACGTGCAGGAGCACCCGGTGGCGCGCATCGCCCACCGCACGTCGCCGACCAACATGGGCTTTGCCCTGCTGGCGGCGGTGGCGGCACGCGGGTTCGGCTACCTCGTCACCGGCCAGCTGCTGGCGCGGCTCGACGCAACGCTGACGACGATGGAGCGCATGCCGCGCTATCGCGGCCACTTCTACAACTGGTACGACACGACGACGCTCGAGCCGCTGCGCCCGCGCTATGTCTCGACGGTCGACAGCGGCAACCTCGCCGCGCAACTGATCACCCTGCAATCGGCGCTGCTGGCCGTGGCCGACGAGCGGCTGCTGCCGGACGCGTGGAGCGAGGGCGTGCACGACACGTTCGGCGTGCTGGTCGAGTCGGTCGCGGCGGACCCTCGCAAGGAGGACACGGCTTTGCGCGACGCGCTGGCCCGGTTCAGCCGGATGCTGCTGGCGCACCGCGCTCGTCCGCCCGCCGCGCTGCACGACTGGCACGCGATGCTGGACACGCTCGAAGCCGGCGCGGTGTCGATCTGCGGCGCGCTCCGTCTGCCCGCGCCCCCGGACGAGGCCGTCGCGGCGCCGGCCGACACCGGGGGCCAGGACGTCGCCGCCGCGGTCGAGGCGTGGGCCCGCCTCCTGCTGGCGCAGTGTCGCGCCGGCCGCGACGAACTGCGTGCCCTCGGCCTGGACGCGCCGCGCGGCACGCTCGCGTCGACCGGCATGCCGACCCTGCGGCAACTGGCCGCCGGCGGCGACGCCCTCGACCCCGCCGTCGAAGCCACGCGCGAGGCGGCGCGCAGGCGACTCCAGACGATCGAGGACCTCGCCGGACGCGCCGCGGCGCTGACCGACGCCGAACACGGCTTCCTGTACGACGACGCGCGCCACCTGATGACGATCGGCTACAACGTAGACGAGCGGCGCGCCGACTCCGGCTACTACGACCTGCTCGCCTCGGAAGCGCGGCTGGGCGTCTTCGTCGCGATCGCGCGCGGACAGCTCGGGCAGGAGAGCTGGTTCGCGCTCGGACGCCTGCTCACCTCGGCCGCCGGCGCGCCGGTGCTGCTGTCGTGGAGCGGCTCGATGTTCGAGTACCTGATGCCCATGCTCCTGATGCCGAGCTACGAGCACACGCTGCTCGACCAGACGTGCCGCGGGGCCGTGCAGCGCCAGATCGAGTACGGCAGGCAGCGCGGCGTGCCGTGGGGCATCTCCGAGTCGGGCTACAACGCGACCGACGCCGCGTTGAACTACCAGTACCGTGCGTTCGGGGTGCCGGGCCTCGGCCTGAAGCGCGGCCTGGCCGACGACCTGGTGGTCACGCCGCACGCGTCGATGATGGCGCTGATGATCGCGCCCGAGCCGGCCTGCGAAAACCTGCAGCGGCTCGCAGCCGCGGGCGCCGCCGGCAGGCACGGCCTGTACGAAGCGATCGACTACACCGCGGCGCGGTTGCCGCGCGGCCAGAAGAGCGCCGTGGTGCGGTCGTTCATGGCGCACCACCAGGGCATGGGCCTGCTGGCGCTGACGCACCTGCTGCAGGACGGTCCGATGCAGCGGCACTTCGCCGCCGACCGCCGCATGCAGGCCACCCTGCTGCTGCTGCAGGAACGCGTTCCGCGCGTCGTCACCTACCAGCCCGTGCTCGAGGAGCGCGCCGGCACCCGCGGCCCCACGGTCAGCGTCACCGCGCCGACCCGCGTGATCCGCAGCGTCGAGCAGGCCGCGCCCGAGGTCCAGCTGCTGTCCAACGGGCGCTATCACGTGATGGTGACCAGTGGCGGCGGCGGCTACAGCCGCTGGAAGGAGCAGGCCGTCACGCGTTGGGCCGAGGACACCACGCGCGACGCGTGGGGAAGCTTCTTCTACCTGCGCGACACGGTGTCCGGCGCCGCGTGGTCGGCGGCGCACCAGCCCACGCGCACGAGCGGGGAACACTACGAGGCGATCTTCACGGAAGGCCGCGCAGAGTTCCGGCGCCGCGACGAAGGCATCGAGACGCACACCGAGATCGTCGTCTCGCCCGAGGACGACATCGAGCTGCGTCGCGTGCGCATCACCAACAGCAGCGCGACGCGGCGCATCGTCGAGGTCACGAGCTACGCCGAGGTCGTGCTCGCCAGCGCGGCGGCCGACGCGCTGCATCCCGCCTTCAGCAAGCTCTTCGTGCAAACGGAGATCGTCGAGCGACCGGCCGCCATCCTCTGCACCCGCCGCGCGCGTTCGCCCGATGAAGTGCCGCCGTGGATGGTCCAGTTGATGGCGGTGCACGCGGTGCGCGGGCTCGGCAGCACCGCGCAGGTCGCCGGGCCGATCACGCACGAAACCGATCGCGCCGCCTTCATCGGGCGCGGCCGCACGTTGGCGGCGCCGCGAGCGCTCGACGCCGCCGGGCCGTTGTCGAATCGCGCCGGACCGGTCCTCGATCCGTGCGCGGCGAGCCGCTGCACTGTCTCGCTGGCGCCGGACCAGAGCGTGATCGTCGACGTGGTGGTGGGCGTCTGCGACTCGCGTGAAGCGTGCGTGGCGCTCGCCGAGAAGTACCAGGACAGGCGCCTGGCCGAGCGCGTGTTCGAACTGGCGTGGACGCACTCGCAGGTCGTGCTGCGCCAGCTCAACGCGAGCGAGGCCGATGCGCAGCTCTACGCGCGACTGGCCGGCGCGGTGATCTACGCGCAACCGGGCTGGCGCGCCGACAGCGCGGTGCTGCTGCGCAACCGTCGCGGACAGTCGGGCCTGTGGGGCTACGGCATCTCGGGAGACCTGCCGATCGTGCTGCTGCAGATCGGCAACGCCGACAACATCGAGCTGGCGCGCCAGCTGGTCCAGGCGCACGCCTGGTGGCGGCTGAAGGGCCTGGCGGTCGACCTCGTGATCTGGAACGAGGAGCGCGACGTCTACCGCCACCGGCTGCACGAGCAGATCACCGGGCTGATCAGCGCCGGCGCGGAGGCGCACTTCATCGACCGGCCCGGCGGCATCTTCGTGCGGCACGCCGACCAGATCGCCCATGACGATCGCATCCTGCTGCAGTCGGTCGCCCGCGCCGTGTTCAGCGACAGCCGCGGCAGCCTGGCCGAGCAGATCAACCGCCGCTCGGCGCGGCCGCTCCGCCCCGCGCCGCTGGTCCCGATGCTGCCCGCGGCGCGAGAGGTTCAAGCGCCCGCCACCTGGCCGGGCGGCCGGGCGTCTGCGAGCGCTCGCGCCGCGGCCGGCCACAACGGGATCGGCGACTTTTCCGCCGACGGCACCGAGTACGTCATCGCGCCACCGGCCGGGGAGCGGCCGCCGGCGCCGTGGGTCAACGTGCTGGCCAATCCGCGCTTCGGTTGCGTGCTTTCGGAGGCCGGGAGCGCCTACACCTGGTGCGAGAACGCCCACGAGTTGCGGCTGACGCCGTGGCACAACGATCCCGTCACCGACGCCAGCGGCGAGGCGATCTACCTGCGCGACGAGGAGAGCGGCGACGTGTGGTCGCCGACCTCGTTGCCCTGCCTGCCCGACCGCCCGGGGACCGCGGAGTTCGGGGCCCGCCACGGCTTCGGCTACAGCGTGTTCGAGCACACCTCGCACGGCATCCGCGCCGAGCTGACGATCTTCGTGGCGCTCGACGCGGCGGTGAAGTTCTCCGTGCTGCGGCTCACCAACGTGTCGGGCGGCCCGCGCAAGCTGAGCGCGACCGGTTACGTCGAGTGGGTGCTCGGCGACCTGCGGGCGAAGACGGCGCCGCACATCGTCACCGAAGTGGCGGCCGACAGCGGGGCGCTGTACGCGCGCAACCCGTACAGCTACGACTACGGCGACTGGGTCGGTTTCTTCGACGTCGACGACGACCGGCGCGCCGCGGGCAGCTTCACGTGCGACCGGGCCGAGTTCATCGGGCGCAACGGCTCGATGCAACGGCCGCTGGCGCTGGGTCGGGTGCGGCTCGGCGGACGGGTAGGCGCCGCGCTCGATCCGTGCGCCGCGTTCCAGGTGCCCGTCACGCTGCTGGACGGCGAATCGGACACCGTCGTGTTCCGCCTTGGAATGGGTCGCAGCGCCGACGAGGCCGAGCAGCTGGTGCGGCGGTTCCGCGGCCCGGCCGCGTGGGCCGACGCGCTCGCGGCCGTTCGACTCCACTGGCGCACGACGCTCGGTGCCGTGCAGGTTCGCACGCCCGACCCGGCCGTCGACGTGCTCGTCAACGGCTGGCTCCTCTACCAGACGATCGGCTGCCGCCTCTGGGGGCGCAGCGGCTATTACCAGTCGGGCGGCGCGTTCGGCTTCCGCGACCAGTTGCAGGACGCGATGGCGCTCGTGCACACCCGGCCGCAGCTGCTGCGCGAACAGCTCCTGCGCTGCGCCGGGCGCCAGTTCGTCGAGGGCGACGTGCAGCACTGGTGGCACCCGCCGCAGGGCCGCGGCGTTCGCACGCGCATCTCGGACGACTACCTGTGGCTGCCGCTGGCGCTGGCGCGCTACGTCGAGGCGACCGGCGACACGCGCGTGCTCACCGAGCAGGTTCGCTACCTCGAGGGCCGCCCCGTCAATCCGCCCGACGACTCGTACTACGACCTGCCGCTGCCGTCAGGCGTGGAGGCGAGCCTGTACCAGCACGCCGCGGAAGCCCTGTGGCACGGCCTGCGCTTCGGCGAACACGGTCTGCCGCTGATCGGCACCGGCGACTGGAACGACGGCATGAATCTCGTCGGCGCGGCGGGCCGCGGCGAGAGCGTCTGGCTCGGCTTCTTCCTGTGCGAGGTCCTCGGCCGCTTCGGCGCGCTGGCCGAGCGGCACGGCGACGCGGCCGGCGCCGCCCGCTGCCGCAGCGAGCGCGGGCAGCTGGCGGCGCGCCTAGAAGCACACGGCTGGGACGGCGACTGGTATCGCCGCGCCTATTTCGACGACGGCACGCCGCTCGGCTCGGCGCGCAATGCCGAGTGCCAGATCGACTCCATCGCGCAGAGCTGGTCGGTGCTGTCGGGCGTGGCTGCGCCCGATCGCGCCCGCCGCGCGATGGACGCGATGCACGCGCGCCTCGTGCGACCCGACGCGAAAGTCGTGCTTCTGCTGGATCCGCCGTTCGATCACAAGGGACCGAGCCCCGGATACATCGCGGGTTACCTGCCGGGCGTGCGCGAGAACGGCGGGCAGTACAACCACGCGGCGATCTGGGCTGCCATGGCGTTTGCGGCGCTCGGCGACAGCGCGCGCGCCTGGTCCGTGCACGGGATCGTCAACCCGGTGAACCGCGCCTCGACCGCCGAAGACATGGCGCGCTACCGGGTCGAGCCGTACGTGATGGCGGCCGACGTCTACACGGTCGCACCGCACACCGGACGTGGCGGCTGGAGCTGGTACACGGGCTCGTCGGGCTGGATGTACCGATTGATCGTCGAGTCGTTGCTGGGACTGCAGCTGAAGACCGACGGCGACGGCGCTCGCCTGGAGCTGTCGCCCTGCCTGCCCGGCGACTGGCCCGGCTGCGCGCTGGAGTACCGCCATGGCCGGACCCTGTACCAGATCGACTTCATCCAGGTTCGCCCCATGGCCGGCGCGGTCGAAGTGCGGCTGGATGGAGAACTGCTGGCCGGCCGCTCGGTGCCATTGGTCGACGACGGCAGGCCGCACCGGGTCGAGATGCGCTGCTGAGCTCCGCCACCGGTTGGCGCGCGGCTGCATCTGAAGCCTCGATCAGTACAACCGGACCGCCACGTCGAAGTGCCAGTTGCGGCGGATCTCGACGACGTCGTAGTCGCGGGCCAGGGCTGGCGGAAAGGGCCGGTAGGGCGCCTGGCTCTGCACGATGCGCCGGATCGCTTCGTCGATGTCGGGCACGCCGCTGGAGACGACGAACGTCACCGACTCCACCGACCCGTCGCTCCGGATGGCCACCGTCACCATCGGATCCCGGTGGGGCAGCCGGGCGAGCTCGCGGATCATCTCGATCGTCATGTTGAGCTCGATCTTCCGCGCCCATGCCTCGGCGTACAGGACGAGTTCGGCGTTGGGATCGGCGCGACCAAAGAGGCGCGCTCGACGCGGGCTGCTGTAGGACAGCGGCAGCGACGGCCCCTGCTGTGCGGCAGGCGGCGCCGCATCGCGGCGAGCCGCTTCGGCGTCCAGTTGGCGTCCGATCGCCCGCAGCCGCTCTTCCCGTCGTTCCTCCGCCAATGCCGCCTCGCGCTGGGCGGCCTGGACCCGAGCCAGCTCCGCTTGGCGCTCTGCATCCAGCCGCGCCTGTGCCTGCCGCGCGGCTTCCTGGCGCCCTGCCTCGACACGCGCCGCCTCCTGGCGCTCGGCCTCGATGCGCGCCGCCTCGCGCTGTGCCGCTTCCCGACGGAGGGCGTCCTGCCGCGCCGCCTCCTGGCGTTCGGCTTCTTGTCGTTCGGCCCGCTGGCGGGCTTCCTCGGCCCGAGCTGCCTCCTGTCGAACCTGAGCCTGCCGCGCCACCTCCTGGCGTTCGGACTCCACGCGCGCCGCCTCGCGCTGTGCCGCTTCCCGACGAAGGGCGTCCTGCCGCGCCACCTCCTGCCGGGCTGCCTCCTGCCGCGCCACCTCCTGCCGGGCTGCCTCCTGCCGCGCCGCCTCCTGCCGGGCTGCCTCCCGCCGCGCTGCCTCCTGTCGTGCGGCCTCCTGACGCGCCGCCTCCTGCCGCGCTTCCTCCTGGCGCGCCGCGTCCTGCTGCGCCGCCTCCTGTCGATCGGCCTCCAGGCGCGCCGCTTCGGCGCGGGCTGTCTCCTCCCTGCGCTCGGTCTCCTGCCGCAATTGCGCCTGCCGTGCGGCCTCCTGACGCTCCGCCTCCAGGCGTGCTGCCTCGCCCTGCGCCGCTTCACGACGGAGAACGTCCTGTCGCGCCGCTTCTTGCCTGTCGGCCTCCTGCCGTGCTGCTTCCTGCCTTTCGGCCTCCTGGCGAACCGCCTCCGACCGAGTTGCATCGGCGCGTGCCACTTCCTGTCGCGACGACTTCTGCTCGTCCGCGACTCGTTGTGTGTCCAGCTCGGCGCGATCGTGCCTGGGCAGCTCGACCGCGGCTTCCCGCGCTGCGTCGGCGGCCGTGCGCGGTGGTGCCGCAGCGGGAGGCATGGGCTCGGTCACGGGCGCCGCGGCGGGAGGCGTGGGCTCGGTCGCGAGCGCCTCGGCGGGTCGCGAAGCGGCGCTCGCGGGCGCGGGAAGGGGCGGCGCGGGCGCCGTGTCGACCGGTGCTTTCGCGACGGCAGCCGGCTCCACCGCGGCGGCAGGCCGGCGTCGGGGTGCCTCGTTGGGCACGGATGCCTTCGGCGGCGGCCCACCGGCCGCCGCTGGCTCGATCGCCGGGCCCGGCGGTGGAGTGGTGGACTCGAGCCGCGCGGGAGCGAGCACCGCGCGCAGGTCAGGCGCCTCGATCCTGCGCTCCAGCCAAGGGAAGCCGAGGCTCGGCAGCCCGAGCCCCTGGCCCTCGAAGATCAGCGTCAGCAGCAGCGAGTGAACCAGCAGGGAGAGCAGCAGCGCAACGGCGAATCGCCGGTGTTCACGGTCCATGCGTCGAATCAGCCGGGCGGCTCCTACACCCGGCCTCCCTTCGACAGCAGGACGGCCAGAGGTCGCGTGGCGGGGAACTCGGAAAACACGATCGTGAGGATCGCCGTGATCGGCACCGCGAGGAATGCGCCCGGGATGCCCCACAGCTCGGCCCAGACCGCCAGGCTGATGAGGATGGCGAACGGGCTCAGGTTCAGCGACTTGCCCATCACGTACGGGTCGAGGAAGTTGCCGATCGCGAACTGCGCCGCGGTGAGCGCGAGCAGCAGCGTCAGCACGAGACCCGGCTCCTGGAACTGCACCACTCCCATCAGCACGGGCAGGGCAACGGCGAGCACCGAGCCGACATACGGCACGAAGTTCAGGAACGCGGTGAACACCGCCCACAGGGCCGCGAAGTCCAGCCCCCACAGCACCATCACGCCGTAGCTGACCACGCCCAGCAGCAGGCTGAGCAGCGTCTTGAGCGCCAGGTAGGAGCCGATCCGGCGGTTGATCGCCCCGATGACCCCGCGGATGCGCGCCACGCGCTTCGGGTCGTCGGACAAGTTGGCGAGCTTCTCGTTGAGCGTGCTGCGCTCGATCAGCAGGAAGGTGGCGTAGAGGAAGACGACCACGAAACTCACCAGGATCGATCCGACCGATGCCATCAGCGAGGTGAGCAGCCGCTGCAGGTTGACCTGCGCCAGCAGCTCCTGTCGCAGCGTCGCCCAGGTGGGCTCCGTCTCGACTCCGAAGTACACGGCGACCTGCTGGATCGCCGCCAGCAACGACTGCTGGTACTGCGGCGCCAGGGCGAGCGCGCGTTCCTTGTTGGCCATGATCAGGTAGGCGAACAGGAAGAAGGCCAGTCCGATGACGACCACCGAGAACAGGTAGCGCGATTGCACCGGAAGCCGTGGTCCGACGGCCGGCAGCCGCCCGAGCGTCTCGGCGAGTCCGACGATCACGTAGACGATCACGGCGCCGAGCACGGCGGGCACGAAGATCGACTTGCCGATGTAGAGCACCCAGCCGATGATCAGGATCAGCACGGTGCTGTGTACGGCGACGCGGAGGCGATCCATGGGTGCGGTTGGGCGCGCAGCGGAACGAGTGCCGCAGTGTGCCGCATCGTCGGTACGGCGGCGACCGGGCGGCCCGGGCCTGCCCGCGCGCCCGCCTAGAATCACGCGCTCTTCTCCAGGGCTGAGGAACACATGTCGCGTACACCCCGCTGGATCGCCACGGTGCTGGTGGCCTGCGTGCCAGGACTCGTTGGCTGCGTGTCACGCGACGGCACGGCGCCCGCCGCGCCCGACCCCGCGCACAACAGCCGCAATGCGCTGGACTGGGCCGGCACCTACGAGGGCGTCACTCCCTGCGCGGACTGCCCCGGCATCCGGATGCGGCTGACGCTGCAGCGCGACGGCCGCTTTGAACTGGGCACGCAGTACCTTGACCGGCAGGCTGCCCCGAAGACGGTTCGCGGCAGCTTCTCCTGGAATGCCGCGGGCAACACCATCACGCTGGAAGGCGCCGGCGGGGGGCAGCAGTTCCGCGTCGGTGAAGGACGGTTGCTGCAGATCGACCGCGACGGCGGCGTACCGCCGTGGAATGCACCCGGGCGGGTGTTGACACGCCAGCCCGACTGACCGGCCATTTCCAGCTGAAGGGATCACCATGCACATCCAGCCAATCCGCGTTTGCCTGCTGGCGCTGATGGCGGCAGCGGCCAGCATGCTGCCGGCCCCGCCGGCGGCCGCCACCGATGCCGCGGCGCCGACGCCGCCGCGGCGCACCGCCGACGCCGCGCTTGTGCGCGCCCTGCAGGATCACGACTGGACGCTGCGGGCGGCCGTCGATGCCAGCGGCAAGCCGGTCGAGGCGCTGCTCGTGCCGGGCCATCCTTTCGCGCTGCGCTTCGACGGCACGCGCGTTGCCGTGCGGGGTGGCTGCAACCTGCTGTCGGGCGCCTGGCGGCTGAGCCCGCAGAACCGCCTGGAGATCGGCCGCGTCGCCTCGACGCAGAAGGCGTGCGAGCCGCCCCTGATGGCCGCCGACACCGCCATGGCCGCGGCGCTGGCGGCACCGCTGGAGGCGCGCGTCGAAGCGGGCGAGCCTCCGACGCTGCACCTCGTATCGGCCGAGCGGCAGGCGCTGAGCTTCAGCGGCCGGCGCACGTCGAAGAGCCTGTACGGCGCGCCGACGCGCGTCTTTCTGGAGGTCGCAGCGCAGCGCGTGGCCTGCACGCCGGCGCTGCAGCCACCGGGCACCTGCCTGCAGGTGCGCGAACTGCGCTTCGACGACAAGGGCCTGCGCGTCGGCACGCCGGGCCCGTGGCAGGCTTTCCACGGCGAGATCGTCGGCTACTCGCACCAACCGGGCGTGAGCAACGTATTGCGCATCAACCGGTTCAAGCCGTCGCGGCCCCCGGCAGACGCGTCGGCTTACGTCTACGAGCTCGATCTCGTGGTCGAGTCCCGGGTCGAGGAGAAGAAGTAGCGGCTTGCTGCGCCAGGATGACTTCATCACCGCTGCGGCCCACCGCTGCTGAGCGCGCCGTGCTGCCATGTCGCGGGCGCCGCGCTTGATGGGTCCGATTCGTCGACGCCCTGTCGCCTGGATGATCGCGGCCCTGATCGGCGTGCCGCTGGGCGTGGTGCTGATCGCCATCGGCCTGGCCATGGCCGTGGCGCTGTCCGGCATGTCGATCGACGCCTCGCGCTGGCGCGACGCAGCCGCGGAGCGGGCCTCTGCCGCGCTCGGGCGCCCCGTCATCCTTCAAGGCGCTTTCGAGCTCGAGCCGAGGCTGGGCCGCGAGCTGGGCGTTCGCATCGGCTCGCTGCGGATCCTCAACCCGCCCGGGTTCACGGGGCAGGAATTCCTCGCGATCGGTGAACTGCGGGCCCGGGTCGACCTGTTGGAGGCGCTGCGTGGCGGGTTGCGGTCAAGCAGGATCGAGGCCCGCGATGTCGGCCTGTGGCTCGAACGAGGCGCCGACGGCCGCGCCAACTGGACGCAGACGCCGCAGCGCGAGGCCCGGGCACCGCAGCCCGGCATCGACGTTGCCCGCATCGTGCTGCACGGGCTGGACATCCACTACCACGACGCGCGCGCGGCGACGCGCCGCCTCGTCACGGTGGACGAGGTGTCCGGCAGCGCCTCGCGCGATCAGCCGCTGCGCCTGGCCGCGCGCGGCCGACTGGAGCCACGCTTCGCCTATTCGATCGGCATCGAAGGCGGGCCACTACGGCTGCTTCAGGACGACGCCGAGGCCTGGCCGTTCACCCTCGACGTCAAGACGCACGGCGCACGGCTGCATGCCCGCGGCGCGCTCGACGCGCGCCAGCGCACCGCACGCTTCCAGGTTGAAGCCGATGCCGACGATCTGGCGCCGGTCGAGCGGCTCGTCGGCTCGGCGCTGCCGCACTTCGGCAGCACGACCGTGCACGGCATGGTCAACATCGAAGCGGATTCCGTGCGCGTCAGCAGCCTGCACGCCTGGCTGGGCGGATCCGAGGTTTCCGGGCAGCTTGCGCTCGCGCTCGATGGCGTACGGCCGCGACTCAGCGGCGCGCTGAGCGCCGCCGCGCTCGACCTGCGCCCGTTCCTGGCGGCGCGGCCGGTCCCCGACCCGGGGCTCGAGAGTCACGCACCGGTGCGGCCGGCGACGTCCCTGCGCGATCTCGCCGCGTTCGACCTCGAGGTCGACCTGAAAATCGAGCGCTGGCTCGGGCTGGGCGTCGACGTCCGCGATGCACATCTGGCCTGGCGCGCCGACGCGCAGGGCCTGCGCGTCCCGATGAGCGCGACGATCGCCGGAGTGCCGTTCGCCGGCGGCCTGGAGCTCGACACGTCGGCGCCGGTGCCGACGCTTGCGTTCCAACTCGACGCGAGCAACACCGCGCTCGGTGACCTGGCGCAGGGCCTGGGCTTGGCGGGCGGCGTCGAAGGCACGGTCGGGCGCCTCGGCCTGCGCGCGCATGGCCGCGGCGAAACGGCGGCTTCACTGGCGCAAGACCTCGAGCTTTCGCTGTCGCTGGCGGCCGCGCAGTTGAGCTTCAACGGCGCCACGGACGCAGGTCGCATCGCCGTCTCGCTCGACTCGCTGGACCTCGCGGCGCGCCGCGGCGATCGCCTGCGCGGCCACGCGCACGGCACGCTGCTGGGTCAGCGCGCCAGGCTGAGGTTCCGCGGCGGCCACGTGCCCGACATGCTGCGCGAACGCGCGCTGCCGCTCGAACTGGACCTGGCGCTGCCGCAGGCCAGGCTGCGGGTCGAAGGCACGCTCGCCATGGCGGAGTCGATGCGCGAAACGGCGTTGCGCTTCGACTTTCAAGCCGGGCGCGTCGGCGATCTGGCGCGCTGGCTGGGCGTTGCCCCGCAGGCGAGCCTGCCTGTGGCCCTGCGCGGCCACGTGCGCCGGTCGGACGAGGCCTGGATGCTCGACAGGACGACGCTCGAACTCGGCCGCAGCCGGCTGACGATCGAGGCCCGGAGCGCGCTCGTCGAAGATCGCCACGGCATCGTGGCGTCGGTGCGCAGCCCGCTGATCGATGCGCAGGAGCTGTCGACGCTGCGTGCCGGCGGCGTCGACGGCCGCGCGGGTGGTCGCCGCAACGCGTCGGCGCTTCCCGCCGCCACCGGGTTGGCCGACGCCGACATCGATTTCAAGCTGCAGCGACTGCGGCTCGGCCGCACCGATCTCGAGGACCTCGCGTTCGTCGCCCGCACCCGCGAGGGGCGCTTGTTGCCCATGTCGGTTACGGGAAAGATCGCCGGCGCGCCGTTCACGGCCGGCATCGAGCTGGACCTGCAGGCCGAGCGACCCGCGGCGAGCCCCGACCTGTCCGCGGGCGCCATCGACATCGGCGCGCTCTTGCGCGGGCTGGGCATCGCCGAGGACATCGATGGACAAGCGCAGGCCTTGCGGCTCAGCGTGCTGGGGCGCGGCAGCAGCCTGGGCGAGTGGGTCGAGCACTCGGCCATCGACGCGCGGGTGCGCGGCGGCAGCCTCACCGTGCTTGGAGCGGCGCGGCGCCCGGTTACGGAGATCCGGGTCGACGAGGCACGCGTCGGCGCGATGGCGGGCGCGCCGGTGCGGGCCTGGCTCGACGGCAAGATCGACCAGACCCCGGTCAGGATCGAAGTCACGAGCGGCACGCTCGCCGACTTTGCCGGCGATGCCAGCCGCGTGCCGTTCGCGTTGGCGGCACGGGCCGCGGGATCACAGCTGACGCTCGGCGGCGAGGTGACGTTGCCACTCGGCAGCGGCGGCCAGCTGAGTTTCGAGATGCAAGGCGAGCGGCTCGATTCGCTCAGCGACCTGGCGCGGGTCGAACTGCCCCCGTGGGGGCCGTGGTCCTTCAGCGGTCCGATCCTCCGCATGACGCCCTCCGGCTACGAGCTGCAGGGACTGAACGTGAGCGTGGGTCGCAGCCGGCTCAGCGGAACCGGCAAGCTCGACCTCGGCGGGCCGCGTCCCTACCTGGATGTGCAGGTGACCGCGCCCAGCATTCAACTCGACGACTTCCCGACGCCGGAGCGGACGACCGAGTCCGCCGCGCCGCCAGGCGTTGGCCGCGGCGGCCTGCGGGCGGCCGCAAGCCGGACGGCCGGGCGCACCGAAAAGCTGCTGAGCGCGGGCTTCCTGCGCCGGCTCGATGCGACCATCGACGTGAGAGCGAAGGAAGTGCTCTCCGGAAGCGACCGCCTCGCTGACGGCGCGCTGCACCTGAAGCTCGAGGAAGCGCGCCTGCGACTCGACCCCGCCGTGGTCAACCTGCCCGGGGGGGCGGTACGGCTGGCGATCTCGTACGACCTGAAGGGCACCGAGATCGAGTTCGCGGCGACCGCCAGCATCGAGCGCTTCGACTACGGCATCATCGCCCGCCGCCTGGGCCGCGCGAACGACCTGCGCGGCCTGTTCAGCCTCAACGTGGAGCTGGCGGGCACGGCCCCGTCGCTGGACACGCTCTTGCGCAACGCCAACGGCAGGGTGGACGTCGCCGTCTGGCCGACCGAGCTGCGCAGCGGCGTCTTCAACCTCTGGTCGGCAAACCTCGTGCT
>Ga0105104_10001883_pt1 | contig 15573 bp, 13 predicted proteins | sample PPLLaktember2015_3_FD_87034 | JGI IMG/M metagenome (GOLD analysis project Ga0105104, IMG submission 87034) | Freshwater sediment microbial communities from Prairie Pothole Lake near Jamestown, North Dakota, USA - PPLs Lake P7 Core (6) Depth... | ecosystem: Environmental > Aquatic > Freshwater >... | reverse complement strand
TGGGTTGGAAGATAATGGATCTCCATTAGCCTCCGGCCCGCTGGTAAGTTCATTTGGCCGGTCTGGGCGGCTTGACCCATTTCTGTAGGATGATTGAACTGATTAATTTATCACTATTTAAGCGTGATCTTCCTATAACGATAAGTCAGAAAATATCCGTTGATCTATTTATAGTAAATTATCCTCAAGTCCTTTTCTCATAACTTCTTGAGTGAGCGAAACATATATTTCTGTGGTCCTGGTATCTTTACGCCCCATCACTTCTTTGAATGTTTTAATTTCGTATGGAGTGAGATCAACCGGTTCCCATTGCCGTCATAGACGGAGCGCGCGGCGGACTTAGGCTAAGAATGTGATCCGCCAGGCCGGTGTAAACCCCCACCTAACCCTTGCGGCCGCCCTGGCTCACCCTTCGGGCAGCCACCTACGGCGGGGCAAACGGGGGAGGAAAATCTCCTACCGTTTGCGAGTCGCAGATCATGGCGTGGTACCTGGAAGAGGTCAGGTTTCCACATAACATAGCCAATCAGGTTGTTTCTAGCGTATTTTCGATACAACAACCAGATTCACTATTCCGATCTGCCGTCTTTCCAAAACGACTGGTTGCCCAGTCACCTGACTGCCTCTCTCATCACGGCGGCGGCGTTTCCGACGGCAGGAGGATCCAGAAGGACTGGGTTGGGATCAGCAGGGGGGTGATGTCGTCCAGCCAGATGGGGTCGAGGGGGATGAAGACCATATCCTGGCCGTAGCAGGGGGAGGGGGTGAACGACCCATCGCGGTAGCCGCACCAGGCGGTGGAGGTGTTCTGGTTGCCGGAGAACTGCCGCCCGTCGCCGCTCATATAGAATTTGAACGAGCCGCTCCCGCCGCCGGTGTAATCGCCGGCCAGGGTGGTGCCGTAGACTTTGCCGGTCAGGGTGCCGCTGCCGTTGCCGTACGTGCCGATGATGTCCTGGCCTTTCTGGATGATGGTCACCGGCCCGCAAATCCCGGCGTCGCACTGGCTGTTCCAGGTGCCGTACCAGGCTGCCAGCCCGCACGGGTTGGGGGCCTCGCTCCCGCCGCGGAATCCGCACCAGCTGTAGGTGCGGTCCCAGTTGCCCTGCCAGGTCTTGCCATCCTCAGCCAGCCAGAAATCGAAGCTGCCCGTGGCCCCGCCCAGGGACCAGTTCCCCGACATGCGGTTGCCCTGGACCGTTCCGCTGATCGAGCCGTTGCCGTCCGAGTAATCTCCGCTGACCTCATTACCGGTCTGGGTGATGTTGACTTTGCCGCAGCCGAGGATTTCGCAGCTGCTGTCCCAGCTCCCGGTCCAGGCGCCCGGAATGGGGGTGGGGGTGCGGGTCGGCTCTGGGGTGAGCGTGGCGGTAGCGGTGGGGGTGGGCGTGGCAGTGGGCGGCTGGCCGGGATCGGGGTCGGTCGGGTCGGGGATGCCGTCGCCGTCGGTATCGGCGGCCAGCGGGTTGGTGCTCTGCGAAACCTCATCCCCGTCCTTGAGCCCGTCGCCGTCCGAATCCGGTTTGGTCGGGTCGGTCCCGCGCGATACCTCATCGCCGTCGTCCAGCCCGTCTGCGTCGGTGTCGCGGACGTTGGCCAGCAGCTTGAGGCTGCCTTCCTCCTGGTTGGTCAGGCCATCCTTGTCATCGTCGGCGGCCAGCCACTGCGCGGTGGCGGTGGCGGCATTCTGCGCGTTGGAGAAGGCCAGGGCCTGCTGGGTGGCGTAGGCGGCGGCAGTCTGGGTGGCCTGTGAGACGCGCTGCAAAGCGCCGCCACCGGCCGCGAAGACCGCCCCGGCCAACCCGAGACACAAGAGCAGCGCCAGTGGGATGACCCAGGTGGGGAGCAGCCCCCGGCTGACGATCTCACCGTCCACGGCCTGGGCCTGCCCGTCTGAGGCGGCGGCAACGTGCGCGGCAAAGGCGTGGCTTTTATCGCCGCCCAGGAAACGGCGCGACTTGGGCGCGGCGCGGAACTCGACCGCGGCGGCCTGCCCCTCGGCCAGGGTCAGGCTGGCGGAGGGCGGCTCGAAGGCCAGCTCGTCGGCCGGGTCGCTCCACTGCACGCCGAACTGGGCGGATGCGTTGCCCTGGTTGGTGATGCGTACCTGGGCGGTCTGGCCGGAGCGCACACGGCGCGGTTTGAGCTCGCTGGCGAACTGGGCGAAGGATTCCACGTTCAACCCGGCGCGCGCCTCGGCCATCTGGGTGGGGTTATCCTGGCTGAAAGCCTGGATGGCAAAGGAATAGCTGCCGGCGCGGCTCTGCGAAGTGCGCGGCGGGATGACGGTCAGGCTGACCTGCTCCTGCTTGCCGGGCAGCAGGTGGATGGCGGGCGGCGCGGAGGTGACCCAGCCGTGCGGCAGCCCGTTGACGCGCAGCTGGAAGTGGTCGACCACACTGCTCTTGTTGATCACGGTGACCGGGATGGTCACGGCGCTGCCCGGTGCGACCGAGAAGCGCCCGCTCTCGAGCACCACTCCCACCCGGTCGCTGGCGCCGGCGGGGGTTTGTTTCTGGATGGGGCCGGCGTCGGCAAAAGTGCCGCGCGGGCGGGGGGAGGTGGCCTCGGCGGCGTCGCCAATGGTGGCGTTGGCGTCCACCTTACGACCGGCACGCTCCAGGCGCATGTAGACGTTACCAATGCGCAGCAGCTTTTCCGGGGTCCATACCTCGGGGACGCCCGGGAGCAGGCGGACTTCGTCAATGTAGGTGCCGTTGGTGCTGTCCAGGTCGGTGACTTTATAGACGCCCCCGGAGAACTCGATCTTGGCGTGGTGGCGCGAGACACGCTGGTTATCGAGGATCAAGCTGTTGTCCGGGTCGCGCCCGATGGTCAGCCCGCGCGGGGTGAGATCGATGGTGCGGTAGGTGCTGCCCTCTTCGCCGTATTGGATGCGGTCGCCGCGCAGGTCGGAGGGCTGCTCTGAGAACTCGTTCCAGATCGATTTGCCGCGCGCTTCTTCGTCCTGTTCCTGGACGGTATACAGGCTGACCGCGTTCTCCATCATGGTGGGGTTGGCGGCCGGCTGCTGGACGGCGGACTTCACCTCGCCCAAACCGGCGGCCATCGCGGCGGCGTCCTGGAAGCGCTCCTCGGGTTTCTTCTGGAGCGAGCGGAGGATAACCGTTTCGAGCGCCTCCGGGATATCCGGGTTGATCCCGCGTGGGGAGGGCGGCGGCTCCTTGACGTGGTAGCGGATGGCGTCGGCCAGGGTGCGGGTGGGGAAGGGCAGCTGCCCGGTGGCCAGCTCGAAGAGCAGCACGCCCAGGGAATAGACGTCGCTGCGCGGGTCGGTCTTCTCGCCCATGGCCTGTTCGGGGGACATGTAGGCGGGGGTGCCCATCGAGGTGCCTTCCTGGGTCTGCATGCCCCCGGAGGCCAGTTTGGCCAGGCCCAGGTCAGTGAGGACCGGGCGGTAGGGCATGCCTTCCACCGGCTCGGCCTTGAGCATCAGGTTCTCCGGCTTGATATCGCGGTGGAGGATTCCCTGGTGGTGCGCATAGTCAAGAGCCAGGCCTGCCTGGCGGACCAGCTCGACGGCCTCGCCCAGGGCGACGCGCTGCTTCTGGGCGCTCAGCTTCTGGAGGAGCTTGCGCAGGTTCTCGCCCGGGATGAGCTCCATGACGATGTAGAGCGATCCGCGGAAGCTGCCGAAGTCGTACACCTTGACGATGCCGGGGTGGTCCAGGCGGGCGGCGGTGCGCGCCTCCTGGAGGAAGCGCTCCTGGAAATCTGCCTGGCGCGCGTAATGGGCGTGCATGACCTTGACGGCCACGTCGCGCTGCAAGGTCAGGTCGCGGGCTTTGAATACCGCTCCCATGCCCCCTTCGCCCAGCAGGGTGAGGATCTTGTAACGGTCCAGGGATTGTCCAACCAGTCCTTCCATTCTCTTATCCTTCCTTTACCAGGTCCAACTGGTAGGTGGTATGGGCGGGTTTATTGGCCTGGATGATGCGTTCGACGGTCGCGCGGTCCACCGGCTGGCTGCCGGGGATGCTTAATCTTACCTTGAAATGGTGGGGAGGGTCGCTGTCTTTTACGGGTTCCGTGATCTGCGGAGCGACGCCGGTATAGATCTCCAGGTGGCGGCGCAGCGCCCAGCGCGTCCCGCGGCGGCGGTAGAGCTCGGCAGCCTCGGCCAGGAGCAGGCGCTGGCGCTCGGCGGGCCAATTCTCGTCGAGGGTCAGCCCGATCCAGGCCGCCAGGGGCTCGAGGTAAAACCCGGGTGTGGTCTGCGGATCGAGGAGCACATCGAAATTGTCCACCATCTGCTCGATGGGGGCCAGGACGCCCTCGAAAGCCAGCAGGAAGCGCCCCAGAAAAGAGTTGTCGTGGTAGAGGGGCGGGAGGTACTGCAGGTAGCGGCTGCGCTCGGCCGGGATCCCGAAAGCCGCGTCGTACCCTCTGCCGTTGGGCGGCTGGTCCCTCCCATTTTTGGGTGGGACCCGGGGAGGCGGGGGCTGGCGGCCGGCGGGGGAGGAATCCGGCGGCTGCGAGCGCACATCAGAGGTCGGCCCGAGCAGGTCTTCGGGCGGTCCGGCGGGGAGCGGCTCTTCAACCGGGGGAGCTTCGGAGGGGGCCTCCTCCAGGGACAGCACCCGTTCCAGGCAGAGGGTGTAAGGTCCCAGGGTGAAGCACGCGCCGGGTTCGAGCAGGAAGGGTTCGTTGGCAGCCAGCTGGTCGCCGTTGATGAAGGTGCCGTTGCTGCTTTTCAGGTCGACCAGGCGGACCTGACCTTCCTCGACCAGCAAGCGGGCGTGGCTGCGCGAGACGTTGGGGTGCGGCAGGACCAGGTCGTTGGGTTCGATGCGCCCGATGTTGAACGGGCTGGAGCGCACCTCGATCTCCCGTTCGCTGCCGTCCGGGAGGATCAATTTGAAAACAGCCAGAAGGGGTTCAGCAGTCATTGGGGTTACTCCGTCGCGACCGGGTGGACATTGACGCGGTGCTCGGCGGAGGCGATCAGCCCGTGGGCCGGGATGGCCAGCCTGCCGCTGATCTCCGACCGGTCCCCGCCGCGCACCAGGTAGAGCTTGAGCGTCTCGATATACTCGATGCCGCGCACTCCCTGGAGAGAGGTGTAGACGTCGGAGGGGTACAGGCTGCGGCCGAAGGACCAGCCGTCGCCGGCGATCCCCCCCACCACCGGGTTGAGGAAGGCGTACAGCCGGCTCTCGACATCCGCGCGGACGCGCTGCGGGTCGGCGCTGGGGGCAGCCGCCACACTAACTTCGGCGGAGACCCAGAAATATTCCGGCTCGCGGATGTTGAGCCGCACGGTGAGCAGGCGGTAATCGTCCAGGTGGCGGCGGACAGCCTCGCGCAGGTCCTCTGGGATGCGCAGGTTCTCGGCCGGGATGCGCCCCTCCGGGCGCGGGACGCGCGGCACGAGGAGCAGGTAGATCTGGCCGGCGAGAGGCCCCTGATTTTCTCCACCCGCGCTGGGCTGGATGCAGCGCGCGCGCTGGACGCGCGCATCGGCCAGCTCCTCGGTCAGGGCCTCGTAATCCGAGGCGGTGACAGCCCGGCCGCGGATGCGCAGCATGTGCGGGGCGCGCAGCTGGGCCAGCTCGATGGTCTCCGCGTCGCGCCCGCCGTAGGCGTCGGTATGGTTGTAGACGCGGTCGATATACGGGATGGAGGTCTTCAGGATGGTCAGGGTGCCGGCCTGGACGTTGCCGATCAGTCCGCCGCCGTGGCGGTAGGCCGAGAAGCGGATCTCTGCGCCGCGCGGGGGCAGCGCCCCATAGGACCGGGCGGAGCCGTCCGGGAGGCGCAGGGCCGGGCCAAAGCGCAGCTCGCCGGTGGCGCTGTCCAGGGTGAAGTGGCGGTCGAAGGGTCCCGAGTCGCCGAAGTCGGGCACCTCGATCCAGGGCTCCCAATCCTGCCCGGGCGGGCGAATTTCGACCGTCTCGCCCTTGACCCGGCGCAGGACGGGGGTGCTCTGCAGCCGGAAGACCTGCCCGGGCGAGCCGTCCGAGCGGCCCAGGGTCTCCTGACGGAAGATCGAGGCATGCGTGGCGGGCACGGTGCCGCCCCAGCTGTTGGCCGCGATGCGCGTGATACGCGGAGAGCGCTCGTAGTTTGTGCCGCTGACCAGGGGTTCGACCACCCGGCAGCGCACCCAATAGGCGCGGTGGCCGGCCAGCTCGCGCAGCGAGAGGTGCGGCAGGCGCAGGCGGATCAACCCGGACTGGTTCATCCCGCCCGTCTCGTCCAGCTCCACCACGGCCGGCTGCCAGTTCTGGCCATTGTCCACCTCCTGCCAGCCCTCCCACTGCCAGGGTGGGTTGGCCGGATCGATGCCCAGCCCGGTGGCCACCTGGCAGGTGATCTCCAGCCCGAGCACGTGGCGGCTCAGGTCGTTTTCGAAGCCCAGGTAGAGGGAGTCGTCCACGCGGGTCGGGTCGCCGAACACCGCCAGCTCGAAGCCGGGCGCGCCCAGGTACTGCAAGCCGTGCTCCTCGGGCCCTGGGGCTTTGTCTCCCGGGCGTTCTGGGGCGCGGCGGGTGAGCAGGGCAGCCAGGGCGGGTGGGCGCACCACCAGGTCGGCGTCGGTGTTGAAGATCACCGAGGCGCGCGTCTCGGTGCGAACGGTGGCCACTTCGGTGTGGACCGGGATGGTCAGCGGCTGGGCCTGCGGGGCGGACAGGTAAAATGTCACCTGGGTGCGGGCCGGCTCAGGCTCGCGCAGCTTGAGACCCAGCAGCTCCATAAACTTGATGTAGTTCTTTTCCGGGACCTGGTTCATGCGGTAGAGGATCATCTCGGTCATCCAGGCGAACAGCTCCACGATGGTGATGCCGGGGTCGCTGACGTTGTGGTCGGTCCACTCCGGGCAGTTGGCGGCGATGCGCTTTTTGGCCTCGTCGACGATATCCTGGAAGGTGCGGTCGTCCAGGTTGCGGGTTACCAGTCCCATATGGACCTCCATTCCGATCTCAGGAATAAGCTCATTCTTCCTCGCGGGCCGATTTTTCTTCGGGGATCAGGTAAAAGGGATAGACCAGGCTGCGGTTGTTGTGGCGGGCGGAGACCTGGTAGTCGATGACGATCAGCAGGCGGGAGCGGTCGCTCGGGTCTGGGTTGACCTCCACGCGCTTGACCTCGATGCGCGGCTCCCAACGGCCCAAGGCCTCGCGCACGTAGCGCATCGCCAGACCGGCAGTGGCGGCGTTGTTGGGAGCAAAGACCAGCTCGTTGATACGGCAGCCGAATTCCGGGCGCATGACGCGCTGGCCGGGGCTGGTGGCCAGGATAATGTGGATGGCCTGCTCGATCTCGTCGGTGTCGCCGGTCAGCGCGACCACCCCGCGCTCGTCTATGGCAGGTGGGAACTGCCAGCCGCGTCCAATCATTGGATTACCCATCATACGATCTACCTCCTATACTCAGGGCGGGTTTGCAAACCCTGTTTTCAGCGCTTGGGCCGGGGCTAAGAACCGGCGAAAACCGCTTGAGACGGGGGTCGGCCTGTCCTGGACGGACAGTCCAGGGAGACCCCCTTTGAGCCTTTAGGTGCTCGCAGCGGCCGAAGGTCTGACCCGCGGGTCTTTCGATGACACGCCAACCTTGCTCCAGATACGGGGGTCAGCCCAAGTCCTGGCGTCCTGGGCCAGGAAGACCCCCTTTGAGCCTTCGCGCTGCTCGGGTGCTCAGTCATGGTCTAGTTAATCTTGACCAGGCTGCCCTGGACGGTCAGCGTGCCGCTGGATTTGACCTCGCCCGAGGCGTTGGCCGAGATCGAGAAGGCCTGTCCCTTGAGGGTCAGGTTGCCGGTGGCCTCCAGCTTGAGGTTGCCGCCGGCTTTTACATTCAGATCGCCGGTCGATTCGATGGTCACTTTGGATCCGCTGTCATCGAGGATCAGCTTCTGACCGCTGGCGGTCACCAGGGTGGCCCGCTTCTGCTCGTCTTCCAGGGTGAGCTTGTGCCCGCCTTTCGTCTGGATCTCGACGCCGGATTTTTTGCCGTCGATGAAGGTGATCGTGTGACCTTCGCGGGTCTTGAACACGCGTTGGTGGACCTTACCGTTCTCAACGGCGTCCGAGCTGTCGAGGGGCGGTATGTCTTTGCCGTTCCAGATACCGCCCAAGATCAAGGGTAGGTTTGGATCCCCATTCATAAATATGACCAGGACTTCATCGTCTACCTCGGGGAGGCAGAAAAAACCGCGCTTATTCCCGGCTCCCGGGGCGACGATGCGGATCCAGTGGCTTTCCACATCCCCGGCCAGCATGGGGAACTTGACCTTCACCCGCCCCATGGATTCCGGGTCGTTGTTGTTCGTCACGATCCCGATGGTCGAATTTATTCCTTCACCTCGCCTGGGTGCGTTGAAGGTATCCTCGATCAGGGAAAGGACGCCGTCCGGGCGGCGGCCGTGGATGGTAAAGTTGGTGGTATAGCCGGAATCCGCCCGGTAGACGTGGGTGGCGCCGGTGACGAAATATTTTCCGCTAAAGCGGCTGCCGAGCGAGCTCAACTGGACCTGTTTGCCCGCTACCAAAGCCGGCTGCCCGTAGCAGACGCCATCCGCTTCCAACCAGGCGCCGCTGATCTCGTCCAGTTGGGCCTGGGCCAGGGTGTCCGCTTCGGCCTGGCTGCTGACCACCTGGTCCACCACCACGCGTTTGGCGCTGCTGAACGCGGCGGAGGCAAGCTGCGCCCCGCTTTTTTGCTCTCCTATCTGCGGTTCGGCCGCGCCGCGGGTGGCTTTCCCGACGATCACCTGGCGGTTTTTGGGATCCCAACCACGCACGATGACCTCGTCGACCTGTTCTATCAGGGTCAGGCGGGGTTTGAAGGTGCGCAGCTGCTTGCCCCACTCCAGCTCGAGGGTTTGCCCATGGTTGGTGGGTTTCTTGAAATGGAGGGTCGAATCCTCGACATACAGCTCGTAGCCAATCCGGCGGGCGCGCTCGGTGAGGAATTCCATATGAGTCTGGTTGTGCTGGAGGACGCTGGCATAGACCTCGCTGGTGGAATCTACCTGGGCGCGCAGACCGGCGTCCTGGGCGATGCGGCTGGCCAGATCGCTGTCGGTCATCTGCAGGAAAACCTGGCTGTGGGTGCCGCGGTGCAGGCGGTGCGAGCGGTCGTAGCCGCGCACGACCAAAACAGCCTGGGTGCCCTCATTAAACTCAGGCTCCAGCGAGGTGATCTCGCCTTTGAAGAGAGTCTGGCTCTGCCCGCCCTCTTCGGGTTGGGCTGAGATCGCGACTTCTTTACCGAGCTGGAAGGGACCTTCACTCATCCATTTCAAACTCTCGTCGTGGACCTGGATAACCATCATATCCGGGTACTGCAGCGAGCTGTCGACCGTCACCTCGAGGATATCGTCCATGACCGCGGTGTCCAGGTCAGAACCGTCGACCTTGATAAACAGGTGATCCATTAATTTGGTTTCAGCGGGCATAAGACTCCTTATTCGAAGAGACCCTTTCCCCTGTCTTCGGCAAGACTTTGGGCCGCAAACGGGGGAGGGAGGAAGACCCTCACCCCAACCCTCTCCCCAAGGGAGAGGGAGGAAGCCCATCTCCTGGTCAACGGCGCAAACTAACAGTTTGCGCTGCTCAAAACGCTACTCCAGGGGCGGGATGACTAACTGCTGGCCCTCTTTCAGACGCAGGGGGTGGACCAGATGGTTCTCATTGGCGATCAGGCGCCAATGGCTGGGGTCGCCATAGACCTGGGCGGCGATCAGGTCTAGCCGCTCGCCGGATTGGACGATGTGGGTTTTCAACGGTGGGCCGCCGCCCGAGGTAGGGTTCTGTTTGGGATGGTTGTTCTCATCCGCTACCTGCTGGAAGCTGACGTCCACCGAAGTGCGCAGGGGGACGCCTTCCTTATTGAACAGGGTGAATTTCTGGGTCAGGGTGGTGACCACGGCCCGGAAGCTGAACTTACCCCACTGGAACTCGACCTGGGGCGGTTCGCTCTTGGAGTTGCGCGGGTTCTTTTTCTCCTCGCTGACCATCATCATGCCCCATAATCCCTGGGTGTGCTCGCGAACGTCGGTGCCTTCCGCGTAGGTATCGAAGAAAAGGGTCAGCTTGAGCTGTTCGGCGCCACCGTGGTTGAATTTGACCTTTGGGACGTTGATGCCTTTGGTGTCGCCCGAATCCCACTGGTTCTGCTTGGTGATGGTATATTCGTGCGGGTTGAACATGCAGTAGACCTTCTCCTGCGTGGAGAGGTTTTCAATCGTGGCGGGTTCCAGGTTGGAGCGTGTGCTTGGCATAATCGACCTCAATCCCTAACGGCGGGTCCCTCGAGCGCGTTCCTGCTCGACCTGCAGACGGCGGCGGAGGATGACGTATACCTGGCGGGCCATCTCATCCAGGTTTGGGGCAGCCGGGGTCTGGCCTGGCTCTCCAGCCGCCGGGCCGGGTTGGGCGATGGCTCCCGGGGCGGCCGAAGGCGCGGGTTGGGCGCCGGGCGGGGTCCCACCCGCCAGGCCTGGCTCGACCGCGCGCTGGACCAGGGGGGCGGCAGCGGTGTGGGTCTCAACCGAGCGCTGGAGGGCGGGCGGGCGAGGTGCTGAGAGGGGCAGCTCGCGGCGCTGCGGCGCAGACCAGTAGGCGGCCGGGTCGGGGAGGTTGGCTCCGGTAGGGGGCGGCTGCGCGCCCGGGTTGGCGGGTCTCCAGGGGGAGACCAGCTGGGCGGGTGCGGCCAGGCGGGCGGTCTGGACGACCGGGCGGTGAGAAGGCAGGTCCAGGCTTTCCGCGCGGGGCAAGTGGTGGGATACCGGGCCGGGCTGGCTCTCCCCGGGCAGCTCCTCCAGAGGGGAACCATCCGGTGCGAGGAAGGGGCGGGCGGATTGGGCAGCCGGTGGGGCATCCGTTTGAACCTGATCTGCGGGTGGCTCATGGCGTGCTTGAGGAGAAGGGGTGGGACCTTCCTCGAATAAGGGTGCGGCCGGGACCGTCTGCAGCGGATCGGGCGGAGGCGGAGCGAGGGGTTCTTGCGGGGCGGGAGGGGTGAGGGGTACCTCGGCGGATTTTGCAGGGCGGTCCACAGCCTGGCGCGGGGGGAGCTCTTCGATCCGGGCGCGGGGTCTCTCGACCCGGGGGGCGGGTGGTTGCGGATCGTCGGGGAACCTGGCAGGGGGCGAGGCATCGGTATGAGACGGTGTGCTGTCCGCGAGGGCGCGCGAGATGTGGGGTGGGGTAAGCTCGGGGTCGGGATTGGGCTGGGGGGCGGCCCTCACCCCGGCCTTCTCCCGGGGGGAGAGGGGGAAAGCGGCGCGCTCTTGCGGGGCGCGCTGGATGGCGGTCCCGGGCGGTGGGGCTGGCTGGGGTGGGGTGGTTTGAGCGGCGGGTTTGGGGGGGCTGGCCAGGGACTGTTCGAGGAAGCGGGCGCGCAGGAAGGAGGGGACGCGCAGACCGTTTTCGGTGTAAACCGGTTCTTCTTCGTCACCGGCGGCCATCTCCGGAAGGCGCTGGTAGGGGGAAGGCGGGGTTGGGTTTTCGCGGGGCGCAGGCCGGCTCGCGGCGGAGGGCCCGGGGGTTGAATCCAGCGGGCCGGGCGCGGGAGGGCGGAGCCTGGCTGGACGGGCGGGAGCAGGCGGATTACTGGCGGGTGGGCCGGGGGAGCGCTGGGCAGCTCGGGAAGTATCGCCCCCCTGAGGCGCAGGCCGGGGGCTCGGAGCGGGTCGGGATGGGAAACCCGTCTGGCCAGAAGGCGCAGCCCTGTGTAAGAGCTCGGATAGATCAGGCGGCGGCTGGCTGGCGCGGGATGCTCCTGCCAAGGGCGGCTCGCTTTCCGCTGGACCGCCGCCAAAGCGAGGGGCATGCAGGACCAGGTTGAGCGGCTCCCGGCGCAGCCCCGCCAGGCTGCCGGTAAATTTCCCGGCAACTTTACGGAACACCGCGCCAGCCTCAGCGCGGGTGACACCCAGGCTGCGGCCGGGTTTGATGCGCAGCGAATGAATGCGCTTACCCAGGGATGGTCGCACGAAACGTTTCATTCGAAGGTGATCTCCCCATAAGCCAGCTCGAGCGTTTCGATGGCGATCGCGTTGTCTGCGGTCTTAAAGGAAGGCCCAGACCACTTGACCGGAAACGCGCGGATAAAATTCCAGCGCATAAACTCGTTGAGCTCCCCATCGTACATCACCACCGAGACCTGTTTTTGCACGTCCTTGAGGTTGCCGGTGAGGACGTCCTGGTACCAGCTCAACAGCTGGCTGGAATGGGCCAGTCCGCGCTTCAAGACCAGCTTGCCGGGTTTGAGCGGGCCGGGAAGCTGGTGGACACCGCTGTTGTAACCGCCCTCTTTCTGCTCCTGGATGTCCACCTCCAGGTTGGGCAGGGTACATTCGCTAAAGACGGCTTCATCGATGCCATCGATCTGGACGGCGAAGCGAAATGCCCCGACCGCCTCCGTCCGCTCACCTGGGATAGCCATACCTCACCAACCTCTCCGCTCGCGCTCCTGGCGCAGGTCGCGCATCAACAGCTCGTAGACCCGATCGGCCACCTGCTGCGGGGTAAGCCCGGCAGCTCCCTCAGGTGGGGATCCCTCGCCGGCAGGCCCCGCGGCGGGCGGGGTTCCGCCCGGATCACTGTTCTCCAGGCGCTGGACCAGGCCCGCCGGGCTCTCTTCGACCGGATTTGACCTCATGCTGCCTCCCCGCTGATCTCATTCAGCCGGGTGTTGATCCTGGCGATCTCGTCCACCCAGCGGTGCCGCTCGCGGTGATCCATCTCCATCACCTCCATATACGGCCAGTGGAAATGGTACGCGATATACGCGACCTCCTGATAGAGGCGGTCCAGGGGGTAGATGGTTATCCCCCCGCCTGGATCGCCTCCAGTGAAAAACGGTGGTGGCACTCCGGGCAAACCACTTCTTCCGGCAGCTCGTCCAGCTCGTTGATCTTGCGGTACAGGTTCTGCAGGAAGGCCAGGTCGGCCGAGAACAGATTCTCGACCACTTTTGGATTGACCTGGCGCAGGTCTCCCAGCCGCGTGATCACCCGCGAGAGCAGGATGACGGTCAGGTAGGCATCATTGGCTTTCACCCGCGGATCGCGCATGGGCGCGATCTCATCCAGGGCGGTCGCCAGGCGCATCACGCCCTCGCGGTGGATATTGCCCTCATCGTCCACATACCCTTTGGGGAGGGTAAATTCGAATTCGGTTTGCAGCATACACCCTCCTGACGGCCGGTCAGCTTACCCGCCACAATCCTTCGTGGGCGAGGGTCAGCTCTTCGATCCCAATTTCATTCGAATCGGATTTCACCTGGGGACCGGTCACCTTGGTCGGCCAGGCATTCTCAAAATTCCAGCGGGCTACTTCTTCGTAATTGCGATCGAACATGATGACCGACCCGTTCGAGCGCGCTTCGGTCACCTTGCCATCCTCAACCAGCTTGCGCCAGTCCCAGATATCCATGGCCGCGGTAATCCCGCGCTTGAGGGTGACGTTTTCCCATTTCATACGGCCGGGGATTTTCATGACCGTTTCGCGGCCCTGCTTATCCACGACCTTATGCTCGATGACCTCGCTTTCGGAGCCCAGGCCGGAACACTCGGTGAAATAGCCCTGGATCTTGCCCTGGATTTCAACTCCGAAATTAAAACCAATGAGTGGATCTGACCGTTCTGGCATTGTTATATCTCCTTATCTGATCGAGAGATCCTTCACCCCGAAGAAAACATCGGGGTTCAGGATGACATGTGATATGTCATTCCGCGTTCGGGCCGGTCCACTGGCTGATGCGGAAGATGACAAACTCGGCCGGTTTGGTGGGCGCCATCCCAACCTCGATGACCAACTGGCCGGCATCGCGCACCTCGCGCGGGTTTAGCTCTTCGTCGCATTTGACAAAGAAGGCCTGCTCCGGGGTAGCCCCAAACAGGGCGCCGCTGCGCCAGACCAGGCGCAAGAATGCCGAAACATCCCGGCGCACGCGCGCCCAGAGATCCATGTCGTTGGGTTCGAAGACCACCCACTGGGTGCCGTTTTCGATCGAAGCTTCCACGTAGTTGAAAAGGCGGCGCACATTGAGGTAGCGCCAGGCCGGGTCGGATGAAAGGGTGCGCGCACCCCAGACGCGGATCCCGCGGCCCGGGAATGAGCGGATGCAGTTGACCCCAATCGGGTTGAGGCCGTCCTGCTCGCCTTTGGTCAGGTTGGTTTCCAGACCCAGGGCGCCCATCACGATCTCGTTGGCGGGCGCCTTGTGGACCCCGCGCTGGGTGTCCACGCGGGCATAGATGCCGGCTACGTGCCCGCTGGGCGGCATGCTCATATTCCCACCGGTGGGTGAAAGCGGGTCGGAGACAGAGATCCAGGGATAATAGACGGCTCCGTATTTCGAATCATAGCCCGCGGTATTCTTGCGCCAATCGGCCACTTCCTGCGCACTCATCTTGGGCGGCGCATCCAGGATGGCGAAGCGGTATTTCATGCGCTCGCAGTGGTTGAGCATGGCGGTCTGGACCGCTTTTACCCCGTTCAAATCCATATCCCCGCGCAGGTAGCTCGACATCAGATCGGGGACGCACAGCATGGTGACATCGTCCAGGGCTTCCAAAGCGCCCAACCCCTCGCGTTTGGCCACATCGCCTTCGAACTGCGGGCCGCGAACCGCGATCGAGACGGTCTCGCCTCCCTGGAGGGGATACGTCCCGGCCGCGGGGCGGCGCTCGGCCAATTTGGCGCCTTTCTTGACCGCCTCGACCCGGATCACCTTGGATTTCGTATTGACCACGGTTTCGACGTTGTGGTCGCCGGTCATGGTCAGGCCATCGAAGCGCTCGACTTCGGAGCCGCCCCGCTCAACGATCAGGACGAATGCCTCGGGTTCCTGCCCTTCAGCGGCAGGCGGATACTCAACCCGCACCGCGGTATCGTTGCCGGCCGGTCCGGCCTGGAGGGCGCGCACGGTCAGGCTGTCGCTCTTCCCATCCACGGCCGCGGGGAGCATCGCCCGGGCGGTGTTCCCCGCCTCGCCATCCTCGGATGCGCCCAGTGTCGCCAGGCTGATGATGTAGCAGCGGCCGCCGCCGTTGTTGAAATAACCGTACACGGCCAGGGGCAGGAAAGCGCCATCCACGAACCCGCCAAACTTCTGGTTGTACTGGTTCCAATTGGTCACCAGCACCGGTTTATTGACCAGTGACTGGGGACCGCTTCCGTTGGCGGGCTGCTCCGCCCGCTCGGTAAACCCGATAAAGGCGGCTACCGAAGTGCCGACGCCTTCGATCGGCTTTGCCCCGCGGTCAACTTCTTCTACATATACCCCGGGCGATAGATAACTTGTTGCCATATCGAACCTCCTTTTGATGGTTGAAAACTAATACTTATCTTCGAAGATCCCAAAACCTTATCCACGAAGGGACACGAAGAAACACTAAGGGACACAAAAAAGCTTAATTTTAGAAAGTACAAAAAAGCTTATCCACGAAGGGACACGAAGAAACACTAAGAAATACAAAAAAGCTATATATTTTTGGAAGGTACAAAAAAGCTTATCCACGAAGGACCACGAAAAAACACAAAAACTCTAAACTCTAAACTTTAATCTCATAGGTGTGAGAGGGGACTTTGAGGGGGT
>Ga0105104_10001882_pt1 | contig 15585 bp, 13 predicted proteins | sample PPLLaktember2015_3_FD_87034 | JGI IMG/M metagenome (GOLD analysis project Ga0105104, IMG submission 87034) | Freshwater sediment microbial communities from Prairie Pothole Lake near Jamestown, North Dakota, USA - PPLs Lake P7 Core (6) Depth... | ecosystem: Environmental > Aquatic > Freshwater >... | reverse complement strand
CTCATAACCCGGAGGTCAGTGGTTCGAATCCACTCCCCGCTACTAACCACCGCCGGGCTACTTGAAAACAGGTAGCCCGGCGGTTTTTTGCCGCAGGCACGAAATCCGATAAATATATTGTCGAAAAAATCAGGTGTGCAGCTCTTCGAGTTTACCCATTTTTTTGCGAACATCACGAAATAGTATTGTATAAGGTTTATTGAATGTGACGCAGCCAACCGGCATTTGCCGGATCATCAGCTCTTCGCAATTCATGCACTGATTACAATAGTTGATTTCATCTTCCCGGCCCTCTTCCAACTTAAGCGGCGTCAGCGGATCGGCAAACGATTGACGGCCAAGACCAATCATGTCCATCAATCCATCATCTATACAACGCGCGCCCATCGCAAACATGGATGATTTTTCCGGCTCGATCGACAGGAGTTTATTCTGCTTACCGCGGAAGGACGAGAAATGCGAACCAACGACCACCGTTTCTGGCCTGAGATTGTCTTTCATCAGTTTTGAAAAATACATGTGCAGATAGGAGAGATAAGGATCTTCCTTGCCGGCTTCCATAAACTCCATGCTGCAGTGGACATTGCCAAGCGACTCGACAAAATACTGGGCCCCGCGCTCTTCGAGCCCCTTGATCAGGGAGATCGGTTCTGTCATGTCCATCAGCGGCGAGTCCGGTCCGGCCGATCCAAACCCGCCGGGGAAGGCTTCCCACATGGAAATCTTGGAACCGATCAGGAAATTCTTGTCGTAGTTGACCGCTTTCTGGATGCGTTCGTACAGATCATAGGCGAACCGCGCGCGGTTTTCCCAAGGCCCGCCGTATTTCCACGGGCGGTCGTTGTACGGCCGCAGGATTTGATTGCCAAGATATCCGTGGCAGAATTTCATATCGACACCATCGGCACCCACGTCCTGCACGATTTTAGCCGCTTCGGCAAACTGGTCGATGATGTGCTCAACTTCTTCTTCAGTAAGCAGGTCGCCTCCCAGGCCGTAAACGGGCTTGACGGTTACGCGCCTGGAAAATTCCGGTTCGCTGATTTCTCCGGAATGGGTCAACTGGAAGACAAACTGGGCTCGGGGGTTGATTTTCTTGAGGCTACTAACGAATTTTTTCAAAGCCTTTTCATTGCGCGGCATGATCTCCAGTTGGGTCTTCCTGGCCCGGCTTTCGTTGGTCACTGTGATGGCTTCCAGATCGATCAATGAAAAATGGCCCTTGAACAGGTTTTCATAACGCGTGAAGGTCAGGTCGGTCGGGTTTCCCTCTTCATCTGCATCGACGCATTCCATCGGTTGTGCGAAAAATCGGTTATCGCATTGATAGTTTCCAATCAGTATCGGCTGAAGCAGAGTCTCTTTGTAACCCATCTACTCATCTCCTTGTTCAGCAAAACCGCTTATAAGTAATCTTCGACGCGGATATCGGGGATCTCGATCCCATCTTTGCAGGCCAGCGCTTCTTCGGCAATCGCGATCGCATTTTTGTAACCGATACCAAAACGCGTAACGCCCAAGGCGTGCATTTTTGTCAACAAGTCAAGCGACCTGACGCCGCCGGCCGCCTTGATCTTGCATCGGTCGCCAACGGCCTTCTTCATGACGGCAATATGGTGCAGGGTCGTCGGCTCGGCAGAAAAGCCGGAGCCGCTCTTGACGTAGTCGGCGCCGCAGTCCGCGACGATCTCGCAGGCTTTCGTGATCTGTTCATCGTTCAACAACATGGCTTCGATGATCACTTTGAGCGAGGTGTATTTTGTCGCCTCCCGCACAGCGGCGATATCGGCCTGGACCTGGTCATACCTGCCGCTCTTGAGCCATCCTACATTCATGACCATGTCGACCTGTTCGGCGCCCAGGCTGGTAAAATAGCGCGCCTGCTGCACCTTGGTTTCTGTCGCTTCCTGGCCGGATGGAAAGGACAGCGACGTTCCGAATTCTGTCACTGTTCCCTTGAGCGCCTCGCGCATCTCTGCGTAATATGCCGGCCAGATAAATGCGCAGCCGAAGCTGTATTTTTTACAGGCGGTTACCAGGGCGTTGAAATCAGCATAGGATGTGTCGAGCTTCAGCGAGCTGGGATCCATCATTTTCGAAAATTGGGCATAAGTAATTTTCACTACGTCGATCTCCTCGATTGTTTATCTAAACTGAGTTTTTTGATAGATTGATGGGACCGAAGTACAGCCGTCTCGCTCCGTCAGACGAGTATTATTCTTTCCGTGATTTCAGGAGATACCAGCACCTTGACCAGGTCTTTGTTCTGGTGTAGCTCGTTCAGCGCCTTCTCGAGCTCGCAAAGAGGTACGATCATTGAAATCAGCGGGTGCGGATCGATACGCTTATATTGCAGAAGTGCGATTGCAATTTCCCAGTCGTGTCCGATACCGGCGCAGGAACCGCCGATCTTTTTCTCCTGAAGCACGAATTTTGCCGGTGGAAGCCTGACATAATCATCGTCCGAGCAGATACCGAAGGACTCCATCTTGCCGCCGCGGCGGATCATGTTGAAGGCCTGCTCGTAGGTTTGGGATTTTCCGACTGCCTCGATCACATAGTCCACGCCAATCCCATCGGTCAGCCGCATCACCTCAGCAACAGCGTCAGGGGTTTTCGTGATATCGATCACCAGGTCGGCGGCCATCATTTTGGCCATTTCGAGCCGCTTCTGCTGAGAATCGATCACGATGACCGGAGCTGCGCCGTGCAGCTTGGCCAGAAGTGCGTGGATTGTTCCGAGTCCTGCGCCAATAACGGCCACCGATGAGCCCAGTTCGCAGTCCATCTTACGCGAGGCGTTAATACAGGCGGTCAGCGGCTCGATAAAAGCGGCGGCATAATCATCCACCTCATCCGGCAGGATGTAGCAATTCCTCGCTGGCGCCTTGACATACTCCGCGTATGCGCCGTCAACATGGATGCCGATCTGCTTAAATGAACTGCAAAGGAGACTCTCGCCACGCCGGCAGTAATAGCAGGTGCCGCAAGCCAGGCAGATATCGACAGCAACTCTGTCGCCGCGCTTGAAGGCTGTAACATTCTGGCCTGTTTCTTCAATGATCCCCCAAAACTCGTGGCCGGTAATCAATGGCAAACAGGCGACCTCTTCTTCGTATTTACCCGTGTACGATCCCCAATCCGACCCACAGATGCCGCAGTACTTCACCTTGATCAGGACTTCATCGTCGCCGATTGTGGGAACCGGTACATCCTTGTACACAAATTTTTTCGGTTCTTCCAGAACCATGGCTTTCATCATTCTCATGCTGTCACCTCCCTACTTTTGAAACAGTTTATCGTTACGCCCTTCATAGGGCTGTTGGATCATCAAGGGCTTCAAGAAAGCGATCGCCATATCCAATCCATCGGCGCGCGACATGATCACGTCTTCATGCTCGTACGAAAAAACTCCCCGGTAGCCGGTATTGAACAATTCTGAGATGACGCTCTTCCAGTTGATGGAACCCCAACCCGGGATACGGAACCGGAATGAACGGTCGAGGGCGCCCCATTCGCGCTGCAGCATCCAATATCCACCGCGCATCATGTTATGTTCGACGAGTTCACAGTCTTTCGCATGGACCAGCACGATTCGGTCGCCAATTTCGTCAATATAACTGCCCAGGTTAATCCCGGTGTAAAAGATGTTGGCCGGATCGAAATTGATGGCGAAGGCTGGATGTCTGTCGCACAGAGCCAGGCACCTTTTTGTTGTGTGAAGGTCGTAAATGATATTGTTGGGATGCGGCTCGAATGCAACCTTGACGCCGTATTCGGCAAATTTGTCAAAAATCGGCAACCAGTTCTGGACGAATGCCTCCTCTTCCTCTTTCCAGCCGTCTGGATAAGGCCAATCGTTGAAACGGCCGAAGTTGCCGATACCAGAAAAAGCCACAACAGCTGGAATCTCGAGCTCGTTGGCGAGCCTGGCGCATTTGAGCATGCTCTCAGTGCCAAATTTGATCTGTTCCGCGGGCGTGCCATCACACACGCTTGCCAGGTCTTTACCGTGCGGCCCAAGAACCAGGGGCGAGTCGGCGTGGTTTGAAATGCCGGAAATGATCAGGCCGGCATCTTCCACCTGCTTTTTCAACTTTTTTGCGTTACCGCCGCGCAGCATCTCATCGACGTCCATCTGGCCGTTATCCGTATAGGCGGGGATCTCGACTGCCTCGTATCCCTTTTTCGCAGCCAGTTCAACAACTTCATTCAGTGGTAATTCAGAGTAATTAATGGTGCAAAATCCGACCTTCATTGATGTCACCTCCATACTTTTTTATTCGTCATTCAGGTTGTCATGGATTATCGTCATAGCATTGATCTATTGGGGAAACCATTTTGCGATGACGGCGTAGCGATTACGATTTTCCGGGATAGGATCGAACGATTTCTGTACGCTAAAAAGATCATCGAGCGGTGAATAGTCTTGCCAGAAGCCTGCCCCGCGTAAGACTATGACCGCCGCCCCGAGTGACGCGGCGTCTTGATCCACATTAATCAAAGGAAACTTTCGGTTAAAGAATAAAAGAAAATGAGGTTCATCTTCCGCCACATTTTTGCCAAAGAATCGCCTAATTCCAGACTGCGGTTTCAGCCTGGACCTCTTGAGCCGGCAGAGCCGGGTCAATGGAGAATATCTCCTGAGAGATGCGTTGGAAAGTTTACGCCAGGTGGCAGATCAGAGCGGCGCGATCATCTTTCGATTAATCCTCTGCAAGGGGGAGCGAGAAGAATACCGATGTACCTTTTCCAAGCTTGCTGGTGATCGACATTTGCCCGCCGTGCAGCTCGATCAGTTGTTTGGAAATCGACAGGCCCAGGCCGGTGCCATAATCTTCACGGTCAGTGGATTTGGCCACTTGAAAGAAAGCATCGAAGACTTTGTCCAGGTCTTCCTCGGGGATCCCTATGCCGGTATCGCTCACCCTGACGATCGCTATCGCGCTGTTGGCCGAGGAGGAGATGGTCACCCCACCGCTTTTGGTGTATTTCAAGGCGTTGGAGAGCAAATTGAGCAGAACTTGTTTGACCCGGATGGAATCAGCCCGCACCTTTCTGAGGTTGCGAGACAGGTCGGTCGTGAGGTATAAGCCTTTTGTTTTATAAGCGCTTTCGGTGATTAGTACAACCTCGTCAACCAGCGCGTTCAAATCCACCGTTGCAACCTGGATTTCGTACTTCTTGTTCTCCAAAGAGGCCATGTCCAAGATGTCGTCGATCAAGTCTTTTAAATGCCGGCTGTTTTGGTAGATGCATTCGACATCGCCGCGCAGGTCCGGGGTCCAGTTGACTTCGCCGTAACTTTGGGGAGAATTGATCATCGTTTCGCTGAAGCCGATGATCAAGTTCAAAGGCGTGCGCAGCTCGTGGCTGACGTTCTGGACGAAATTCTGTTTGACGTTGCGAGCCTGTTCGGCCTCGTCACGGGCGATAATCAGGGACATGTTGGTTTCGGACAGGTACTTTTTGTAATCCTTGAGGTTGTTTACTAGCATTTCAAGCTGGATTTCATTGTCCCGGATGATCTGTTCGTTGCGCAGGGCGATCTGGTACTTTTGATAAAACCAGTTCAGGCTCGAATGGATTTCGTTGAAAATGAACTCCAGCAGACAGTAAACGGAAACCAGCAAGAAGATCGGAAAGGCGATCAGGCCGAAAAAAGTCCACTGGTGAAAATGGAAATAGGCCAGCAGGATGCAGACGATCACCACTATGCCCATGAAAACCGCTGATTGTTTCCATTCCATCAGGATGATCGCGAACAGGAGCGGGATGATGAACCCGAAAAGGTAGTGGGGATCAAAAAATGGTGATACCAGCACGAAAATTACGGCGCTGGACGATAGGCAGACGGCCCAACTCGCGGCCACGGGTAAGCGGTCTTTGAGATACCAGCCCAGGAGAAACCCTGTCAGGTTAATGCCGCCAGCCAGCCAGATGGATAGGTTCAGCGAGCTGATGAGCAGCCTTTCAGAACTTGGCCCCGCCTTGAGCGACCAGATCCCGGCATAGAAGATCACAACACTTATTAAAAAGGTGTAGCCAAGGCAGTAACGGAGAGATTCACTGCGGAAGGTGTTCACAAGGTTATTGGCCTTACTCCTAAACGGATTGTTCCAATAATATCAAGCCTTGTTCCAGTTAGGGCTAGAAAAGGGTCTGCTGGTTGCAGCAGTAAGCCGCATACATAGCCGCACCGACTACTCCGGCCTGATTGCGGTAATAAGCTGGCCCCAGTTTGGCCCGCTTCGTCGACAGAAATGGGCTGTACTCCTCATAATCTGTGCTGATCCCTCCCCCCAGGATGATGTAATCGGGGGAAAAAATGATTTCAAGGTGGGAAATAAAATCCTGCAGCCGCTCCGCCCAAGCCTGCATACTCAAATTGTCGCGCCGTTTGACCGAGGGGGCCGTGAAAAGCTCGACATCCATGTCATGCAGCTTCAGCATCCCGAGCTCAGTATTGGGCAGCAACTGGCCGTTGAGGAAAATAGCCGAGCCAATGCCGGTGCCCAGCGTCAGCACGATAGTGACGCCTTTTCTCAGCTCGACTGCGCCGGGGTTGTAAAGCTCGGCAAACCCGGCTGCGTCGGCGTCGTTGATCGCGAAACAGGGTACGCCCAATTCTTTAGCCAGATGTGAAGCCTTACCCCAGATATCATTGAATTTGATCTCCAGGTTCAAGATGCCATCCTCCCACACGACACTGGGAAAACCAATCCCCACCCCTTGGTATTTTTGCGCCGCATTCAGCAGGCCCAGGATTGCATCTGTATATTTTTCTGTCCGCATATTCTGCGGAATCAACAACATATCAAATTTTTCAGTCTCGATTTGCTCGGTAAAACTTACCTCGCCATGTTTTATGGATGTACAGCCTACATCGATGCCGAAGTATTTCATGATTTCCTCTTCAATGAGTGCCGGGTGGGAAGAAGAAGGCGTAGATATCGCCCAGTTCGGGGTGCCGGTCTTCCAGGTTCACATCCGGGTTCAATCCCTTTGCCAGGGCGAAATAGTAAAATAAATATTGGGCCGCGACCATCACGGGGAACTGGGCAAACAGCGAGGGGTTGTCCCCAGTAGGGACTTCAATCAGGCTGACCGGAACAGGCCAGCCCGCATCCACCCGATCGGTGATCACGACCAGGCTGGCCTTCGATGAGACGATCCCCTGGGTGATGCGGACAGCTTTCGCGAGGGTGCGTTCGTCGGTCTGCAGTAGGATGACCGTTAAATCCTCCTTGAAGCAAGCGCTTGGCCCGTGGGTGAATTCTTCCAGCCCGAAGCTTGTCGCGCTTTCACCCAGGATTTCCATCAGTTTCAAACGGATCTCGTCGGCATTGGCCTTTTGGGCTCCAAAACCGGTCACGATGTAGCGGGTCTGGCCCTTACGCGCCTTCTCCGCAATCCCGCGGGCGGCAGATTGCCAACCGGCGGAATAATCGTGGATGGTGGTGACCGCATTTTTGACGTGGTCGATGAAGTCCTTGTGGCCGGTATCTTTCTGCGAAAGTACACCGGCCAGCATGGCCAGGAGGGCCGTGCTCAGATACGTCCTGGTTTTGCCCAGAGGAATTTCGTGAAGGAAGGGGTCAACCAGCGAGAGGTTGGAAGATTTGGCCAGGCGAGATTCGGGGTTGGCGGAAATCCCGACGGTAAAAGCCCCGAGCTCGCGGGCTTTTTCGACCGAAAGGCAGGTGGTGATCGATTGCCCCGACTCGCTAATCCCGATCACCATGGTCTGGTGATCGACGCCAGGCGGCATATCCAGCTCAAAATCAAAGGCGTCGTGGGCGCTAACGGGCAGGCCCAGCAAGGTTTGCAGCGTGTAGGCTGCGGCCTGGCAGGCGTTGTAAGATGTCCCGCAGCCGATGGTAAAGATCCTGGCCGGCTGGAATTCGCCGATCGCCAGGGAAATTCTTGCAATCATTTCGTCCGCAAGGCAGGCGGATAAGCAGCCGGGGACATCCCCAATGGCGTTAGCCATGTAATACGGGTGACCTGTCCGCAGGACCCCGCCGGGGAATTTCTTTTTCAATTTTACAGAATCCATGCGCCATCCTTCGTTTCAAGATTCATGAGATAAAATCAATATAACCTAATTGCCGGTGCTCTACCGCCGCAGGTGTGCCAACATTTTGCCAAACATGTCTTTTCAGTTTTCCGGTCAGTTGACGGTTTTAATTAAGTCCAGCTCTTGCAGGGTCTGAATCAATTCCAACCGGTTGATCGGTTTGCGGATGTAGGCGGCCGCGTTGACCGCTCGCGACAACTCGGGCTCGTACAGCACCGAGCAGATGATCACGGGGATATCCCTGGTTTCGTGGTCGGATTTGATGTTCTTGATCATCTGCCAGCCGTCCATCTTGGGCATCAGGATGTCCAGCAGGATGAAATCCGGTTTCACCAATTGGATCAGGTTACCGGCTGTGGTATAGTTATCCGTCCCGAAAACCTGGATCCCATATGACCCTAGCATGCGTTCGATCAGACGGTGGACGGATTCCACATCGTCGATCACCAGGCAGCTGATTTGCTTCTTGACTGGCAGGATGACGGAGATGGTCGACTTGCCCTCATCTTCGACGATATTATGGCGCAGGCCCTGGATGGTGAAAAACAACTGGGCGATATTCCAGTGTTCCAGGGTCTTCAGATGAATAGTGTTGAAGGTAAAGGAGATCTCATAAAAAAAGTCGTTCAGATTGCGGGTGCGCAGTTGAACAAAAAGGTCCTCAGGGCCGGCTCCGATCATGGAGAAGATTTTATATAGGCCTTGTTTTGTCAGGACCTGGTCGACCATGACGCTCAGGTTGGGGTCTACTTCGGTCATATCCACCTGATCGTGCAGCTCTGTTTTGATCAATGTCTTGCAGAGCTGTAGAGCCTGTTCGAGGATCTGCGACAAATTAATGAGATCGTAGGAGATCTCCCAATTCTTAAGCTCTTCCTTGATCAGCTCCTGATCGTAGGTTTCGGCCTCATCATTCTGAGAGCCACCTTCCTGTCCAGCGGGCGGCTTCTGGCTGGCGTAAAGGTCCCACAGGATCGAGATCAAAGCATCGAGGCCTTTTTTCAGGTCGCGCTGTACCTGCCGCTGGCTTAATCCCAGATCTTCTTCGATGACGTGCCATTCCTTCAAGAGGAAGTAACGGTAGGTCAGGATTTTATAGCAGCGCCATTCCGGAGCGTTGGAGGGCGTCTTATCCGGGGGCTTCAGGATATCGATGCTTTTCTGGATGGTCGTTCGCAGGGCTTGCATTCGCGCGCTGAGGGAAGTTTCTTCGCCGCGGTAAAAAATATTGATCAGGTTATGGTTTTCAAGATAGGCGGGGTCTGAGAGATGGTTGAGGATATCTTTGACAGCATTGAGAAATTCGGTTCGATCCATAATCGCCTTCCGCTCGTGTAGAATTAAAAGCCGGTAATGTCTGCGGGCTGCTAGATCAAATTCTCTCCAAATATAACATTGAATTCATTGGTTGATGGTAGGTTTCATTTTGGTTTTTTGGGTTATCCCGGGATAAGTCCGAGTTTCCTGCACGTAAAGTCTCAAAGACCTTTCATCTACGGATCTTGCTGCCTTTGGAACCGGGAAATTTGGCAAGGCCTTGGCAAAATTTTGGCGGATGAATCTGGAGGTTTTCGTTTATTCTGTAAATGCAGTTCTGGCTTTCTCCCAAAAATTGTCAACTTGTTTATGAATTTCCGGCAATGGGTCCCAAAGGAGGCGTGCATAAGGTCAAATCGGGTCTTTTCGGAAGCATGATCTGTTCTGCATATTTTGTATCCCAATTCTGGAGGAATATAATGAAGAAGAGATTCCATGTTTTGCTCAGTATCACAATCCTCGCTGCATTTGTGCTTGCTTCCTGCGCACCGCAGCCGCTACCTACTGAATTGCCCGTCGCGGCTACCAAAGCCGTCGTTCCTGCTGCAGCCACCGAAGCTCCGGCGGCCGAAGTGCCTGCGGCTGAAACCAAAAACGTCACGCTCGAATTCTGGACGTTTTCCGATTATGCCTCAGACGTCGGCGGCGATTTGATGAAGACTTTCATCTCCGAATTTGAAGAGGCTCACCCGGGTGTGAAAATCAACATGACCGGCAAAGGCGGGGATGAATTGAACACCGGGATCGTAACCAGCAAGGCGAGCAATACCCTGCCGGATGTTTACATGGGCACTACCAGCCAGGGCGCGCTCTTCACGAAAATCAATGCCATGAAGAATGTGCATGACAACTGGATGGCGATGCCGGAAACTTACCGCAGCCAGTTCAACGAGGAAATGATTGGTGAAGTGACCCCGGAAGAAAATGCCATGTATGCCATTCCATTCACCGGGTATTCCACTTTCCTGTACCGCAACCTGACCGTCCTGAAAGCGGCCGGTATCGACCCGAACGAAAAGGTCGAAACCTGGGATGCCTGGCTGGCCCAGATGAAGACAATCAATGAAGCCGGCTACAAGGGCATGGGTTCTTTCTACAACGACTGGTGGGATTTCACCAATATCTATAGCGGTGCGGCGACTCCAGAAGAATGGGGCATCGATTTCGCCAACCAGAAAACCATGATCAATCCCGATAAATACATCCAGACCGTCAAGTTCCTGGAAGCGGCCAAAGCCTACGGAACCGAGAATGGCGATCAGGATCAGGCCACGACCGATCTCTTCTTGAGCAACAAACTGGCCTTCATTGTCACCGGCCCCTGGATGGATCCGACCTTCAAAGCCGCTAAAGAAAGCAACAGCCTGGATTATGATTACGTCCTGATCCCCGGCGCGACCCCCGATAACAAGGGCGGTGTCAGGGGTACAGAGTTCATCGGATTCTCCCCGGACAGCCCGAACTTCGACCTGGCTTGGGAATTCGCGACTTATATCTGCGACGAACCGCAGCTGACCCGCTGGGGCCAGGCGCTTGGACGGTTCAATTCCAATAACGCTGCCATTGCAAAAGTGGAGAATTCCCTACTGCAGATCACTTACGAAGCGGCCGTTTCCTCCCTGTTTGAGCGGCCCCCGCATTTTGTAGATGCTTATCCTGGTAACTACTATCAGGTACTGCAGGATAACCTGGCTCAGATCACCGCTGGCGAGTTCACCCCCGAAGAAGGCGCCGAAGATTTGATCAAGCAGTTGAACGACACGATTGTCAATCAATAAGCGCGGTTTCCTTTCCTAGAAATGAGGTGCGGATGGCTTCATCCGCACCTCAAAAAAGGTAATCAGGAGAATTGGGCCGATGAAATACTGGTTTAGGAAGACACTAAAGCATTATTTGATGCTTTTCCCCTTCTTTTTCTTTTTTACGCTATTTTTTCTTTATCCTATTGCCCAGGGTTTTAGTATCAGCTTTTATAAATGGGATAGTGTCAATCCTGCGATCTATGTTCAATTTCAGAACTATATTAACCTGATCAAATCCAGGGACTTTATCATTTCATTTTCCAATATCCTCAAATACATCTCGGTTACGGTTCCGGTCGGGATCACGGTCGCCTTTGCCCTGGCTTTGTTTGTTAATAATTTGAAAGGATTCGCGGCCAATTTCTTCCGCAGCTCTTATTTCGTCCCCACCATGATGCCCCTGTTCCTGGCGGCTTCGGTCTGGCGCTGGATGTATGCTCCTGAAGTCGGGATCATTAATACGGCATTCGCCGCCCTGGGGCTCGAATCTATCAACTGGCTAAAGAATCCCTCCGTGATGATCTTTGCCTTGATCATCGTGGACATCTGGCGGTCGGCGGGTTGGAATATGGTCATCCTGCTGGCGGGGTTGAAGAATATCCCCAACGATTACTACGATGCCGCCAAGGTGGACGGCGCCAATAAATGGCAGGAATTGACCCATGTCACCATCCCCCTGCTTGAACCGGTCCTATTCTTTGTTATCGCCCAGGGTTTTATCTTCGCCTTGCAAGTTTTCGATGCCCCCTGGCTTCTCACGCTGTCGACCACACAGGGCTACGGCGGCCGGCTGAAAGCCCTGTTATTCCCGGTGATGGACATGTTCGGACGCGCCTTCGGCGTCTATAAATTTGGCGAAGCTTCGGCGTACGGCTTCCTGTTGACAGCTTTGATTATCGTGATCACCTCGATCCTGTTTATGCTCCGCCGAAAGAACTAGAGCAAATATCCGATGAAATCTTTGCGTAAATTTATTACCCAATTCAGCTTATCGACCCCGATTAACTGGGTGTTGGCAATCATTTTCCTCGTGATGGCTTTGTTCCCGATCTGGTGGATGTTCAACATCGTCTTCAGCGAGCCGGGTATTCCCATCGCGATCAACCCGCGCCTGTACCCAACTTCTATTACAGCCGGGATAGAGAATATCCGCCAGGTTCTTTCGGAAGCCAATGTACTGAACGCATATTTCCACTCGCTGTCATATGCTTTTTTGACCATCATCGGTTCGATCATTTTGACATCGATGGCCGCCTTCGAGTTCGCCTTATTCGAATTCCCAGGCAAGAAGGTTCTGTTCGGTCTGGTTCTGGTAGCTTTGATGATCCCGTCCGCGGTCACTCTTGTGCCGACGTATTTATTCGTAGCGAGGCTGGGGTGGGTGAATACCATGCAGGGTCTGGTCGTCCCCGGCCTGGCATCCGCCTTCGGCTTGTTCATGCTGACGCAGTTCTTCAAAGACATCCCGCGGGAATTGATGGATGCGGCCTTGATCGACGGCAGCAGCCATTTTGGAGTGTACTGGCACATCGTCATGCCCCTTTCGCGGAACGCTGTGGTCACGCTGGCTATCCTCACTTTCATGACTACCTGGGGAAATTACATCTGGCCGATGGTGATCGCGAAAAACAATCAGATTATCACGGTGAGCCAGATGATCAATTGGTATAACGACCCGAATTCGTTTATGACGGTCAACTTGATGATGACTGCTTTCTTGCTTGCAGCCGTCCTGCCGATTATCGTGTATGTCATCTTTCAGCGGCAGATTACCCAGGGCATTTCCATTACCGGTCTCAAAGGCTGATTTTCAACCAAATTAATAAGAAACCCGACAACCCATTTACACATAAGGAGCGAATGGATGTTTAAACTCAAGCAAAGTTTGGATGCGGTTAACTACGGGGCGTATTTCTACACTGGCAACCCTTTGACCATGGAAGAGATCGTGGACCGGGCGGTCAAATTTGGTTATTCCGCAGTCGATATTTGGCCCCACCGGCCTCTGGCTTTCCCTCCCGATCTGAATACGCAGGCGCGAAAGAAACTTCGCTCGTATGCGGACGATAAAGGGATCAAATTCGCTGCGGTGGATGCCTGCACAAACTTCATGCGGACGGACCATATCCTCGTACCTCACACAGAAAAGGAGCTGCTCTATGTTCGCTCGTGCTGCGAGCTTGCAGCAGACCTCGGTTGTAAGATAGTGCGCATCCTGCCGGCCTTTATCGGCTATTTTTGGGCGCCTTATTGGGATCAGGGCTACTGCAACACCGCCATGCATTCCCGCACAGTGGAAGTATCCACCCAGGACGATTACCTTTTGGAATGGGATTCAGTCCGTTCGGGGATCATAGACTCGGCAGGGATCGCGCGTGAATACGGCGTGACCCTGGCGGTTCAGGGCCACCCGCCGGTGGTGAACTGCGTCCAGGACCTGATCGACCTCGTTGATGAAGTCAATATGGATAATGTGAAAATTGGACTGGATTTACCACTGTTCGACAAGCAGGATGATGATTATATTGCAAAGACAGTCCACCAAATTGGGAAAAAGATGATCCACTCTCATACCCTAGGCGTACGCCTGCGCTACGGTCCAAGCGGCGTGATCTATGCCAGCGAGGAAGTCATCCCTGGCGACGGGATCGAGAACTGGCTGCCGTTTTTCAAAGCTTGCAAGGAGATTGGCTATGAAGGCTACTTTGCTTATGAGCAGTGCGCCCCATTCTTAATGCCCGGCCACAAGAAGCCGACCGTCGAGGAGATCGACCGGCGGCAGAAGGTTGGTTTTGAATTTATCAAATCACTTGAATCAAAGTTATAAATAGAATAGAAAGGTCACTGACTTGGGAGTTTCCCTCATAACCCGGAGGTCAGTGGTTCGAATCCACTCCCCGCTACTATGTGTAAACCAGAGTCCGTCGGGCTCTGGTTTTTCATTAGCCCGGCACACAGCGGTAGATATTTTTCCAATGAATACCATAGATGATCAGACCACACTTATGACGACTTTTCCCTTGGGATGTACTTTCTCAAAATACCAGAAAGCTTCAGGAGTTTTACTTAACGGGTAACATCCATCGATAACGGGTACGACTTTTCCGGATTCAAGGAGCTCTTTCATAAAGATCAAATCCTTTTGGCTTTGCACCAGCGAAACGACATATGTTTTCTGACTCCCAGTCTTTGAACTCCGTTGTCCCCGGCTCGAAGCTTGAAAAAATTGAACCAGGGAACCCCCAGCGACGACATAGATTCCTTCAGGATTTAATGCACGCAGATAATCTGAAAGCGGATGATAACCGTTCACAGCCAGGATCAGGTCGTATTGCTGCCCATTTTGAGTGAAATCTTCCTTCGTATAATCGATGACATGATCTGCTCCAAGTAAGCGCACCATTTCCAGATTCCTCGTGCTGCACACCGCGGTGACTTCAGCCCCAAACGCTTTGGCGATCTGCACGGCAAATGTTCCGACACCACCAGAGGCGCCATTAATCAAAACCTTTTGTCCTGGTTGAATGTTGCCTTTGTCGCGCAAACCTTGCAAGGCAGTCATCGCCGCTACAGGTACAGCCGCAGTCTGCTCGAAGGTCAGGTCGGCCGGTTTCAGTGTTATTAGATTTTCCTTGGCACACACAAACTCGGCAAAAGTGCCCCGACCGGTTGAACTCGGTAAGTACCCAAAGACCTCATCGCCTGGCTTAAACTGCCTGACGTTTCTGCCAATCATCTCAACCCGCCCGGCTAAATCAGCTCCGAGGATCTTGTTTTTGGGACGAAAAAAACCTCCAGGCATCAGTCGCATAAAAAACGGATTTGCCCGCAGCATTCGTAAGTCACGCGAATTGAGAGAGGCTGCATGAATTTGGATCAGCACCTCGTCCTCTTGCGGAACTGGTTTCACCTCCTCCCGAAGCTGGAGAACATCCGGTGAACCGTATTTAGGGCAGATAATTGCTTTCATTTTCAAACCGTTCCTTTTTGCTGATCGAATAAATAGCCAATAACAAATCCAAGGGCAAGAAACCTTGGAGCATTCATTCCTGTGTCTAGCAGGAGATAGACGGAGGCATGGGCCGGGTTTCCAAGCGCTGAAAAGACGTCGATAATGACCATATCAAAAAAGCTAAGGATCCATGCCTTGAAGATGGTTTTTTTACCGGGAATCCTGTCAAAGAAACGAAGCAGGAAAAAGCTGACGCACAAGGCGATCACCAGGCCGCCAACGAACGCTTCAGCAAGAGCCACAGGTAGTGAAGAGATCGAGAAGGCGGCTTCATACTCCGCGGCGATGGGTGATACGGAAATTACCAAGTCAATCATCCAGAAAGCCGCGCCTCCCGCTGCCACCAACATAAATAGTTTCTTTGAGAACTCTCG
>Ga0105104_10001880_pt1 | contig 15615 bp, 16 predicted proteins | sample PPLLaktember2015_3_FD_87034 | JGI IMG/M metagenome (GOLD analysis project Ga0105104, IMG submission 87034) | Freshwater sediment microbial communities from Prairie Pothole Lake near Jamestown, North Dakota, USA - PPLs Lake P7 Core (6) Depth... | ecosystem: Environmental > Aquatic > Freshwater >... | reverse complement strand
GTCTATAGTAATGTTGATTGCAAAAATAACTTTTCTCATTTGTTGTTCTTCTGACATTATTTTAATCCTTACTGATGTCTGCGGGCTAACTATGTCTTAAGCGAAGTGGGTCCGCATAAGACCCCAAATAGTGGTCTTATGCGGAAAGGTTCCGCTTAAGTACCTTTATATTACGGGAAAACAAAACTACCTTCACCATATTCCTCCTCTACCTTTCGAAGTGTCTGCTGCAGTGCAACGAAGCCATTATAGAAGCCTGGCTCTCAAAAATCAATCCCAATCTCCACTGCTTACATGGCTTTCTCAAATTAATGTCAGGCAAAAGCTTTGAACCGCCAAGCGTACGACACCTGCCTGATTTTTGAAATGCTTTCGCATTTCATAGCAAATCACGGGCGGTGCCAGGGAGAACGCCAGGAACATCATGAACCTTTGCGCTCCTGGCGTTCCTGGCGGTTTAATTTGGCAAAATGCCAACCATCACGGCGACGTTGAGAAAACCCTGACAACCCGGGTCTTTGGGTTCATCATCCAGGCGTGGTTCCCTTTGAAAAATCATCCGCATGACTTGAGCAAAACATCCGGATGTCTCGCGCGTCACTTCACGATCCCTTGAACGACACATCATGATGTGTTCAGCATTACATCATGATGTGGCAGCAAATCGATCGAAAGATGTTCTTCAATGGGTCAGCGGAGTTTTTCAAACTTGACCGTCCGCAGCAGACGTTTGAACTCTTTGCCAGGAATAAAACGTGGGATGAGGGTCGTGATCAGCTCGCCGTGCACCTTTGCGGGTGCTTCGGCTCCCTCCGCACTGAAACGCAGCCAGAAACTTCCAAAATCGCCCAAATCGACGACTTCGCCCTCAGCCAGATGTTTGGGGATAATGGTTAGAAATGCTTCGATGACGCCCATCATGTCCGCAGTGCTCAGGGTGGAGATGTCACTGGCTTCCGTGGCAAGCTCGCGCATCGTGACCCTGCCGGTAGATTGGAGGGAAGGATAGTACTTTTTCGGCACTTCAGCATGGCCCGGTCTCCCACGTTCGACAATGTTGTATTTGATGCTCATGTGTTCCTCCTGTGGAGAGATGAATATTTCCCGCGAGGGGAATTTTATGGGAAACCGCGAATACGGTCAACCGAAACAGCCGTGCAGTTCTGCTGAATAAACCAACAGTCAATTCCTGCCACGGAGTTCACGGACTGCCGCGGCTTAGCGCGGCGTCGCGTAAAACGATCGGTGCAAAGCAGTGTAATCCGGGGCTGGAACCCCACGATTCCCTTTTTTAACACTTTCACTGTATACTTTCCCCATGCCCCGTTATTTTACTCTTCAGGAAGCCAACGAAACTCTGGACATCATTCGCCCTCTCATGGACGAAGTCCACCAGATCCGCCGCAAGATCCTGGAAAAGCAGCCCGAAGCCTGGCCCGCCATTGAAAAGTCCGTGGGAAATGGCGGCAACCGGGCGTTGAGCGACATGGTCCAGGACTTCGAGAAGCTCGAGTCGTTGATCCATAGCATTCTCGAAACAGGTGTTTTGATCAAGGATATCAACCTGGGATTGCTGGACTTCCCCGCGCTGCGAGGCGGGCGCGAAGTCTATTTGTGCTGGCAGTACGGAGAAGGGGAGATCGCCTTCTGGCACGAGATCGAAGCGGGGTTTGCGGGGCGACAGCCGATTGAGTCATTTTGAAGCACCCCTATAAATCAGCCAAAGAATGGCAATTCCCCATAGGACGCGCAGAGCCACGCTGGGAACTGACATTGTATTGATAGTCCCTTGTGCAAATGCCTGGTAATCAACGGCACTGCTGAGAAACATGTAAGCGGCAATGCCGAGCAACGCGTTTCGTGAAGCCAGCGAGTTCGTCTCGTTGCGCGCGGACCAAAGACTGGGAAGAAGAGCCAGCAAAGCAACCGCGGTAGTGCGCAAAAGGAAGTCGGTCTGCGGATTGCTGGCAACACCAACGAATGTCAGCATTTCCGATGGGATCAGGAGTTCGGCGACCGCTGCGGAGACAATGAACAGGGCGGTAGCTGTGATTATGGCTTTGTGTAACATCCAATCCTCTTTCATTTATGAAACTCAGCCGCCTGAGGTGGTCACAGGCGGCTGAGTTTGCAGGTTGAGGTTCAACAGTGGATAAAAATCATTTTGCTAATCTTCGCAGCCCGATGTACTGGAATATCGCAAAGACCAAGACAACATCTGCGATGATGGCAATTGTCCATTTGCCGGCCGTGGAGAAGGGGATAAGGTTCGCAAAGATCAACACTGCGCTTCCAAGTACCCAGACAAGATTGCCGTATACTGCAAACCGGGCAATGCCGGTATTGACTGGTTCCGCTCGCGCCGCGAGATAGATTTCAAGCGCGTACACGATCACTCCCACGCCAATGGCAGGAATGATCCAGGAAGCAGACACGCCGAGCAGGCTGGCAACTGCTTTTGAGAACAACAAAAAGGCAGCGCCGCTTGTGAAAGAGAACACGCTGTCGATAAACAATGCGTTCTTGAGAAGAGATGAGTTACTGGCTAACATAAGAGTCTCCTTTTGAGTTGATTTGACCCCATGGTAAGCATCGGAGACTGCCATTCCCACGAAAACAACTGCCATTTCCTGCCAGTTACGAAAAATCCCTCTCCCACAAATCGTTTGCGATCAGCCTGGCCCCCGCATTTTGCCAGTTGTGTAACGTCCGTTCAGGCACAAACGCCTGGAACCAATCAACTGCTTCTTTTTCAAAAGCCGCCAGACTTTTTTCCTGGCTGCGACTGTAGGGACGCAAGCCCTTCACATATGGAAAGAACAACGCATTGTAGAAACGCCATTCATCTGTCGTATCGAATTCTTTTCCGTTCTGTGGTTTGAGTTTCAGGATCGCTTCGGTCAATAACGATTTGAGCTCTGCTGCACGTTCCAGTGTGGTGTCTAAGATGCCGCGCTCCTTCAATCTCCGCTCGATGGCGGGAAGCTGCGTCAGCGGGCTGGATGCCAGGCGGGTGAGATTCCCAAAGTGACTCAGGGCGCGCCGTGTGAGACGGGAACGTTCCTCTTCATTCAGTGCAGACAGATCGATCTGCGGATCTTTTCGGGACAACACCGTTGATTCCGTGATCAGGCGGGCGCGCGCCTCCCGAACGGGTTGGACGCGTGAAAATGCGAATTCATCCAGCCTGGCTTCCAGGACATTGCCAAAAACGGCGATGAGGATGGAGGCAAGGACTGTTGTCGTCAGCAAAATCCGCATTCCTGGCGTGAAGCCTGTCTGGATGGCGATGACAAAGCCTACCTGACCCGCAAAGATCAGCACGAGGAGAAGAGTCAATGCCAGCGAACGAAGCATACCCGGGAGAAATGTCTCCCCTTCGTCGAAGGCGTCGAACCAGGCGATGCAGAAGCCCAGGAAGAGCAGGTCTATGCCAATGGAAGGGAGGGCATATTCCTGGGGGAGCCATTTCGCGGGGAAGAGCAGGAATGCTTCGCCCAGGGCAAAGAATAATGTTGCTGTGAACAGGATGCCTGTCACCTGCCGGGGCTGAAGGAAAGCTCGATAGTCCCGGACCAGGCCCAGGGTCCAGAGAAGAGGCGTGAGTCCGATCAAAAGAGAGATCCATAAAAAGGGCAACCTCGCAGTGAGGGTTGGCTCGAAGAGAAAGAATCCGGCAAGCAAAAACGTCATCGGGAGGAGCAGCCACTTCCAGACTGCGAAGATGACCGGGTGTCCGTCTATTATTCGTTGATCGAGATGCAAGATCGCACCGACCCAAAGGACGGGCGGCAATAATCTCAACGCAAGTGAAAAATTGGGAACGTTGATTTCGAGCGCCGCCGCATAAAAAAGCAATCCCAACCCTGTCAGCCGCAGGCGTGGGTGTGCGCCGCGCCCGAGCAAAAACAGGCCCAGCCAGGTGGAAAGAGTGAACGGGATCAGGTTCAGAAGTACCATATTGGAATTATACTCAGAGCGATTCCAGGCGACAGTCACTTTTGGTAAACACTTCAAAACCAAATTGCAGAGGTGAAGTGACTGTCACCTTACCAAGGAGATTCATGAACAAAGGCATTTTGAACGGGATCGGCGCCTATGCGTTGTGGGGACTCTTTCCTATTTACTGGAAGTACCTGCACCAGGTGCCTGCTTTGCAGATCATCGGACACCGCATTGGCTGGTCATTCCTGCTGTTGATCGTTGTCATCCTGCTGACCAGACAGTGGCAAAGTTTTCGTTCCGCCGCGCTTGCACCCAAAACGATCGTGATCTATTCGATCGCGGCGGTTCTCCTTTCGCTGAATTGGCTGGTATATGTCTGGGGTGTGAATTCCGGTTTTATTGTGGAAACCAGCCTTGGTTATTTCATTAATCCACTTTTCAGTGTGCTGTTGGGGGTTGTGTTCCTGCGTGAGCGCTTGCGCCCCGCACAGTGGCTTCCGATTGTGTTGGCTGCGGCAGGTGTGATCTATCTCACCGTCACCTACGGTCAACTGCCCTGGATTGCCCTCTCCCTGGCTTTTACCTTTGGTTTGTACGGCCTCGTGAAAAAGCTCGCGCCGCTCGGCTCACTCTACGGGCTGACGCTCGAAACGGCGCTTGTCTTCCCGATTGCCCTGGTCTATCTCGCTTTTGCCGGTTTCACCGGCAGCGGCGCATTTCTGCGTCAGGGTTCGCTGACCGATATCCTTTTGATCGGCACGGGGATTGTAACCAGTATCCCGCTCCTGATGTTTGCCTCCGCGGCGCGCCAAATTCCATTGACGATGATCGGCGTGTTGCAATATATCGCGCCGACCCTGCAGTTTTTGATCGGCGTTTTTCTCTACCAGGAAGCCTTCGATCGACCGCGTTTCATCGGCTTCAGCCTGGTGTGGCTTGCGCTCATTATTTTCTGGCTGGAAAACTATCTTGCCAACCGTCGTGTACCGGTCCAGCCGATTCCTGAACTGGGAGAAGGCTAATGAAAATTCTTTTTATCGGCGGGACTGGGGTCATCAGTTCTGCCTGCTCCGAGCTTGCCCTGAAGCGCGGGCATGAATTATTCCTGTTGAATCGCTCCGTTTCGACGAAATACCCCGCGCCGGAGGGTGCCACCGTTTTACAAGCCGACGTCCACGCCGACGAGGCGCGTCTCGCGAAGCTGTTGGCGGGTCACCGTTTCGACGCGGTGGTGGACTACATTGCCTATACCGTGGACGACATTGAACGCGACCTGCGGCTCTTCCGCGGCAAAACGGATCAATTTGTCTTCATCAGTTCCGCCTCGGCGTACCAGAAGCCGGTCAGGAATTACGTCATCACGGAACGGACGCCGCTGGAGAACCCATACTGGGAATATTCGCGCAATAAAATTGCATGCGAAGACCGGCTGATGTTTGCCTACCTTGAAGAGGGCTTCCCGGTGACGATCATCCGCCCCTCGCACACTTATGGATATACCCAGATCCCGTTTGGGGTCTCGAGCTGGCGCCACCCCTGGACGGTGATCGACCGCATGAAACGCGGACAAAAGGTCATCGTGCCGGGAGATGGCACGTCGCTCTGGGTGCTGACCTGGAACGCGGATTTTGCCAAAGGTCTGGTTGGCTTACTGGGCAATGAGAAAGCCATCGGCGAGGCATTCCAGATCACGTCGGATGAAGTTCTCAGCTGGGACCAGATCCACCTCGAAGCGTATCAGGCTCTCGGCTTGGAGCCGAACGTGATCCACATCGCCTCGGATCTGATCGCGGCATACGACCCTCCTTCTCTGGGAAGCCTGGTTGGCGATAAATCCAATAGCGTGGTGTTCGATAACGGCAAGATCAAACGTTTTGTGCATGATTATTCCTGTGAGGTCAACTGGGCGCAGGGCTTGCGACGCTCCCTGGCCTGGTTCGAGGCGCACCCTGAATTCCAAACGATAGATCATGAAATAAACACGCTTTGGGATCAGATCATCGCCTCCTATGGTCGGGCGTTCCCGCCCTAGAAATCAGGCTCAAATCCATTTTGTGGCAGCGTGATATACTCACCTGGAGTGAGAAGTGCATGAAATTCGAACCCATTCGTCAGATCTTTCGACCACCCTTTGGGTTAGAACGACGTGAAACGACTGCCAGATTCCTCTATACCATTCTCGTCGCCGCGCTGATCATCGATGTAGGCATGATCGTTTTTCGTGTGCTCGAGGGGGCAGCGTTCTCCAGCACAGCCCTGAGAGTATTGATCGGCTTTTTTGTATTGGTAGTTGTCTTGCTGCTGATGGTGAAGCGCGGCTATGTAGACCTGGTTGCTGTCACTCTGGTTGTGACGGGATGGGTGGGGATTACTTATCAGGCCTGGATGGCGGATGGTGTCTACGACACGACGATCTATGTCTACATTTTCATTGTCTTTATCGCGGCCTTGCTCACCAACTGGCAGACTACGATTACTTTTTCCATTCTAAGTATCGTCGCGATTTGGTTTTTTGCCATCACCGAGGCGCGAGGTTTGCGATTTCTGAACCTGAATTCACCCCTCAACGTGGCGCGCGACCTGACCGCGATCTTCCTGGCTCTGTTTTTCCTGATCTATCTTGTGATCGCCACGATCAGGCATTCGCTGGAGGCGGTTCACGAAGGCGAGGAAAACTTCCGGAAAATCTTTCACGTCAGCCCGGTTGCGAGCGCAATTGTCTCGCTCGCAGAGGGTCGCCTGATCGGTGCCAACGAAGCCTATGCTAGGCTTATGGGGCTGGAGCCAAACTCTGCAATTGGCAAAACGACTGTTGAACTGGGACTATGGAGTAGTTATTCTGACCGTACAGAATTTGTGCAGGAATTGAAGGCCCAAAAATCGATTTACAGGCCTGACCAGAAGATCAAAAGCCAGTCGGGGGAAGAACGGATCACACTCGCCTTTTACGAATTGATCGATTTCGAACGTCAGCCGGCGATCCTGACCATGTTCTATGATGTCACAGACCAGAAGAATGCCCAGCTTGCACTGCAAGCCAGCGAACAGAAGTATCGCAACTTTGTCGAAAGGAGCATGGAGGGGATCTGGTTTTTAGCCTTTGACCAGCCCATCTCCACCAGCCTGCCAGCCGAAGAGCAGGTGGAATTGATCTACAAACGTGGGTACATTTCTGAGTGCAACAATACCCTCGCTCACATGTACGGCTACAGTTCCCGCGCGGAACTTCTCGGAGCGCATATCTTTACTTTCGCGGTCCCTGAGGAACTGAACGCAACCAGCTATCTGGCAACATTGGCCCTGGTCAGGGAAGGATATCGCTCCGGCAGCCGTGAGACGCAGGAACGAACTCGCGATGGAAAAACGGTTTATTTTTTGAACAGTGCGGTCGGCGTCGTCGAAGACGATCGTCTCGTTGGCTTCTGGGGCACCCAGCTCGATATTACTGCTCTCAAGAACACGGAAGCTGCCTTGCGCCGCAGCGAAGCACAGACACGCGCCCTGCTGGATGCCGTTCCGGATATGATCTTCGAGCTCAGGCGGGATGGCGTCATCCTGCAGTTGATTTCCTCTGCCACTCATCCATCGCTGCGGGTATCTGAACAGTTTGTGGGCAAATCGATCCGGGAGGTTTTTCCTTCCGTGGCGGATCAGATGCTCTTTGCGATCGAGCGGGCACTTGAATCGGGACACCTCCATGCCTTTGAATATCCGCTGACCCAGGGCAACGAAAACAGGACCTTTGAAACACGGGTGACGTATCTCAGTTCTGACAGTGTCCTGGCTATCATCCGGGATGTCTCCGTTCAGAAATGGATCCAGGGGGAGCGTGAAAATCTGATCACGGAACTCGAGCGAAAAAATGCCGAGCTCGAGCGTTTCACTTATATGGTTTCCCATGATCTGAAATCACCGCTGATCACGATCAAAGGCTTTCTCGGCTTTCTGCGTGATGATGCAAAAGCCGGAAATATTAAACGCCTGGATAGCGACATCCAGCGCATTAGCGACGCAGCCGACAAGATGCAGCGATTGCTAAATGACCTGCTCGAGCTTTCGCGCATTGGACGTTTGGTGAATGAACCGGAGACCATCAATTTCAAGGAAATGGTATCCGAAGTGCTGGAGCTGCTGCATGGCCGGATCCATGGTGGCACGGCTACCATCCGTGTGCAGGTTGCCGAGAATCTTCCGGATATCTATGGCGACCGCCCACGCTTGTTTGAAGTTCTGCAAAATCTGGTGGATAACGCTGCCAAGTTTATGGGCAGTCAACCCAATCCCTGCATTGAGATTGGCCAGGAAGGCACGGATAATAACGGGTTTCCCATTCTCTTTGTCCGGGACAATGGGGTCGGGATCGATCCGAGATTCAAGGACCGCATCTTTGGCTTGTTCGACAAGCTTGATCCTCGCACCGATGGTACTGGGATTGGGCTTGCCCTGGCAAAACGGATTCTGGAAGTTCATGGGGGCAGGATCTGGGTGGAGTCGGAGCTCGGAAAGGGATCGACCTTTTATTTCACGCTTCCGCAGGTCAGGGCTCAACCCTGAACGCAGGATGAATTTCCAGCGCCACACTGACAAATGTCAAGGACCGCTGCGCCTTATTTTGGATATAATTTATCCAAAATACAACAAGGAGTTCTGACATGAATTTTGCAATGTGGCGGAAGGCGCTCAATGTAATCCCTGAAGTTTCCAAATCCGAATGGGATCAGCTGGATGTGATCTCGAAATGGCTGATCTCGACCCGCGCAGCGGTCCTGATCATGACCTTTATCTCCGCGGCTCTCGCGGGACTTTTTGCCTGGCGCGACAACTCGTTCAGTTTCCTGCCCTGGCTGGCGCTCACGCTCGGCCTGATCCTGGCCCATGCCAGCAACAACATCTTCAACGATTACACCGACTTCGTCCGCGGCGTGGACAAGGATAACTACTACCGCAATATATACGGCGCTCAACCCGTTGCCAGCGGCCTGATGACAAAACGCCAGCATCTTACTTATTTTGCAGTGACTGTGTTGATCGCATTTGGATTGGGCCTTTATCTGGCATTCTATACGGGCTTCAGCACCACCACCTGGATGCTCATTGGCCTTGGCGCGTTCTTCCTGTTGTTCTATACCTGGCCCCTCAAAGGGATGGCAATGGGTGAGCTCGCTGTGCTAATTGTTTGGGGTCCCCTGATGATTGGAGGTGGATATTATGTGCTTACTCAACAATGGAACTGGAATGTTGTCCTGGCCAGCCTTCCTTATGTATTTGGAGTGACCACTGTCATCTTCGGCAAACACATCGACAAACTTGATATGGATAAGGTGAAGGGCATCCATACCCTGCCGGTTGTCATCGGAGAAAAAGCTTCCCGTTATGCAGTACTGGCAATGATGATCGCACCCTATCTTTTTACCTTGTATTTGATCGCGGTAAGGTTTTTCACTCCGGTGATGTTGATCGTTTTGCTGGCGCTTCCCTCTTTCCTAAAGATCTATCCGGTGTTCCTAAAACCCAAGCCGGAAACCCGCCCGGAGGGACAGATAGGCTGGCCGTTGTATTTTGTCGGATATGCCTTTTACAACAATCGTACATTCGGTTCCCTGTTCATGTTTGGCCTGCTCATTGATGTCGTGTTGCGCCTTTTACCGTTTACGCAAAACTTCTGGCGCTAAATAGTAGCCTGACGGTACTTTAAAAACATAAGTTTTGGCGGATTGCAAACCCGCCCTACAATTACAAAAAGAGCAGGGATGTTTCCTGCTCTTTTTGTTTATACCTGGCGTCCATTAGGACAGATTGTATCCGATTTCACAAATTAGTAGTATAATTTTTTTCGAGAGAGTTGAACCGTCTGGTTAATGATTTTCTATTAGTTTTCAAAACTCAGAAGGAGAGTTGGTGATGGCAAACAGACTGGAAGCCACCATCCTGATCGACAAACCCGCCGAGGACGTTTTTACATTTCTCAATACACCTGAAAACCACCCGAAGTTCGTTCCGGGGATGCTTGAATTTAACAAAACGTCGCCAGGACCGATCGAGCAGGTGGGGACGTCGGTTCAGGGTGTGCGGCGATTTCTCGGCCGAAGAATGGAACTGCCTTACGAAATTACGGAATACCAGCAAGGCACACGGCTTGGCATGCAGGGAGCGATGGGACCGATCACATTCAAGGATGGATACGTGCTGGAATCGATGGGACCCAGCACGCGTGTAAAGTTCTGGCTCGAACTGACCCTGACGGGTGTGATGAAGCTGGCGCGTCCTTTTGTTGCGTTCGTCGGCAGGACTCACGCCCATGAAACGCTCGTGAATTTGAAAAAAGCGCTGGAAGGTTCGAAATAGGGGAAAGCTGTACGCATGGCAATCGATCTCTACCAGCCGTTCACAAATCCTGTGACAAAAGAAACCTTCCGCTGCCTTTCCGGCACCGCAGAAGCGTATGTGATGGAATGGACCGTCCAGCCGGAAGGCTATGTTCCTTTTGAACATATCCACGTTTCGCAGGATGAGATCTTCCATGTGAAGCAGGGCGAAATTCGCGTGGTCATCAATCGTCAGGAACAGATTGGCAGGCCAGGAGAGACCGTTACCGTCCTGCGTGGGACACGTCATATTGCCTACAACCATACCCCTGAACCCCTGGTCTGCGTCGTGGAGTACAAACCCGGAATGGATATTTCCAGGTCTTTTCAATGTTTTAGTGGTTTAACTTGTGATGGCGATGTGTATGGCAGGTACGGGATCAACGTTCCAAAGATGATGTACTTCATGAAGAGAATGAACATGCAGGCATTGGCGCGCCCCGCAAGCCTGCCTGCCCCGATCTTTAATATACTGATGAATATATTTTATGTGTATGGTTCACTTGCAGGCTGGGAGAAATTGTACAGGAAATATACTGCGTAGCATCTTCAAAGAATGGAAACGACAAATCATGAAGGAACTTACGAATCGCGAAATGATCGAAAAAGCAATGACCGTTCTCCGGCCGATCAAATTGGCACACGCGAATGAAGCCGGCGATGTGGCTTGTGCCTTGCTAAGTTCGAACGGCAATCTCTATCTGGGCGTTTGTATCGATGTTGGCGGTGGGATGGGTTTCTGTGCGGAGCATAGTGCCATCGCCGCCATGATCACAGCCGGGGAAACCCGCATTGCAAAGATTGTCGCCGTTTGGCGCGATCAGGTGGTGTTGCCTCCCTGCGGCAGATGCAGGGAGTTTATGTCGCAAATTGATGCAGAGAACCTTGCGTGTACGGACGTCATATTGGGTGAGGACAAAGTTGTTAAATTACGGGAGCTTCTCCCTTACCAGTATGATGAGATGAGAAACACGTAGTTTAGTTTCTGGTGCAAAACCGGCTCACGCCGCCGTCCTTTGCGCACGCCGTCCCTACGGACGGCAGTCCCTGTGGGACGGCGGCGATTACAGGGTACCACCTGCGCAGGGAGCACTTTTGCACCAAGAACTAGTTTAGTAGGTATTGAATGGAGAGTGTATATGAGCACAAATTTAAGTATGTGGGTGACAGCCCTGCAGCGACCTATTAAGTTGTACGACAAGAAGGAATGGGACAAACTCGATCTCATCACCCAATGGCTGATCGCTACGCGTGGCACCGTCACCCAACTGACGGCTTTTTCAGGCGTCATCGCCGGGCTGCTTGCCTGGCGGGACGGATACTTTTCCTGGCTGCCCTGGCTGGTGATGACCGTGGGTTTGTACTTTGCCCACAGCACGGAGAATCTCGTTAATGATTACATTGATTTCTCACGCGGTATCGATGAGGATAATTATTACCGCGCTCAATACGGCATTCATCCGCTCGTGCATAAGTTTTGGACGAGGCAGGACTGGCTGCGCTGGTTTCTGATCGCAGGCACCATTGCTACGCTAGCCGGTGTGTTCATGTTGATCTACACTTCGTTTTCCCCGATCGTGATGGGCCTATTTGCGATCGGCATCCTGATGATTCCCTTCTATGCCTACCCACTCAAGTACCTGGGCTTGGGGGAGATCCTGATCTACATCAACTGGGGACTGATCATTATCCCTGGCGTTTATACGATCCTGGCTGGGCAAATCACTCCCAATCTCGGTTATGTGGCTCTCACCGGGATGGCATTTGGTTTCGGATTTGGAAGTTTCAACTGGGGTAAGCATGTGGATAAGCTCCATGCAGATAAAGCCAAGGGCGTGAAAACGCTCCCGGTGCGAATCGGGGAGCGGGCCGCGCGTTATGTGAATATTTCCGCTCTCGTTTTGTCCTATGCCATCGTCCTGTACCTGGTGTTTGGGGCGCGCTTTCTCACGCCGGCTGTCCTGCTTGTCTTCCTGGCGTGGCCCCGGGCCTGGAATGTGATCAAGTTGCTGACAAAACCGCGGCCAGCCGAAGCGCCGGCTGGGTTTGAGTTCTGGCCCCGCTGGTTTTCCACCCCTCAATTAAAGCACGTCCGTTTATTCGGCGGCTTGTATATTATCGGCTTGTTTGCAGATAACCTTCTGCGGATTTTCCTGCCTGGGTTCTGGCAGTAGAGACAAGGCGTAGGTATGAAAGTTGCAATCACCGGCGGAACCGGATTCATTGGCAGGCATCTGGTGCAGGAATTGCTTGACCGTGGACACGAGGTTGTCGTCATCTCGCGCGGATTGTATACGCGCGGCAAAGGCATTCCTTCGGAAGCTAATCTCAGCCATGTACGTGCAAATGTCATCGATGCGCCTGAGTTGACCCGTGCCTTTGCAGGTTGTACCGCGGTGGTCCATTGTGCCGGGACGAGCGAAGATCCATCCCAGACCTTTCAACAGGTCCATGTGGAGGGCGCCCGATCGGCTGTAACGGCCGCTCAACAGGCTGGTGTGCAAAAGTTTGTGCTGGTGAGCTACCTGCATGCCCGTCCAAATGTACGCTCTGCCTATCATACGACCAAATGGGAAGGGGAAGAGATCATCAGGCAGTCAGGCTTGAACTATACGATCCTCAAAGCGGGACTCGTCTATGGGGAGGGAGATCATCTGCTGAATAACCTCGGGAACCTGCTGCGGAAACTGCCTGTCTTTGCAACGGTGGGGTTGCGTGAAAAAACCGTCCGCTTGATCGCGGTGGAGGATCTGGTGGCTGTCATCCTGGCGACCCTGACGGATGACCGCCTCGCGCGGCGAACGGTGGCAGTCCTCGGACCTGAGGAATTTCCGTTCAGTGTCGCTGCCCGCCGGATCGCGAGCGTCATGGGCAAGCCCTCTCTGATCGTTTTGCCTTTCCCCGTCTTTGCCCAACGTCTGCTTGCCTGGGCGTCAGGATTTATGCCCAAACCGCTGATCTCCGCCTCCCAGGTCCAGATGCTGGCGGATGGGATCAGTGTTCCTTTGCCTGACAGCCAGCCCCTGCCCGAAGACCTGGCGCCTAAAACCCGATTTACGGAAGAACAGATTCGGAAGGGGTTACCAACATAGATTTCGTCATTGCCCCGCCTGCTTTCGGCGGGGTTGCGAGGAGGCGTTCGTTGCCGACGACTGCGCAGCGTGCCCGTGGCAAGCAATCTCATTTTCCATAATTGAGATTGCTTCGGGCGGAACTGCACCGCCCTCGCAATGACGGTAAATTAGTACTCCACCAGCAGTGACTTAACCCCGCGGAAAATGGGGTGTTCCTGCCATTCCAAATTTTCCGTTGCCAGAGAAAGTTCGGGGAAACGGCGCAGGATCGCGGCGAAAGCGGTCTGCGCCTCCAGCCGCACCAGCGGCGCGCCCAGACAAAAGTGGATCCCCAGCCCAAGTCCCAGGTGTCGTCCCTCGTCACGCGTGATATCGAAGCGGTCCGGTTCGGAGAAACGTTCCGGATCACGGTTCCCCGCTGCTAGGATCGAGTTGACCAGCTGCCCCTTGCGGATACACTTCCCGCCTATTTCCACGTCCTCCGCCGCGGAACGGTAGGAGATTTGCACCGGGTTGTCGTAGCGCATCATCTCTTCCACAGCCGAGTCGACCAGGTCCGGTTGGGCGCGCAGCTTTTGCAGTTGCTCCGGATTCTGCAACAGTGCCAGGAGCCCATTGCCGATCAGGTTGATGGTCGTCTCGTGACCGGCACTCAGCAGGATGATCATATTGGCGACCAGTTCATCCTGGGTCAGTTTTTCTCCAGCCTCTGTCGCTTCGACCAGGGCGGTTAATAGATCCGGGCGCGGGTGCTTGCGGCGCGCTTCGCTTAATTCCGTGATGTACTCTGTCAGCGCGGTCAGGCTGCGCGCAGCGTCTTCCATCAGTTCGGGGGCATGCGGAACCCCTCCCAAAATGGCAAAAAGATCGTCCGACCATTGTTTGAATTGCCCGCGTTCTTCCGCGGGGAGCCCAAGCATTTGCGCGATCACGAGGATGGGCAAAGGATTCGCGAAATCGTGGATGGCGTCCATTTTCCCGCGGTTTTGAATAGCATCCAGCAAGGCATCAACGGTCTGCTGTACATAGGGACGCATCCGTTCGACCGCAGCCGGTGTGAAGGCGCTGTTGACCAGCCCGCGCAAGCGCGTATGGTAGGGCGGGTCTGAATAGAACATGGTTTTTGAAAAACAGTGATAGACCGGCTCCGCGATGGACTGCTCGGATTCCGGCAGGCGCTCGAAGCCGCTCTGCAAGCCCTGTGCCCTGGAAAACCGTGGGTTCTGATAGACGGAGGCAATATCGGCATAACGGGTAAGTACCCAAAAACCGTGTTCTTCATCCCAATGGACCGGGTCCTGATCGCGAAGTTGTGCATAAAAGGGATAGGGATCTGCGCGAACTTCCGGACGTTTTAAGTTCGATAAACCAAGCATCTCATTCACGGATAAAGCCATGGAAACTCCTTGGACCGCCCCACATGGATTTCATTCTACATTCGCCCTGTGAAGGAACTCGCCTTCCCAAGGCTGGATTTTTGTGAGCAGCTAAGAATAGGAACGATAATCGTTTCGGGCGGTTATATTCGAAACCGGTTCTTTTCGTGAGTATGTATCTGGACCGATTGTATCCGATTTCACAAACTATAGTATAATTTTTTTGAGAGAATTTTTCAATACCCAAATGGGTATTGGTACTAACGCACTACAACTCAAAAGGAGAGAGAGATGCACATTAACTTTGGGATGTGGCGTAAAGCCTCGTGGCAGCTCATTAAAATGGATGACAAGAAAGAGTGGGATGCGCTCGATGTCGTCTCCAAGTGGCTAATCGCCACCCGCTCCGCTGTCACACTGGTCACGGTCTATTCCTGCGTCATTGCCGGGTTGCTTGCCTGGCGCGACGGTAACTTTTCCTGGCTGCCCTTCCTGATTCTCACCCTCGGACTCTTCATCGCACACGGCACGAACAACATTTTGAATGACTACACCGATTTCTCGCGTGGCGTGGATAGCAACAACTATTTCCGCGCGCAGTACGGGGTCCATCCGCTCGTCCAGGGTTTCTTCACGAAACCACAGCAGATCAGGTGGTTCCTCGTCAGTGGGACGCTGGCGACGCTGGCAGGGATTTACGCACTGTTCGCCACCGGCTTCCACCCGGCGGTGATCGGCTTGTTTGCGTTTGGAGCGATCACGCTGCTTGCGTACACCTATCCCTTCAAATACTGGGGACTCGGCGAGTTGGCGATCTTCCTGATCTGGGGTCCCATTATGGTGGGTGGTGTTTAC
>Ga0105104_10001879_pt1 | contig 15654 bp, 11 predicted proteins | sample PPLLaktember2015_3_FD_87034 | JGI IMG/M metagenome (GOLD analysis project Ga0105104, IMG submission 87034) | Freshwater sediment microbial communities from Prairie Pothole Lake near Jamestown, North Dakota, USA - PPLs Lake P7 Core (6) Depth... | ecosystem: Environmental > Aquatic > Freshwater >... | reverse complement strand
TTGAAAACCGTTTTTTCATAAAATGCATCCCTATGGCGTACCTGGGCGGTTTGCCTGATCGCTGACCAGTGAAAATCCCCCGGAACGATAGATCAAGCGGTCGCCAGGGCGTATGTGGTAGATGGCCAGCCCCTCTGGACCGAGACGGGTGACCTGGGATGGATCGGCCAATTGAATCATCCCCTGGAGGACCGGATCGAATATCACCAGTTGAGTCCACTCCGGCCGCAGGGCCACCTCACCTTCCAATTCATTTTGGGTCGTCGCGGCGCCGGGATGTAGTGTTAGAGGAGCGATCAGTTTCCCGGCACGCACATCACTGTCCAGGCGAATGAGAGGATAAGCGGGTAGATAGTATTCCACGTGCCGCCAGTTGACGGCAACCAGCGCGGTCGTCTCGGGCGCAAGCTCGCTTTGGATGAGGCGGATTTTCTCGCCATAGTAAGCGTCGCTGTTCCCCAGGGCATTCCGATTCAGAAAACGCGGTCCCTGATCCCCCAGGGGATATTCGGGAAGAGCCAGGAACATGAAAAGGTTCACCCCGATTAGCCCGACCGTGGCGGCCATCAAAAGCCTTGGATAGGTGTTGAAAAGAGCCTGGATAGCCGCCCCACTGATCAGGAGCAGGGCCGGGAAGTAGACAAAGATCAATCCCTGCTGGCCCATATGGATCAGGGCGTAGAATAAACCGCCGGGGAGTACCCATAAGGCCAGGAAAAGGATTTTTTGCAGATCTATCCTGAAGGGCCGCTTTATCCACAGGACGGCTGCCAGGAGCACAGGGATAAACGCCAGATTCCAGGCATAGCCGGTGTATTCGGCCAGTTTCCTCAGGTTATGCGCAATCCCGGTCATCCCGGCGCCCATCAGCACCGAGGTTGTGTCTTGAAAACGACCGGCGAAACCGCCCATGATCGAAAAATAGCCGTCAACCCCTCCGCTCATTGCGGCCAGAGGAAGAAACCAGGCCAGGCAAACCCCAATTCCCATAATGCCCGCCCAGAGCCAATCCCGAAGCGGAAAGCGCGCGAGCGCATACACGAGCAGCGGGAGGAGAAAAACCAGGGTCTGTTGGCGGATCCCCCCGGCAATCGAAATGACCAGGACCGCCGCAAAGAGACTTTTCCGGTTACCCTGGCGTGCCTGGTAGCAGGCCAGGACACCGATCAAGATCAACAGCGTATCCAGGGTATGCGGCAGAGCAATTTCACTGTAGAACCAGAACAAGGGACTGCTCGCCAGTAAGACGGCTGCCACCAGACCCGCCCGGGTCCCAAACATGGTTTTCCCGAGTTGATAGAGCACAACCACGGATAAGGAACCGGCCAGCATGGAGATCACCACCAGGGTGGTTTGCGGATCGTGAAAGAGCAGGTTGGTCAACCAACTCAACCCAACGAACACGATATAACCGGGTGGCTGGGGCTGCTCCTTTGCAATATTGAAGTCCTGGATGGCGTACGCAAAGTTAACCGAGTCCCAGTGGTATAAAACCTGGGTGTGGAAAGGAAAACGCATCAGAAATGCGCCTGCGAACAGCAGCAGACTCACCCAACGATCCCCGGTCAAGAGCCATTCCAGAGGACGGGCGACCTGGGGTGCTTTGCGAGCCAGGTTAGTGGTGAATTGGGTGATCATATTAGTGCCTGACCTGATAAACATCTACAACCGGTGAGGAGTACACTTTGTCCAGGACCTGTGAACGGGCGGGGTCAAATCCGCCGATCGAGCGCTCCGCAGGTCCGAAAAAGACGTAATCAACGCTGTAACTGGATAGGATCTGGCTGCGCTGCATTTCACTCGTTTCTGAAGAGAAGAACTGGTCGACCAGTTCTTCTTTGGTATAAAAATCTACCGTCTGCGCCCAATGCGCCAGAAAAGCGTGGGCTCCGGTATACGCCGGGATGTACTGGCCCGTGGTTAATGAGCTCAAGACCACATCCCCGGATTTCACCTGTCTGTCCAGCCAGCTCATCGCAGCGACTTCATCTTTGTAGAGGTAATACGGGTAACTGTGCCGGCCCAGATCGATAAGACGCTGGCCGATATGATAAATGTTTGTCAGGCTGACACCGGTCACCAGTAAAAGGATCATAGCTGTCCGCGCGGTCCCTCTGCGCAGCTCGGGCAGCCAGCGTACCCGCATCCGCTGTACCCAGGGAAGCAGATAGCGAAAGAAACCGGCGGTGGCCAGGATCCCGATCGGGATTTGCCAACCGTTGAGCAGGTGGATCTGGTAGTCTACGGGTAGGTAAATAGTTGCAAATGTCACCAGGAACCAGCCGCGTAAGAAAAGCTGGTTATCTCCAACCCCTCTCAATCTGAAAGGGGATTCTCGGACAAGGGTATACAGGGCCAGGATCAAGGGGATCCCAAACAGGATTGGCAGGTGGAGCGGTCCTGGAGTGAACACACCCGCGTTGGAAAATTGAGCCAGAACCTCTTTCCAAAGCGGGTCGAGTGAGGTCAGCATCACCGAATAGATGGCCGGCCAAACGGATAGAACGCCCACGATCAAACTGGATTTGAACCAGTAGGGCGGGATTTTGCGGTCGCGCAGCGTTGCCAGTACAAGATAAGCGAATAATACCGAGTAGATCGAGATCAGGTCATACGCGTGCTGCCATCCCAGAAACTGGGCAAACAATCCGGCGCCAACCGCATAACGGAGCCGCTTTGTTTTTTGACCGCGTAGAAGCAGGTCGAAGACGAAGACATACAGGGCGGCAGCGATGAAATGCGGGTACCCCAGAATTCCCAGGAAGGTATTCCCTTCGGCGACGAATACATCCAAAGGATAGAGGATCTCCCCGCGGGTCAGGGTGTACTTGAGCAGCACCAGGATCCACCCCAGCCCCGAACCCAGAGAGATCACCAGGAAAGCCGCTCTCCGCACCAGGCGGTCCCGAAAGAACCAGGAGCACATCCGGTACACCAGCAATAGGAAGAGGACAGCCGACACCAGACGCAGCACCTGGAACATCCCGGCGTAGCCCAACCCCAAAACCAGGTCCGCGCGGCCCAGCATCCACCACAACAGGTTAAAGAATACCGGCCGGTTGGCTTCCGGGGTCATCTGATTGGCCGCCAGGTTGGCCTCGGTGAGCTGGCGCATCCACGAAAAATACTGCATGTGATCGGGGATATCCAGCATCACCCCCATAAACTGGCGGTCGGGGGGAGTGCTCTGGTATGCGTAGAGAAAGGGCAATGCGCTTGCCAGCAATATGCAGGCGATGACGCCAGCGACAAACAACCACTCACTGTGCGTGGTCTCGCGGATATTGGATAGGGTGCTTTCTTGTGTCCGGATCATAAAACCTGAGCCTGCTTATCCCTTTGGAGTAGTCAACACAGAGTGTAATGTCTCGTTCGTTTGCGGTTTCTGAAGCTTGCCTGATTGGAAATGTCCCAATCCCCAGATGACAATTAATCCGAAGACCAGAACACCGATCAGGGGGACCAGGCTCCATAAACCGGGCAGGCCGGTCACGGTACCCAGGTTTCGCGCGATATTTCCAATCCGCCAGTTCGGCAGGACAAAATCCAGGAAGGGTTGGCGGATCGTGTCGGCTGGAAATGCCTGTTCGGCCAGGGTCATTCCCCAGGTGGCTGCCAGCGACCAGACGATCCCCACAAAACCCAGTGTTTTACCCCAGAATGTGTTGCCCCAGCGCAGGCCGGCAAAGGCAATCGGGAGCATCATAAATGGGAGAGCCGGGAGCAGGTAGCGCGGGCCTACCGCAAAACCTCCCCACCACATGATCGACGAGGCATTGAACAGAAAGGTCAGCGTCACGCACCCCAGGCTAACCCAGAAAATGCCGCGGTCCTGGCGACTCTGCCACCAGGCCACAAATCCCGGCAGGCTGATGAGCAAAAGCGGGGAGAGCACAAACAACCCGCGGAATGACCCAAATGTAATCCCCCAGGCGGCCTCCCAGGTAGGCATGCTGAGGCTCATAAACCCGGTATGGTGCTGGGTCATCCACTGCTCCGAATAACTGTAACCCAGAGAAAGCGGTCCGCCGAAAATGATCGTGTTATAGATCATCCAGGCCGCGACCGGTATGCCGCCCCCCAGGATCATCCAACCGGCGCCCTGGATATTTCTCCGCTTGAGTAGATCTGCCAACCCATACAATGCGATACATCCGGCCGCTAAAACCGCTGGGAATTCGGTAATGACCGAGTAGCCTAACAGGAAACCTGCCCCGAACCATGTCCAAAACCGCGGCTGCCGGTTTTCACGCAGGAGAAGGACCAGCGCCCCAACCAGCAGCGCTGCCGAGAGCTGGTGACCGTAAAAGGATTGGGCGTACGCGAAAGCGGGTGTGAGCAAACCGTAGGCCAGCACTATCCCTGCGCGGAAGAATGGTGAGGCTACCCAGCGTCCCAACAGCATATATAGAAACACCCCCAGCAGCGCGGTTGGAAAGGCAGCCAATGCCAGACTCAGAACGATCTGGGCGATCGCAAAACGCACCTTATCTTCCAGGATCCCGCTGCCATCCGCGCGCAGGGTCTGTTGAAAGGCGGCATTCTGAGACAGGCGTTCAACCAGACTGCCAAATACCGGCGTGTCAAAGAACCAGCGGATTGAAGCATAGACCGGTATCCCCAAAAACGCTGCACCGGGCGCCTTGTCGCTGTAATAGTGGTCGCCTACTCGAGCATAATCAACGGTGTTATCCACATACCGGTCGATCTGGAAGGTACCATCCTCTACGACCGCGACCACCATATCCAGGCGGCTGTTCTGGTTGGGATCCGCCCAGCGGGGGAAGATGTAACTATAAACGGCCATCAAGATAAAGAACAATACCCACGCGATCCGGCGCTGAGTTTTACCATCTACCGGTGCGTTGAGGTCAATTTTGAACATAATCCATCCTAAGTTGGGTTCGCGCTTAGAGGTTGGTATACTGTTTCAAGAGGCCGGTAGGCGACCCGGTAATCGTAGCATTCTTCGATCAGGGCTCGACCCTGTCTGCCAAGCCGCTGCGCCAGCCCGGGGTCTTCCAGCACGCGGAGGATGGCCGCAGAAAATTCTATCGGGGTATCCGCAACCAGAAGGTGTTCCCCATCCCTCACCGCAATCCCCTCACAGCCGATTGTAGTCGTGACAACCGGCAGGCCGCGCGCCAGCGCTTCAAGGATCTTGACCCGCATCCCACTTCCGGCCAGCAGGGGCACCACAAAGACGCCCGCCTTTTGCAGATACTCACTCACATCCGGCACATAACCGGTAATGGTGATCCCGGAGCCGGGTTGGCTCTGGCGCAGGAGTTCTTCAGGGGGGCGAGCCCCAACCACGTCGAAAACGGCCTGGGGCCGGCCAGACCGCACCAGCGGGAATACTTCGTTGATAAACCACTGCACCCCTTCGATATTGGGCGGCCAGTACATGGTCCCGATATGCAGGATGTGATCGGCTTGCGCAGACCTCTCGATCACGGCTTCTGCGCCGGTATCGACGGCGATCGGGATCACTGCAGCAACTAATGGGGTGCGCGCGGCTTCTTCCAAAGCCTTCCGGTCGCTGTCGGACACAGTCAGGACAGTGTCGAACGCCCGGCACATCTGCCCCTCATACCGCTTGATAAAACGCCAATCGCGCTGGATCAACCACTGGAATGGACCAGGCTGCGTGGTCTCGGCTACCCGCTGGTAGAGCTGCCAGAGCGCATTGTGCGCATCCAGCACCCGCCGGGCGCCTTTCACGCGCAAAGCATATTGAGCCATATTCATCTGGTCGGCGTGCACGATATCGAAGGACTTGCGAGCAGATAACCGGTCGACCAGATTCTGCATGGCCTGCCGGCGGTCCCGCACCATCATCCATGCCTTACCGGTAAGAACACTCTCCACAAGCGCAAAACCATCGCGGAGATGGGAGCGAGTCATCGGAACCGTGTGGACCTCGGCGCAGTATTTACGCAGCGCGCGGATATCATCTTCTTGCGGGCCGCGGGTGAAAGAGACCAGAGTGACCCGGTGGTTCTGGGCAAGATAGCGGATCAGGTAGTATGTTTTTACTTTTGGACCGCTGTCCGGCGGATAGGGTAAAACCTGGGTTAGCAGCAAGATATCCATTAAACACCCCGCAGCACACCCGCCAGATACCCGGGAGAAACCACTCGCCGCCCCATTTTCCCTTTACTGATCCCCCGCACCACCCCATGCCCGCACCATTTGGCTGCCGTAGAGAGAAATATCAAACCTTTCAGCAAATCAGCGCTTACCTTCCCATAATGCCGGCGGAAAAACTGTACCCGGCTGCGGTAGAGATCTGCTTCCCGCTGCGGTTTGCGGCTGCGCGAGCTGCCTCCCCCCAGGTGGATCACCCGGCTGATGGGTTGGTACCAAACCTGCCAGCCCTCTTCGCGCATGCGGTAGCATAACTCGACATCTTCGGCGTACATAAAATAGTTCGCATCCAACCCGCCGGCCTGCAGGTAAGCTTCACGCCGGACCAGCATACAGGCGCCTTCGACATACCCCGCAACCATTTGTTCCCGGGTGATCTGCGACCCCCGGCTCGGATACCAGGCGCCATAGAACAGCCGGCCTAAACCGGTAAGGATCAACATTTCTTGGATCAGGTTTGGAAATGGGGTGTAGGCGGCCTGGAAGCTGCCATCCGGGTAAACCAGCCTGGCCCCAACCAGCCCTGCTCTGGGATTTCGTTTTGCCAGGTCCAAAATCGCCTGGAGAGACCCGACTTCGAGCTGCGCGTCACTGTTTAGCAGTAAAACAAAAGGACTGTCACTAAGTTCCACACCGCGGTTATTACCGGCTGCAAAGCCGAGGTTACGTCCGTTTTTGACTACGCGCACATCGGGATACTGCCGTTCTATTCTCTCGGCGCTTCCGTCTGTGGAACCGTTATCTACAACCATCACCTCCAGATCCAACCCCGCGGTCGTCCGCCGGATCGACCACAGGCACGCTTCCACCAGATCGAACGTATTCCAATTGAGGATGATCAGGGTAACTTCAGACATATGTTTTTTGTACCTGGGTTTTTGTCAAACGGTCAACCGCCAGCAGTGTTCCCATAAAAAGCCAGTTATAGACCGCGTAGTTGTACCCCGCGATGGTTTGAGTATAAGCAAACGGGATCAGCCAATCGCCAAATGCCATGATCACGATGCAGCCCAGGACGCCAGCTAAGGCTGACCAGGCCAGCGCTTCGAGAAAGTCACCCCGCCCGCGCAGTCTTGCGCACAACCGGAAACCATACCAGGTCAGGATTCCAAAGAATGCCAGGTAGAAACCAAAACCAACCAGTCCGGTTTGAGCCAGGATATCGATGTAATTGCTGTGCGTGGCCATTGCCTGGGTCGGGAAATAGGTCATATAGTATGCCGCATACCCACCCGGACCCGTGCCAAACAGCAGGTGTTGTCCGGTGACCTGCCAGTTGATCATCCAGGCCGCTAAACGGGTAAACCCGGATGTTCCGCTTTCAGATACAAGGGCCTCGCTGAAATAACCCTTATTGCTCCAGATCATAAAGATGAAAATCGGGATGAAGAGCAGTGCCAGCTTCTTCGAGCGCGTCCACACCAAAAAACCCAGGGCGACAAATCCTGGCAGCCATCCCGCGATCCAGCTGATATTGATCCCGAAACCCCAGTAAACCAGCACGCCAACCAGGGCAGCCAGAAGGTATTTTTGCCATCGTTTGATGGTTTTGGCAAAAAAAATCAAGCCTCCCGAAAGTGAGACCACCCACATGGTGAACATCCCATTCGAATTCACCGGGATGGGGATGCCGGTGACCTGTTTTACCGCGTAGAGGGTTCCGGCGAAGAGGATCAGGCCGACCATCCATTTCAGGGTTTTCACATTCCGGACCAGGTTCCCCGTGATTAAAAAGGCGCCCGGCAGCAAAACCATCACGGCGGCTGAGGCTGTCTGGACCAGGGGAAAACTGCGCGAGATCCGCAGCGTGCTGTCACGAAAGATCATGCTCCAGACCAGGGAAACGATTACGATCCCCATAAATGCCAACAGGGGCATATTAACCGGAAAGCGCTCCAAATAAATCCGTTTTTCCACCGAGATCATGCGCAGGATCCACATCCCGGTGTATACCATCGTGATCAACAAGCTGGCTACGATGGGGCTGCCCGTCCCGGTCGGTAGGCTGAAAGGTACAAAGACGGCCACGAATAGGATCGCCAGTGGAGCAATGTTTAAGTTCAGGCTGAGGATAAATAACCCCACGATGCCCACCGATAAACGGTTGAGCAGCATGATAGTCCGCGAGTCGCTCCGCACCAGGGTTGCGCTAAAGATAAAGACGATCGCCAGGACTCCCAGCACGACAGCAATCCGCGTGAAAGGGATACTCATCCATAAAAGCTTTAAGTCGATGCGTCTTGAAAAAAAGGACATGAAATCAGGATCCTTGATAAACTGCCACCCCTGAATTGGCCGGCAGGGATAGCAAAGCGCTCACTAACCGGCTGCCGATCGGTTCCCATCCATACCGGTCTATCACCGCCTGGCGGCCATTGCGGCTTAACTCGCTGCGCAGTTCTGGACTATCCAGGATTTGTACGACCGCCCGGGCGAATTCGTGGGGCTGGTCCGCAATCAGGATCTCGTGACCGGGTTTCAGATCCAAACCCTCTGCGCCTTTGGAGGTCGAGATTACGGGGGTGCCCAACGCAAGCGACTCCAGGATTTTCAACCGCGTTCCACCTCCAACCCGCAGGGGGACGATGCTCACCCAACTCTGGGCAACCTCTGGCCGGATATCCGGCAGGTACCCCGTAAAACGGACGCTCGAATTTCTGGTAAACGGTTGGAGGTTAACCCCGTGTGTTTTCCCCGTTATTTTCAGCCGTGCGGTGGGGCGCTGTGCGTGGATCAGATCGAAGATGTCCGCTACAAAATACCGCATCGCATCCAGGTTTGCCTGGTAGGTCAAAGACCCGGAATAGAGCATTGTGTCCGGAACAGGCTCGCCAAACCAGGTCAGGTTGTGGCGTAGATCCACGCCATTCGGAATGACCTGGATATCCACAGTGTCTTCCACCAGTTTACGGATCTGATCGCGCTCGTTTTGTGAAACGGTCGTGATGAGCGAGAACGACGGCGCAAGCCCGGCGAGGTAACGGCGGAGTTTCTTTACCATCATCTTCCGCCTCAGCTTCATCCAGGGGAGTGTCTCGCGACCCGGGCTTTCACTCAAAACACTGACTTCTAACTCCTCGAGGATCCGCGGACATCCGTTCACCGCCAGTGCATAGGGCGCCATATCGATTTGAGAAGCCAGGACCAGATCAAATCTTTGGGCGGCCGTTATTTTTGAGATTGCCTGGCGCATCTCCGGGCTGTCACGTTCAACCACCCATCGCGGTTCCCGGGCGAGGAACCCCCTCAGGCTGGCCAATCTGGACGGCCGGTCGTACGGATACGGCACCAAAATGACATCCTGGCAGATCTCCCGCAGAGAGAACCAATCCTCTGGAGCCGCCCCTACCTCCTCAAAAAACGTGATCAGGCTGATATCGAATACCGTGGAAAGTTCTTTGAGGAGATGATAGATCCGTTGTTTTGCCCCGTTATCCGGCGGGTAGGGAAACCAACGTGAAAGGAAAAGCAAACGTTGACGCATGCGCTTTAGCTAACCTCGAATGTGTGTTTCAACCCGTCCATACTTCCCCAGGGTGTGATCCAATACGGCCGAAAGCATAGCCTTGCGCTGGCTGTTTTTATACCGCCATCGCGGGCGCACCGTCCAGCTTAGATAGATACGCAGGAATTCGAGATAGGTGCGTGCCTGCGTTTCCCACCCCGCCCGGGTCAGCTTCAGGAACAATAACCGGTTGCGGGTCATATAGTAATGGACCTGCGGAGAGGCTTCGCGGGCCTGTTTCGAGATCTTGTGCCACACCTGGGCCGTCGGTACTACCTGGATCTTCCACCCTGCATTTCGAACGCGCACGCACCATTCGGTTTCTTCAAAGTACGCAAAGAAACGCGGATCCATCCCACCAACCTGGGAGACTACGGAAGCACGGACCAGCAGCGCGCAGCCGGTGACAAAATCCACTTCATAAGGCTCAGACCCCAACTGCCCGCGGTCTGCCTCATCGAGATGAAGCATGCGCGTCTATCCATTCTTCCAATCGATAGCCCCGCCCGCCGACCAGACGGTTGAGGGCTGGTCAAAATAATAGATCAGCGGACCTACGATAGCAGTTGAGGGATTGGCTTCGAGAGTTCGGACCATCTGGTCGAGGAAATCGGCCTTGACTTCGGTGTCGTTGTTCAACAGCAGGAAATAATCCACACCCAGCCCCGCAGCTACATCCATCCCCAGGTTATTCCCTCCCACGAAACCCAGGTTTGTGCGAGTTTCCAGCATTGCGATTTCCGGGTAATTCTCGCGCAGGTGGGCGGCCGATCCATCCACCGAACCGTTATCGATCAGGAGTACATCATACGCCGGTGAGGAAATTTGCTGGATGGAATCCAGGCAGGCGGCTGTGTGCGCGTAAGCGTTCCAATTTAGAATGATAATTGCAACCCTGGGTTTGGTCATAAATTCGTTTCAGCCGGAGCCGGATGTACCTGGATTGGGTGGGATAAATATACCGCTTCGATCTGTTCCATCTCCTGGTGGATCGTTTTTACCGGTTCGATCCCCATCTTCATTGTGGAGATGATATCGGGTTGGTCCGCACAGCGCAGGAGATGGCTCGCAAGCTGCGCCGCGTCCCCGGGTTCAAATAAGAAGCCGTTCTTACCTGGTTGGATCAGCTCTGGCATCCCCCCCAGATTTGACGCGATCACCGGGACCTGGTGGGCGCAGGCTTCCAAGATCGACAGCGGGCAGTTCTCATACCATAAAGACGGTACAACCAGGATGTCCAGGTTGTATAATGCCCGGCTCAAGCTTGCTTTGCCTTCGAACGCTCCTTCAAAAGTGATGCGTTGATCATTCCTGGCCAGGCCAATCAGTTGGCGGGTATATTCAGGGAATGGCTCAGGGTTTCCATAAATTTTCAAGGACAGATCTACTTGGGGGATCAGGCGCACCGCCTGAATAAGGGTATGCACCCCTTTATGGCTGCTGATCTGCCCGATAAAACCGACCCTGAGCGGCTGATCCAACCGGGGTTGTTCGGGATGTTCGTCGGGAAGCTCGATCCCATGCCGGATAAATTGGATATTTTCAGGAGACACTCCATTTTTGATATAGATCGAACGGAGAAATTTCGAGGGACTGATAAAGGCATCCACCTTCTGCATGGCAGACTGCAGGGTATCCATCCGGTGGAACACACCGGCTGTTTGTGCAGTTTGCAGTTTCCAATAAAAATTCATCAAACCAGGAGCAACCAGACCCGGGATCCTGTAACGTCTTTTTTCTTCTCCCAGGCACCTTGCGCATGTCTCAGCTTGGATCGGTTGGGTGGATAACGAGCCGTTCGATTTGAGCAGGTTGATCCGGCGGCACAAGAACCAATAATCAGTCAGGGTTACCACCCTGCGAATCCCCGGCAGGTTAGCTGCCTCAATCGCAGAGGCGGTCATCAAATAACCGCTGATCAGGTGAAAGACATCCGGCTGCCATTCCTGGATGAGCTGTCGCAGGTGTCTGCCGATCCAGGGGTTTTCGTACTCCAGGGTTTCGCGCTGCGGGTCCTGGATCAGGTTTAACCGCAGCCTGCGAACCATGATCCCCTGGTAGATGCTATCCTCATATTCGATAGACCCGGGGCTTCCATGATCGATCCGCTCGATCGTGACCACCTGCACGGTATGCCCCCTCTGGGTCATCCCCCTGGCAACATTGAGCGCGTGTTTTTCGGCGCCGCCATTGTATGTGGGTGGAAAATGGTGGACGGCAATCAGTATCCGCATCTTCGGGTTATCTCCTATTGGGTTTCAGTAACCGGGTCCCTGGTTTTTCTTCTACGCAGAGCGACCACAAATCCAAGATCTTCTTTGTCCACCCCCCCAAGAAGGACCAATACAATCCCGTAAACAAACCCGCCGATCAGGATATTGAGCTCCAGTGATAAATAAGTATGGACGAGCCAAACAACAACTGCCATTGCGATGACCGCTCCAAACGGTGGCAGCAGCTTTGCGATCATCGGTTTATCGGATAGGCTTGTTCGCAGAGTAACTGCTTGCTGGATCACCAGGATAACCTCGGTCAGCACGGTCATAACGGCCGCTGCCATCAAACCAAACCGGGGTACCAGGATCAGGTTTGCCAGGACGTTTACTCCGGTACTGATCAATACAGCCCGGGCAACCTGTTTTTCGCGGCCCAGAACTGCAATCATGTATCCCAGGAACTCCGAGATAAACATGAGCGGGACCACCCAGATGATCAGCCGCAGCACGGGGATGGCCGGTATATAAGACTGGGTATAAAGAAAGGGGATGATCTGGCCGGCCAAGATCGACCCACCGGCCGCGATAGGCAGGCAAAGGATCAGCAGATAACGCAGGATGCGGGTAAAAACTTGATGGAAATGCTGGGTCTGATCCCCGGAAAACTGGCGGCTCAGGGAGGGGTATAGCGAAGTATTGATCACATTGGATATTAAGATCATCGAGAAGACCAGGTTGTATGCCGCGTTATAATACCCGGTCTCGGCATCCCCACGGTAGATACTGAGCAGAACCGTATCGAATTTATAGGACAAACCCAGGGCCAAGCCGATAATCCCGAATGGGATGCTCGCGCGGAGTAAAACTACCCACCTGGTTGGGTTTAGCGATCCGGGCCGGATCCCCAGAGAGCGGACTAACCGCCAGCAGGCAGCCACCATCAGAAAGACGGCTACCAGGTTAGCCCCGATCAGACCAAAATACCCGGCTCCTGCCCACAAGGCCAGCGCGCCCATCAGGACAAACACTACCTGGTTGATTACCCGCGATCCGGCAGTCAGGTCAAGGCGCTCCATCCCGGCCAAAATGGCCTCGTTCGAACCCTGGAACGCATAAAAGATCAGGCTGATTGAATTTAGCGCAATCGCTCCGATCAGGATGGGAGACCGGCCGGTTACCCAGGCGGAGAGGATCAACACTCCAATGGTAACAACGGACAACCCCAGGCGCAGACCCAGCAGATCCGCGTACAAGTCCCGTACCTTCTGGCTGCCCTCCGCATCCTCCCGCCAGCGCGCAATCTGGCGGACCGCATAAGGCGCCAAACCCAGGTCAGAAAAAATCGAGAATGTGGCGCCAAATGCCAGGACAGCGGCATACTGCCCATAAGACTCGACACCCAGGTTTCGAACCACCAGGACTGAGAAGATAAAAGATAGGGATTTAATAAGTAACTGCGCCCCCAGGCTGAAGGCTGAGTTGCGTAGTATGGTGGCAGATAATCTATTCATTCTCCTCACGGTCCAGGGTAATTAGCCAGGGTACCCACCTGGTAGCGCCGGATTGAGTAATATGGCGAATCGATCGTAATCGATGAAGCCTTGTGAAAACCGTCGTTAAAGTTTACCCCAGACACAGCGCTGATATTGATCTGCACGTTGATGACCTGGGCGTGCCAGTTCGCCGCGCTGGCGTCATAGTAACTGGCCTGGATGCGTAAATCGGTCGTTCCAACTGGCTCCCAACGCACGCGGATGATATCTCCGGGTTCTGGGATGTGGCTTCCCTGTCCGATCGAGGCCAACGGGAGCGGCCATTGAGCTTTGATCTGCGGACCGCCGTTGACCCAGGCTTCAAGAGCCAGGTTTACACCGCCGTTCCCACTGCCGATCGGGATGACTTCCAGGTTCTCTTCCCGGTTGATCTCTTTTCGAAAACCGAGCATGGGACCGAAATAACTGTTCGGTGCGGTAGGCGGTGTACCTTTTGGCCAATCGATCTCGATCTCACCCCAGCCTGCGCTTAGATCTGGCATGCGCTCATGGTTCAAACCGGATTGGAGCCGCGAGTCCTGCGAGTACAGGCCCACCCCGGGCGCCAGTTTGAGCGCGTTCGCCCAGGTCGACCAGTCGATCTGCCACCTCTCTCCCTGAGGGAGACGGTAGTCCTTGGACTGCAGTGCTGTCGCCGGCCGTTTATCTGGGCCGCCGGGGAGGGATTGGTTGGTCGGGCTGTACCACTGGTCCACAAAGACTTCGAGGGAGCCGCCCGAATTGGTGCGGATAATCCCGGCGCCGGCCCGGTCATAGGTCTCGGTTTGCATATTTCCCTGGTGATACCAGCCGTAAAAAACACCGTCCAGGAGAAACGCAAAAGCTCTTTTTACACCTGGCCCGGCCTGGCTGTGCAGCCCAAGCTCCAATTGGACCCACCGGTCCAAAGGCAGCGACGCATAAATCGGAAACTCCACCTCTTTTCCATCGGCGGTAAAACCATCAACTGAAAGCGCCCCGCCCTGCCTGACCCGCAGCCACCAGCCAAATGCCCCGCCGCTCGCCGGCCACAGACCCCCCAGATCCAGGTATCCATTCGCGCCCAGGGCAGAGATCGTAGCGGAAGGCACATAAAATTTGAAACGCTGCCAATACCAGGTTCCCGGGCGCTCATTCCAGGTATGCGCCTGGCCTCGCTCAGAGAATGAGCTGCGCACCCAGGCTGTACTGCCAGCGCTGTTGGCTGCCAGCCGCGCGGAATAGGCGCCATCCGCGGACCGGTTCGAACTTCTTCCCGCCGAACCGCTGCCGGAAGACTCCCGGTTTACCTTCCAGGCAGTTTCGCCGCCTTCAAAGCTCTCCAGGATCGATCCGGTGCCTGGATCCGCCGGTAACGAGTTCTGCACGATAGGCAGATAAACGGTTGGTCCGGCAAGCGCCTGGATGGGTTGTTGGGGTACCGCGGGGGTGATTGGTATCCCCCCCGCGGGTGGGTATGTCAGAACATTTTGCGAAAATTGTTGAAGGATCAGGAAAAAACACACACCGAGCGTGAATACCGATAATATTCTTTTCATAATCTAATTATAGATCCCCATCATGAGGAGTTCCCACCTCCAAATTGATCCAGGAGCGTGCTGCCTGAGTTGATCATCCACAGGCCAATATACCCTCCACTGCTTGCAAACTGCCATGTGGATATATCGCGTGTGGCCAGTAAAACACCGTTCCGGTAGACCTGCACCTGTCCGGTGGCCGTAGCCCGGGCTCCAAACTGGTCGCCGTTTACCATGGTGACCGGTATATCGGCGCCGCGCTGCACCCAGCCCTGTGAATTATCGTACGTCCAAACCTGGATCTTTTGGGTGGAAGGTTCATACCAGACTTCGATCAAACCATTGTTCCAGGTCTGGCTGGATTGTGCCTTCAACAGCAGATCGATTTCACTGGAACCAGGATCGATATTGACCAGGGTGACAAACACCTCCTGGCTCGAGCCAAAACTGGCCCCATTCCAGAAGATATCGCCGCCGAAGCCCACATCGAGCTGGTTCGCTGTGATCGCGTATCCCGAGGGCATCCCGGACCATCCCGCGCCAATTCCTCCATTCGCCCGGTTGAAAGTATCCAAGACAGCCGTACCCGGGAAACCTGTTGAGGTGGTCGGAGTTGGGGTTGGTGTATTCGTGGGTGTAGATGTAGAGGTGGGAGTAAACGTGGGTGTGGGGGTGTTCGCACCCGCGGGCGTATTCGTAGCCGTCGGGGTGGGTGTGTTGGTATTCGTTGCGGT
>Ga0105104_10001877_pt1 | contig 15664 bp, 9 predicted proteins | sample PPLLaktember2015_3_FD_87034 | JGI IMG/M metagenome (GOLD analysis project Ga0105104, IMG submission 87034) | Freshwater sediment microbial communities from Prairie Pothole Lake near Jamestown, North Dakota, USA - PPLs Lake P7 Core (6) Depth... | ecosystem: Environmental > Aquatic > Freshwater >... | reverse complement strand
TCTCCCGCGTGGCCGTCCTCTGGAATCCCGCCCATCACGCCCTCCTGGTGCGGGCGGCGGACATGGCGGCCCAGGCCTTGGGCGTCCAGCTACACCTCGTGGAGGCGCGCGGTCCCGACGCGTTTGACCGCGCCTTCGCGGCCACGACCAGTGCGCACGCTGGCGCGCTCCTCGTCTTAGGGGACCCCATGTTCAGTCAGCACCGCCACCGGCTCCTCGACCTCGCACGCATGTACCGGCTGCCGACCGTGCACAACGTACGGGCGTTTGTGGAGGCCGGCGGCCTCCTCTGCTATGGAGCGAGCCACCCTGACATGTACCGCCGCGCCGCCACCTACGTGGACAAGATCCTCAAAGGGGCCAAACCGGGCGACCTCCCCGTGGAGCAGCCGATGAAGTTCGACCTCGTCATCAACCTCAAGACCGCCCAGGCCCTCGGCCTCACCATTCCCCCCGCCGTCCTCTTCCAGGCGACCGAGATCCTCCGGTAAGCGGAGCGGTGAGGACTCCTGATCACGCGCGGCAACAATTCCCGGACGGCGGCGCCGCCGGCGCGGGGCGTCCCCTTCTGTCAACGCGTAACCCTCGAAAACCACAGGGCTTTTGCCCCCAGGATCCCCTAAGCCCCCTTCTGGTGACTTAGGGTGAGGTGCTCATGATGGGGGCCGAGAACGAAACGCGTAAAATTTCAGATGGGACCTCCAGGAGGGCCGTCACTCGTTGATAAGGAGGATTTCTTACGCATCGATTTTCGTAGCAGTTTTGGCACAAGTTTTCAAAGGCTTAGGAGGGAATTCGTCCTCTCTGGGGCACCATGAGAAGGCCGTACACAACGTCGACCTCTGGCACGCACACCGAAAATCGAGCCTAGCAGTCTGTCGGAGAGGAAAATCCGACAGCGGCCTATATGGATAATGTGCAGGGCATAAGCAGGCAATGCTGAAAGAGGTCGCTCAACTTGGGCGGTTTCGCGCGTTGCATCGCTGGTTTTTCTGCGTCCAGGCGAGCTGCAGCATGGCTCAGTCAGCTCACAGCACATGCAGCCGCTTGAGATTGAACGCCAAACACACCAGACACCATTCACCGGCGGCGGCAGTCAAGCCGCGCAGGGAGAAGTGGCGAAAGCCCAGCACTTCTTTGATGATGCCAATCACGGGTTCGACGGTGCATGTGCGCAAGCGCTACATGGCTTGGCCGATTTCGGGGTGCAGGTTGTAGGCCATCTTGACGAGCGGGCTGGCCTCCTCCGGTGGGGGCGCCAGCGGTGGTGCGCCATAGGCTGACCAGTCTTGGTGATGGGGTTCGCGTCCGACCGCGATAGACGGTTCAATGCCGCGCTGTTCCAAGGCGGTCATGTTGGCCGCGCTGAAGTAGCCCGTATCCAGCGCCCCGGCGGGCGGTGTGCCCAAGATATCGGGCAAGGCATCCAACGTTGGTTCCACTTCCGCCTGATCGTTGGCATGGTTGGACAACGAGTGGGCCACCACCAGCACACTGTTGTGGTCCGTCGCGATTGGGGCATTGTCATGTTGGTCAAAGCCATCGTTGTGGCTGTTTTTCATGATGCGCGACTCGGGATCGGTGAAGTTGTACTGATCCCAATCACGTGGCCCAGGTTGGGGTGGCTTGGGCTGAGGCCCACGCGGTTTACGCGTGCGCGCTTTTTCTTCCCGCGCACGCAGTTTCGCCTCATACTCGGTGCGTTCGGCCTGGTAGCGTTCCTGCGCGCGGGCGTCCAACACCGCGTGGGCCTGTGCTAAGTGGACCAGTCGCGCCTGGCGTCGGGCCATCTCATCGGCGAGGATGAGCCCATCGGGCAGACTCACCTGCTCCGCCTGCTCGCCCCGCGCGAACAACTCGTCGACCTCGGCGCGCAACTGGTGTTCGAGTTCCAGCAGACGCTGGTCACTCACGGCATGGCTTTTGGACGCGTCGGCGTGAAGCTTGGTGCCGTCCAGGCTGATGTGGCCCAACTTCAGCACGTCGGCAGCTTGCGCCAACAACAAGATCTGCACAAACAGGTCTTTGACTTCGGGCAGAAACATCTTGCGAACGTGGGCGATCGTGTCATGGTCGGGATGCAAGTCGCCAGCTAGGAAGCGAAAGGGGAGGGACTCGTGCGTCGCCTTTTCAATCATCCGCGAACTGAACACACCGGTGGCGTACCCATAGAACAGCAGCCCCAGCAGCAGTTCCGGGGCGAACGGGTCGCCCCCGCGTGTGCCATAGCGGGCATACAGGCTGCTCAAATCCAGTTGCGCGATCACGTCCGCCACGAAGCGCGCCAAGTGGTTTGGGGGCAGCGCTTCGCGCAGACTCACCGTCAGGTTGAGTGTGGCTTCGTAATCAACGGTTTTAAATTTTCGGGTCATGTTCATAGTTTATCACGCAGCTCGATTGCCAATTCTGGTTTCTCTCCGACAGACTGCTAGAAGAACCGATTCATCCAATACTTCATAAATCTATAATTATCAATGGTTTGTGGATCATATCTGAAATTTTGCACGTTTCGTTCTCGGCCCCCATATTCAGCAACGACACTTTGGCATGAAATTGCTGGCGTACACCTTGATCAATGTGCGGGAGTTCTGCGGTGCCTAAAACTCGCAACCAGTTCGCTGGCTATCGCTCCCGACCTGTTTTCCAGAGCGGAGGTGCAAACCCCGCCACGACCTCCGTTACATAGGTGTGCAGTTTAGCCGACCTTGCCTGGCATACATCAGCTCAACGAGTCACCAGGCCGTGCAGGGGCAGGATGACGCCTGTGAGGATTGAGAGGGTAGGCATTGATATTTCAGGATATACGCCCATTCGATACGGTCGGCTTACGTGCACACGGGAGTAATGGATGTTCTGGCGGGGTTTGGGAGGTGCGCATTATGTTTTCGCTTCGACCGCCTGTCAGCTCCATGGGCGCGAAATACATAGGGCCCCACGCCCCCGTCGAGAGGCGCGGCGCAGCGCAGCGCTTGGCCATGAATTCGAGGGAACCTGCTCAGCGCCGGCATTTGGCCGAAATAGTATTGACCGTGTCATGACCAGAGCAGCTCCTTAAAAAAGGGGTTGAGCATCCTCCCGTGCGGATCAACGGTCCTGACCCAATCGCTCAGTTGCTTCCAGCGCTCACCATACGCCGCCACCACCTGTTCACGGTCGACGAACGGGCTTTGGTTCAGTAAGGGGATACCACCACGGCTGTGGGCCCAGGCATTAAACTCGTGGAGGAAATACTCCCAGGCGGCTTGATCGCGCTCACTATAGGCGTGGATCGGATCGAGGGAGATGATATCCCCATTGTAGGAGTACGACAGGAGTGAACTAGTGTCCTGCCTGATGAAATACGATCCTAAGGGAATGTTGCAGCGGAAGCTATACGTCTTGAAGTGGTTCTCGCTAAAGTCCAGATAGGCTTTCAAATTCCTCACCCAGTCGGCGCGGGGGAATGCCCAAAAGGTAAACGCGTAGCGGGCCGAGGGGGGCGTTCTGGCGTAATTAATGATCTTGTCGGGATTCTCCAGGGAGAAGCCCCCGATGGCACTCACAATCCGGTAGGAGCCCCGTTGCATGGCGAACCAGAGATCTTCCAACAGGTTTGTGAGGGTCGTCCCAGGGGTGTACCGACGGATGGCACGCCCGACGTAGGCGCCGGTATGGCTCCAGCCCAGGCGGCGGATTCCGGCCAACCAGGCATGCTTGAGGTTTGTTGTGCGATTCCGCGTTTGAATCACCACGGTTCGGCCGACGGTCCAGCACACGAGGCTTTCGTTCTGGGCGATGATATCTGATACTTGTTCCTGGGAGAGGTCGTTGACGTCATAGACGAAATAGTTCAATCTGACCACTTCTAATGGTTTGATTTTAAAGGTTACCTCGTACACGATCCCACACAGCCCGTAGCTGGAACGCACCAGGGAGAGGAGCTCAGGAGTCTTCTCCGCGGAGGCCTCGTGGAGCTCACCTGAGGGGCTCACCCATTTGATGTTCGTGACGTACGAATTGACCTGGCCATACTCCACCCCATCCAAACTGTCTTTGGTCTGGCAACAGGCCGCCGATCCCAGCGTGATATTGCCGATCTCGATATTGAGCAGGAACTGCAGATGCTGTCGGCGCAACACTTCTGCGGCCTCCACCAGCTGGAGCCCGGCTTGCGCCGTTAGTGTCAGGTGGTGCATGTCCGGACTTCGGATCTTCTTGAGCCCCGACATACTGACAATCGTTCCCGAGGACGAGGCACAAGGCGTTAAGGAGTGAAAACTCCCCATCGCTCGGAGAGGGCTAGGAAACCGCTCGGTATCCCTCATTATGGCTTGGAGTTCTTCGACACTTTCAGGGCGCACGATCTTTTGTGGGAGTGTGACCACGCCGCCATCGTAATTGGTGATGTGCGTCTTCATCCTGTCCTCTCTTCTTCACTGCGGGAATGCGTGCACGGGGTGCCGCATCATCCGGCCAGCGCTGCGGTGGACCTGTTCTCAGCCTCTTTACGCTGCGACATGAGACCGAGACCTGCTTGCGCCACTCTACAATGGGCCGGAGGTCAGCACATGGCGCGCGTAGACATCCCACAGTTTTCCCATGAAAAGTCTGCCGAACCGAGCCATGGCCGAGGCCCGGTCGGAGAGCGTTGGGCCTTCGGTGCGGAAGGTCGTCAGTTGCTTCAGGAAGTCGAAGAATTGAATCATGATGATGCCGGAGGCGACGACCATTTGTTGATATGTCTCCGGGTCGCTTTTGGCCGCCGCCTCCTCTCCTTCGCCGATGTGCCCCTTGAGAATGCGCGTGAACAGCGTTGTAGTGTCATGCCAGAGGTCCATGCCGGGGTCATCTCTGATGTCTTTGAAGCCGCTGAGCGTGAGCGGTTGTCCCCCGCCATCGTGGTAGAAGAGACGATACAGCATCGTCTTGCGCGCCGGGTCTACATCATCAACGAAGAGGTTGAACGTGCCCTCTTCGATAGGTAACTCACCGCCGAGGGCATCGCACCTGATGTATCCCTCAAGGGCGTTCGTATCGTGTTCAGGATGCGTGACGAAACGGTTGACGCCATCCACCGTAATGGTCAGATGGAACATGAGAGACCTGCCGTCGTGTTTGCCCTGGCGATAGCCTTTGTCGTAATCGAGTTCACCGAACGTGACAAAGCCTTTCATCTCCTCGGTGAAGCTCACTTTCGTGTGAGCCGTGTGCACTTCGGTTGGGTACTCGCCATCGTAAGGGGTGAGCGGGATGCCATGCTCCTGACACCATGCACGCGCCCTTTGCACACCGAGATTCACAGCTTCGGTCATGCGATCCTGACTGAAATTAATCAGGTAGTGAAGTGCAACATCGGCTTTAAGTTCCTTAACTTCGATGTGGCGTCCGAACTTGCCGCGTTCGCCGTGCGCGATAGCCTCGTTGTTCTCGGCAATACGCTTGAGCATCGCTTTGTAGTGTCCGTTGGCACTCGTTTCGACGATCTGGAAGTAGGTAGCAACGAAGCCTGAATGCCATTCGTCCTTGTCGCTGACCGTCCAGATGACCCAGATTTCATCAGCGCCACGACGAATCGCCTCTTCAATGTTGGCATCGGTCAGGTACACCGCGTCTATGTAGGTCTCGCCGTTGATGTGCACGGGCGGAAACCACATGGGAAGCGAGACGCAGGCCACCAAGAGGTCTTCCGTCATGTCTTTCGGCTCAACGACCTGAAGCAACTTCCGGCTGAAGTTAAAGAGATTGAACGTCCCATGAAGCGGGCTCGCGCGAATCTTCTCCCAGTCGAGCCCCCAGCCGGTAAAGACATGTTTGCGGTAGTTATCGAGCGTGAACAGTGATTCAACATAGAGGAGTTTCGGAAACTCCGCCGCGTTGAAGCTGATGCCGGCGCGCGGGTTGAGATGGCGCCAATTATTGGCGATGTCCATGCCACTCAGCCCCTGACACATCATTGCCAGATTAAAGACGCCGCCGCTGGCCGCATCCACATGGTCGAACGTCATCCCTGCTTCATCCAGCCAGACCTGGAGCACCCCCGCTTGAAAGGCCACCTTGAGGCCTCCACCCGCCAGAATCAACGAGCGTCTTGTCTCGTGCACCTGGGAGTTCATGGTATCAGTCCTTTATGTTGGCCGATGAGGTGATCGGCGAAACGGTCGGAGAGGGCGGCGATCGTCAGCGAAGGGTTTGGGCCAACTGGACCAGGCATCACCGACCCATCAGCAATATAGAGGCCAGGATAATCAAACACCTCGCCGTACGCGTCCACCACCCCTTCATCCCTGCTCAATGCCATCGGGCAGCCGCCGAGCGGGTGGGCTGTGAGCACCTGGTGAAAATTCCAGGTGTAGGACGGATTATCCAAGTATTCTGCGTGCAGCGCCTTGGCGATTGCCTTGCCCACGCGCCTCACACGGTTGAAATACTCCTGTGATTTCTTCAGCGTCCAATCGCACTCCAGGAGACCGCCCCTGAGGAACAAATTCCCGTTCGGCATATCACGCCCCATGGTGAGCACCGGCAATGAGCTCATCGAACTACTAGCCGGGCCAATCAAATCGGCGATCTCTGCGCTCAGGCCGGCATCAATGCTGAGGCCCAGACGATACTTGGCGATGATCTTGAGGAATTTCACCGAGCGGCGGAGAAAGCTCGGGAAGCCTGACAACTCCGAGAACCAGCTTAACAGATATGGATTGCCCCCATCCTCAACGTAGAAACCGCGCCCCTGCTTTCCCTGTCCATCCAGACTATCGCCGACACGAATGGCGCTGGTAATGACCGGTCCGAAGCTAGGGTCTAGACGGCGCGGCACGCTGTGACCATCCTTCCTCTCCAGACTCTTGATGAGAAACGAGAGCAGGTCGCCATTGACACAGAAGCGCGAGCCGAGTCTCTTGCTCAGATATGGGAAGGCGGCATGGTTCTTTAACAGCAGAAAGGGCGTGCCGAATGTCCCGGCGCCGAGTATCAGGCGGTCGCACGTCACCCGCTCTCGTGGCAGGTTGCCAGTATCAGTTTTCGCACCTTCTCGTCTCAGGTCATGCCGAACAAACTCAACTGTATATCCCCGCCCCTCGCGAGGTGCAATGGTCTTCACTTCGCACAGGGTTTCTACTTTGGCGGGGTGAGGTTTCTGATGAATGGCCGCTGTAATGTAGGTGTAATCCAGCGTGTTCTTGCTGCCGTAGTTGCACCCCATGTCACACTCACCGCAGAGGCGACACGTGGAACGCGGCATCTCGCGTCCCAGCATGACCGTATGGTAATTGGCAGCATCCTCATGAATCGGCCCACCGACCACCGGCGGATTGGCCGGGTCGTCCTTATCAGGGTCGTGGACAGGGTAGCTTCTGAAACTGACGGCCAGATTGAGCGGCAGCCATCGGTGGGTTGAGGAATCATCGAGTTGCAGCTTCTGGTCGGCTTCCCGCAGCGCCAGCGTTTTGTAGGTCTGATTATACGGGGGATGCTTGAGCGGGTACTTCTGCACGTTCATCATGTGCTCGACCCGCTCGTAATGGCGCTCGAGGGTTTCGTAAGTGACAGGCCAGGGTTCGTACCCGCCGTCCGCGCAGTCCTCTGTGAACCACTCTGGATCTTTGCGTATGAGAATGTTGGCGTAGATGAGTGACCCCCCACCCAGGCCGCTGGCGACGAGCGCTCCCGAGCCCTTGAACGACCATGCGTCGAACATCCCATATAGCCCCTCACTAGGATCCCAAAAATTCCTGCCCAAGTCATACGGAGCGCGCGGAAAGGAATTGGGCGGGTACGCCTTGCCACGCTCCAGCAGGCAGACCTGCAATCCCGCTTCTGCCAGTCTGTAAGCCATTACGGACCCGCCGAAGCCGGAGCCAATGATAACCGCGTCGAAGTGTTCGTCGTTCATAATTAAGCGTGCCTTTCTCCCACAAGTCTGGGATTCCAGCGAAAACCTCTGGTTTAGGCGAGAGGGCGTCTATTCTACAACGGCAGCGGCCCCCTGGCGGACCGCAAAGTGGCCGCTGGGTATGCGTGCGGTCGCATGGCCGGTGTCCACCACGCCTATCCCCTGTTCATAGAACTGGTGCCACCATTTGGCGGCGGCCCATATGGCTTCCGGACAACTGGAGGCCGACGACAGACCGGGTGTCAGCTCAATGCCAGCGATGCCATACACCGTTTCGACGAATGCGGCGCTGGGAAGCCCATACCCCGCGAGCAGCGGATTGCCTGCCTGGCCTGCGCTCCAGAGGTATCCCAGCCACGGCAGTATCAACGTCGGGAGATCGATCACACTACGTTGGGACTTGACCCGCTCGATATGCTCGTGGATCGGCTGCACATCGTCCGTAAATTGCAGCACGGCGGTGTTGGGAAACTGCACGGGATCGTCATAATCGGCGAGGCGACAGGTCTGAACGCCGTTGATGCGCGGTATTTCGGAGGCGTCCGGGCTCCAATTAAATGGCACCGAGGTGAAGGTTTGGCCGTCTTCAAGGATGCCCACGAAGGACCAGAAACTGGGCAAGAGGTCGTGTCGGACATGGGATTGGGCCACACGAATGCGGAAATGCGTCAACGAGCTGCCCCCGAGCAGGATAATGCCACTGGAGGCGCCCACACGCCTGAGCCAGGCACGATTCGATTCGCGCGACCGGGGACGTACCTGCTGGATGGCTTCGTTCGCGCTCGTGGCCTGAGAATGTCGAATCGCCAGCATCACCGCACCCTCCTATCGCAAGACGTGTTGGTACACGGTTTCCCCAAAACCCCCGCCGGCACGAGACCCCTGTCGACGCACAGGCCAGCACCGCACGATCAGACGGACGTGGGTGCCCGTGGCCGAAAACTCCAATGTCAGGAAATGGCTGTCGATCGGGGAAAACGTGTCCTTCGTAAGCGTGTGCACCTGAGCCCCGACCACCCCCGGCAGGGCTACAGCAGGGAACAGGCTGGGTGCTTCTTCCCAGGAACCTTCGGCCTGTTTGTCGACCAGCGACATCGGCGAGGAGATGACTTCAATCAGGTCGTGTCCGGAGCTGAAGGTACACCAGGCGATGCGACCGTAGTGCACGTCGCCGCTGAGAATGACGATCGAGTGGGGGGCTTGTGCGAGCAGCTGGGCGAGCTGGCCATACTGGTCGTAGTCCGGCAAATTCCAGTCGCCAAAAGTCCCCTTGAGGCGGCCGGTTTTGCCGCGGAAGACCGGCTGCCCGACGACGAGGACGCCGGGCCCGGGCAAGTCCTGAATCCACTGCCCCACGACCTCAAGGTCGGTTTGCAGCATGAAATCCGTCTGCGTCGGGCTGCGGTTCGATCGGGTGTCGGCGATGAGGAACGACAGCGGCTCGACGGCAAACCTTGTGATCGGGGCAGGGGCCTGGAATAGCCGGTAGAGCTGGCCGGCGGTGTCGAACCACTCCCGGCGGCCGTTGTCCGACCAGCTGTCACGAATGACCGTCGCGGCATTGGGCGCGTTGTTCCAGTATTCGTGATCGTCGGGGGTAAAGTAGTTCGCTCCATCCGTCAGGAGCTGCCGAAACCCCGGGTCCTGCATCCATGTATCCCGATAATTGCGGAAAAATTCCCCTTCGAGCTCTTCGAGGTCATGCGTATGCCAGAGGTAATGAGCCCAGGGATCATCGAGATAGACCTGATCTCCGCACAAAATTTTCACCTCGGGGCGAGCTCCGGAGGGTAGCTGAGCGTAGGTTCGGCCCACGGCCCCCTCGGCATCCTCCCGTTTGCAAAAACAGGAGCCCAACAGCACAGTGAAGGGTTTTTCCGCAAGCGTCGGCAGCTCCGACGGCAGAGTCGTGAGCCTGGCGTCAGCTTGAGGTTGTCCGTTGACGAGGAGTTGCACCCTCAGGGAGGCACGCGGTTGCAGCCCCGCGATGGTGAGGCGCTGATAGTCGAGCCGGTGCGTCGCGTCTCGAGAAACCCAATGCGCCCAGTCGGGGGGCAGCGGGTGTTCGCCCAGGTGAGATGCCAGACGGACTTGGTCCGGGTTGAAGGGCTCGTCGATGACGCCGACCCAGATCGTCGCCGTGCTCGCTGAGACTTCATGAGGGACAACCAGGTAAGCCATGTCACGCCTCCAGTATACGCGAAGCGGTCAGCTACGCACCCGCGTCAAGAGATAGTAAAACGCGAGGCCATCTCGGCCTGGAGCCATGTACCCGCGCAGCATCTGTTCTAATGAAGCCGTATGGAGTGATGAACCCCAGAGCGATGCATCCACCCACCGGCCGATCATGGTCCCGTCGTCGATCATCCGAATCTCGTCCTGAAAGCGCGTGGAGTCGATCAGGCGGACGAATTCGTCGGTCAACTCGACCTCCTTCTGTCTGCTCATGAGGCCAAAGCGGAACCGCGCTTCCACCCCGGTCCTCGTGGGTACGAACCGCAGATGGAAGGCCACGGGATTGAATTGATTCAACAGGCTCACATCGGGCCGCGTCAGGAAAATCAAGTGACTTTCCCAGGCACCGGCGATCTCGCTCGCCGAAGGCACGCGCACGTGATCACCGTGGAAAATGGCCTGGTGGTCGGGCACCGACATGTTCTCAAACGGGTAGTTATGGCGGGCCATCACGAACGTCGCAAACTCCAGACCATGGGGGAACTCTCCCAGGTGCATGACGCCGATGCAATTCCTCTGATCGATCGCCTTGATGACGTCGTACACAATACGATAGGGCTCGTTGGTATAGGTCAATAGTAACACCTCGTCGCCAGCTTTGAAATATTTGCGGTTACTGTCCGGATACGTCACTGATCTGACGACCGGCTTGCCCGGCAGAAAGTCCAGTTCGTAGTTGACGACGTAGCCGGTGACCTGATCATCCTGTAGATGATCGAATCGCTTCCAGAAACTGCCCCCAGCGTAACGCGCCGCCGCGCGCTCGGCGGCGGCGCCTAATGCTGCTCCGCGCAGGTGCTCTTCCCAGCCCAACAGCGTATCTCTGGCAAAGGAGCCTTTCCAGAATGAATCGCGCCAGATGCGGCGGTTGGCATAGTCGATCTCTACGTCGCCGTGGTTGAGGAGCGTGGCCAAGGGCAGTGTGGGGGTCTCCCGCAGGATGGTCTGGAGCTCGACCGTCGGGCGGGTGCTGAAGTCGTCCGGCGTTTCAGCGCCGCGGGCCACGGCCTCGGCGACTTCATCGGCGAAGAAGCCGCCTTCCACGGTCAACGGATCGTACTCCCGCAGGGTGAATTGATTGGTGAACGCCAAGAAGCGCAGCTGGGCTTGGGCCTTCAGAACGGGATCGCTGGTGCCAGTCACCTCAAATGAGGCGAGGAAGTTGGCAAAGCTCCCAACGGCTTGGAGATTTTCGAAGGTTTTGAACTTGAGGAGGCCGACCCCCGGTTCCTTCCCCGAGGCGGTCTCGGTGAGATGGCAGTATAAGGTCGTGTAGTCATGCAAAATCTCCTGGGCACCGACGATGCCGCCGCGCAGGTCTTTCTGCATGTATTTGCGCCCGTGGAAAAGATACTCTGTGTGTTGGCTGTCGCGGAAATAGAGGCGGTAGATCATTTCCGCCTCCTGAGTGTCTGGATTGACGCGCAGGTAGTTGAACGAGCTTTTCAGCGGGTCGAGATCGAAGGTCGCCTCACCCTGGCCGGCGAAGTCGCCGAAGTGGATGGTCCCTTCGAGCCGAGCCTCGTGCTCGTAACTTTCCAGGAATTCGTTCAGATCGGCAATGATCATGCGCACTTGGAAGCTGCACTCCACGCTCCCGGCGGGTTGCCCTGCGGCCGGAAGCTTCGCCTCGATCTGCATGTCCCCCTCGGGGCCTGCGGGCACCGACAGCCCTGGAGAATAGTAGCCCACCATCTCCTCGGCAAACGTCATTCCAACGCCGGCAGGCAGCCGGATCGTCAGTAACGGCTCCAGAAAGGCGGTGGCCGGGAGTTCGTCGGCCTTGCTGCGGCGCAGCGTGTAATAGAACGAGAACTGCGGCGACCCGCCGCTACCGGTCTCGAGGTGGAACAGTCCTAGAGAGCTCGGCCCGAAAAGGTCCATGAGGGCCGGAGGTGAGCCGGTGGTGTACTTACCCACCAGAAAGTCGTCGCCCACATAGCGGATCTCGTCGTGAAATAGCGTAAAATCGTTGAGCTGAAAGTGATCCGGGGTGAAGACCGGCTCGACAATCCCTTCCAGGAGGCCCAAGAAGCGATAGCGTGCTTCGACCCGGCCGTCAGGTTTGACATCAAACTTCAGGTAGGCCACGACCCCGGTGTTGGCGGCGCTGGCCACGGCGCGCATCTCCCAGAGCCCGACCAGCTGTTCCTTGGTGGGGGCGGGCGAACGCTGGTAGAGGGTCTGATGATCACTGACGGTCATGTTGTCCAGGTCGTAGGCCCGCGTCATGGTGAAGGTAAACAGCCGCCTGCCCTGGGGGTAGACGCCCAGATAAACCCGGCCGATCAGCACATCGTCGCTCATGACCTTGAAAATATCGTAGAAGCCACTCCAGGGGAGGGTGGTGTAGCGCAGCAGAATGTATTTGCCCGGCTCTAGGGTGCCGGTACGCTCCGTGACGGTGATTTCCTCGAGAGTGTTCGGCACGTTGATGCGCCCGTCCGAGTCGCTGGTGACGCCGACGATCCCGCTGGGCGTGCGTGTGAACTGCTTTTTGAAGCCCGCGAATAACGTCGTCGAGACCTCATTCAGGATGTGGCCGCGCGGGAAAAAGCCTTTCCATACCGTATCGTTGCGAATAATTCCCTTGTCGACGTCGATGGTCCATTGGCCGGTGTTGACCATCGTGGCCATGCTCTTGGTCTCGACCCGGCTGAAGATGCGCTCCAGATCGGCTTCTTTGTACTTGACGATCTCCAGGGGATCGAAGCCTGGCACGCTGATGGTGGTGGTTGGCGCCGGATACGGGTCGCCCTTGAGATTTCTGATGAACCGATCGGCGATCCGCTCCGAGAGCGCCGAGATGGTCAGAAAGGGGTTGACGCCTAGGGCAGAGGGGATGATGGAGCCGTCGGCCACGAACAACCCTTGATGCACCTGGCCGTCCCCCGCAAACACCCGTCCAAAGCCATCGACGGCACCCTGCAGATAGTCCTCTCCCAACGGACAGCCGCCCAGTGGATGGGCAGTGATCAGTTTACGCAGGTCGAGAAAATGCCAGAAAGGGTTGCTGATAAAGTGCGCCCCAAGGGCGCGCGCATGACGGCGGAGTTCCTCATTGATCCTGGTGAAGATGGCCTGCCGGCCGGCGTCATCCCAATCGATTTCGAGCCTCCCATTGGGATCGAGAAAGTCGGTGTTCAGACGCATGGTGCCCTTCGCGTCGTCCTGCGCCATGACGAGGTAGCCCATCGTATGGTTCAGCGCGTTATCGGGGTCATAGGGCTTCAAGGGGTTATCGCGCTTGCGGCGGGCCTCCTCATCCGTCTCGTGGCCCGCTTCAGTGGACTCTCCACCAATGGCGCCCAACGCCACCATGACCGCGCTCACATACGCGCTCGGGCAGGTAAGGTCCTCCACCGTCATCCGCTGGTCGAGCGGCAGATTCGTGTTGTAGCGTATGCCGCCTACGATCGTGGGGCCCGGGGCATGCTCCCGCCAGGGGCTCTCGGGCTGATTGCAGAAACCCAGGACATTGGTGCGATATTCGGAATTGTAGGCCAGGCCGAAGAAGTCGCCATTGCCGGTGAACCCGGTCCCCACCCGCGGTGACAGCGACAGGCCTCGCACCTCGGAGCGCAGCAGGATTGCGGTCGTCCCCAGGGCGCCCGCCGACAGGATCACCTGTCCCGCCTCCAGGGTGAAGCCCTCCGGGATGGGCAGCACGCCGTAGCGGCGTCCATGCACCCGCCAGCCGCCGCCGGCCAATTTTTCCAGCCAGTCGACGTGCACCTGTGTGAAGATATCAGTGCCGCGCTTGGCGGCCAACGGCAGGTAATTCATATATAGCGTATTCTTGGCCCCGATATTGCAACCCGTGACACAATCGCCGCAGTCGAGGCAGGGTTTCTGCTCGACCCCGTGAGCGTTGGGGCCGTTGATGGTGAAATTGACGGCGATATCGAGGCCGTATGCCTGTCGGCCGATCTCACGCGCCCGCCGGTCCAGCGCCTGAACTTTGAGAAGCTCAGTGGCTCTGGGATGGGGTGTAGCGGCGAGCGTGGCCCTAGCGGTTTCGTAGTAGGGGAGTAGGTCGTCCAAACGCAAGGTTTTGGGCCAGGCGACCTGCTGAAACACCTCCTCATCGGGAATGATCGCGACATTGGCGTTGATGAGCGAGGTCCCGCCCAGGCCGGACCCCTGGATCACGGAGATGTCCGAGAACGTCAGAAATTCATAGAGGCCAAGAGGATTGGCCAGCGGATGCCGCGTCGCCGTCGTCACCGCCGGTAAGCTATCCGGAAACGTACCCACCGGCCACTCGCGCCCGCGCTCGAGAATGCAGACCGCTTTCTCGGGAGCTGCGCCCGAGATCCTCGCCGCCATGATCGCTCCACCATAGCCTGAACCAACCACGACGATATCGTACTGCGCTTTGCGTTGATTCCATGGTTTGGAAAGCATTATGGCCTCCTCCCAGAAGCGATGATATTGACCTTGGCAATAGGGTAGTGCTACACAGGTAATGCTACCGCTTTCGCGAGATTGTAGTGGCAGATGAAATACTTGATGGCACCGATGTGGTTGGCCAGCTTTTTGGAGAATGACAGCGTTTCGCGCACTAGACGGGAAACGCGCTGTCTCAGGGTACTGTTGAAACGTTCAATGTGATTGGTTTTCCTGGCTTTCTTTGTGATGGCTTTGTGTCGAACCGCTGGGATCACGCGTTGATAGGCTTCATATTGATCCGTATGGAACGTGGCCTGCTCACGGTACCCTAACAGGATCTTGGCCCACAGCTCTTTGGCACTGTCGCGGCTGCGATCTCCGACGTGAAATGCAATAACTTGGCGGGTTGTGGCGTCCATGGCGATCCAAATCCATTGCTTGTTGGCTTTCTGCTGCACAAAGCTCCACATCTCATCAGCTTCTGCTTCCAGCCATCGAAGCACCACGTCGGTTGGACGATTCGGGGGCCGAATATATCACATTCCACCGAATTTAGTGGTAGAGCTTGTCCCCGCTCATCGGAAGCCTCCCGAGGTGAGGATCTGCAGATTGAGGAACCAGTCTGCGGTGGGTACTCGTCCGCCTTCCACTTCCACGCCACATTGGCCGGCGTGCTGGGCGCGCTGCTGATAAGGGATGAGGTTATACAAGTGTGCGAGCCCCGTGAGAAACGCTTGTTGGCTGCCACTTGGATCTGACTTTTCCGCTCTGTGTTCACGGCCAGGATTCATGTGGCCTCCAGGTGGAATACCCATGAAAGCACTTATGACTAAAGATTTTTTGGCTACAAGGCCTAACCCTTCCAGGCCGTGTTTGAGCATCCTAGAACTTGCTGGAACCCGGCTTACCTCCATGCCAGTCATGCTTGGAGGTACAGGCAGACGAAATCGTGGCCAAAACTTCTTTGGTTTCACGTACTTTCATGGCCCATCAGCCGCTCGCCCGCTTGGAGGGCTGCTTCGGATGACGAACGGAAAAGTCAGGGATGATGGAACCCCTTCATCGCGAATAACTTCCGCTCGATGGCGTTGTGGGCTTGGTCTAAGAGGGTGCTGGTCACCGGCATCTGGGGGTCTGCGAGCACGGCATACCAGCCCGTCTTCT
>Ga0105104_10001876_pt1 | contig 15668 bp, 11 predicted proteins | sample PPLLaktember2015_3_FD_87034 | JGI IMG/M metagenome (GOLD analysis project Ga0105104, IMG submission 87034) | Freshwater sediment microbial communities from Prairie Pothole Lake near Jamestown, North Dakota, USA - PPLs Lake P7 Core (6) Depth... | ecosystem: Environmental > Aquatic > Freshwater >... | reverse complement strand
GTTTTATCCGCTACTACCCTGCGGGCACGATGTCTGCACGAATTTGCGCGAAACAGTTCGCGGGGATTAGCGTAAACACTTGCCCCGGGTGTAAGTGCCGGGGTTCGTGGACTCATTTTCGACTTTGAGAAGACCTTATTAAAGTTCCGGATGAGCTCGATCTTACGTTTGAAACCAATGACCCGTTGAATTCCCGTTCGTCATATAATGTCGCCTAACGTGTTAGACCAACCACGCGAGGAGAAGCTATGTACTTTAGAGGTATAGCTGTTTTTGTTTGCTTTTTAGTGATTCTTTCCACATCCTGTACTTCCCGGGTGCAGCAACTGCCCGTAACCACGCCCCAGTCCACGCCCACACCTGAGCCTGCCACGGCGACTTCACCGACAGTGGCGCCGTCCGCGACCGCGACGGTGGAAAGTACGCCGTTTCCAACCGATGTCATCAGCCCCGAGAACCTGAAGCAGGTGAGATTGCTGCACCAGTATTGGCTGGCGGTGGCAACCACAGCCGGTGTGGATCCCTACGAAATGGACATCTCTGCAATTGCCGCCAGCCCCGATGGACGTTTGATCGCCGTGGGAGGTTGTTCGAAACGGCTCGAGGCCGACCTGCGCAGTGGAAATGTCTATTGCAATGACGACGATCCTGAAAGCCCCGATGGCGTGCCCTTCCTGTTGATCGTGGATGCCAATACAGAAAATGTTGTCGAGACGATCCCTGAAAATGAAGCGAAAACTACGATTGCCGACCTGGCTTTTACTCTTGATGGCGAAAAATTGATCTATGCCGTTCAGCCCGGCAAATTTGTCCTATGGGATATCCCCTCGAATCAAATGGAAGCCACACTTTGGGAGGGGGAGACGTCCGCGCCGAAGATAACGGTCAGCCCGGATGGAAGATGGATCGCTCTCAAAGCCACGGATCAGGTAAACATCTGGGACACTGCCAGTAAAGAGCTCGTAGCAGAAATACCAGGATACTTTCGCCCTCAATTCAGTGCGGATAGCCAGCAGATCCTTGTTTACCACGACAGGGAATTCGTCATTCATGAGGCTGGCACATGGGCAGAGTTAATGCGCTTCGGCATGCCATGTGATTGTATCTACGCGGTTTCCCCCAGCCTTTCGCTGCTTGCCACCTCCGAGCGCACATCTTCGGAAAGTACGCCCATTGTAGTCTGGGACACTTCGACAGGCGTGCAGGTCGAATCCCTGCAGGCTGGCAGGGGCTTCACCGCGTTCCTGGCGTTTACTCCGGATGGAAAAATGTTGTGGCGCGCGAGTGACCGTGGAGACTTGAAGGCTTGGGATACCGCGGAATGGAATTTCCTCGCAGAAAATATAGGCGGCGTCACGCCTATATTCAACTTGCAGGGGTTCCAGTTCATAGGCGACAGCCGGCACTACCTGCTCTTAAGCGACCTGCTGCTTGGTCTCTACGGTTTGCCGTAGGCTCCGATCCTCTAGAACGACGAGACCCGATACCAGATCTCCACATTGACCTGGATCGTCTTGCTGTGCTGGATGTCCATGTCCAGGCTGGGTTCGTCGGCAACTTCGACGCGTGACTTCATTCTCATTGCCGTTGCCTGAAAGGGCATGGGTGGTCTTTCTTCGTCAAACGTATTTTCGCTAAAATCATATACACCCAAGAGTTTGACGCCCATGGCTGCCGCGACCTTTTCCGCTTTTGCCTTCCCCTTGGCAATTGCGGATTCCAACCCGCGCTCCTGGGCAAGCTCCTCCGGATATTTCCATTCGATCCGTTCGAGGGAGGCGTTCTTCTGCAAGGCGATGATATCCAGCAGCTCGGCGAGCTGGTCCAGTTTCTCGAGGCGGATGCGCAGTCGATACGTCGCGCTGGAGGACTTGAGCAGAACACCGCTCGCCGTTTCGATCTGGACGCCAAGCAATTGCACCGCCTCGGGACTCAGTCCAAAGCTGGTTAGCGCTTCGACGAGCTGACTCACCTCCCTGGCTTTTTTCAGCGCTTCATTTCCGCTGACCACAGACGAACCTTTGACGGTCACGTACAAATTTGCGTGAGATGCAAAGATCTCCTCACGGTGGAACGCCGAGATTTTGATCGTATCGGGCTTGGATTCCATATATGAATCTCCTTATCTTCTTTTTGCCAGCCAGCGTAATTTTAACCAGTGCTGAGAGTCTGGTCTTGCCCAGGGATGATGCTCGCGCACGCGCTGTAGGGCATCTTCAGCACTCAATCCTTCCAGCAGTAGCAGTACGGCGCAACAGATCGTTGACGAACGATTCATGCCTGCAGCGCAATGAACCAGAACACTCTGTTTTTTCTGCAGACGTTCGATGACCCAATTTGCCTCTTCCTGAATCTCATCCACTGACATTCCCTGGGGACCTTCGCCTTTGTTTATGGCGCGGTCGTCGGGGTGGAGAATCCTCGCTTTTACCCAGCGACTGGGCTTTTCCCCCAGGTTGAGGACCGCGTTCACCTGTGGACGATGTGTAGGCTGGATGTCAGTGCCCCCGATGAAGAGTTTCTGATGACGGACGCAACCATTTACTCTGATTGTAATTGGGTCGCCCCCAAATCGTTTGTGCAGGTGTTTGGGTTGCGGAACTAAACGTCCCGGCATGGGAGGCGGATGAGAGCAATCCTGTTCGAAAGTGGCAGAAGTGGATCCATGTGAGGATCTTTCATAAGTTATATGATGAGCGAAGAACATCAAATTGTCTATGGGATGTGATCGCATGCCCACAAGAAAAAACATATCCTGTCTCTCTGGCTGTCGCCAGCAGAACATGTCACTGATTGTACGGGTTGGATCATTGCGAGGCAACCTGGTGAGGTTCATGAAGAAGTCATTGCTTTTGAGTTCTGATATTCCGGAGAAGCAGAGTTGTGCCGGAACATAGTTTCCCTGTACGCGCTCATGGATCATACCGTCGCGCTCGAATACTTCGGAAGAAGTGCGTTCCAGGGCGCGGATGGTCAGCATGATATGCAATTGTCCAGTGCGCCGTTCTTCCTGATAAGAATCCAGTAACGCGCCCTGAAGGGAGTCCGCAAACGGGTGCTGGACAATACGAGTGTGTTTGCGCGCCACTTACGTCACCGTCAGTTTCTGTTTTGGATATTTTTCATACCGTTTTTCATCCACAGCCTTGTGGATGCGGTCGAAGCCTTCCCAAATGTCGATAAAGGAAATATATAACGGTGCAAAGCCAAGACGAATGTTATCGGGTTCACGGAAGTCGGGGATGACGTTCATTTCCTCGATCAGGGCGCGGTTGATGCGATAGCCCTCCTCGTGGCGGATGCTGATATGGGAGCCGCGTTTAGCGGAATCCCGCGGGGAGCCGAGCGAAAAGCCCAGGGGCGCAAGCAGGTTGTCGGTCAGGAAGGCAGCGTAGTCCGTCATCGAAACGGATTTGGCACGCAGGGCCTCTATCCCCGCCTCAAGTAGGGACGCCAGCGCTTCTTCCATCGCCAGCATTGAGAGCATCGGCGCGGTGCCCGCCAGAAAGCGCTGGACACCCTGGGCGGGTTGATAATTAAGGTCGAACTCGAATGGGTCTCTTTGCCCCCACCAGCCCCAGATGGGCGATGCCACGTCGTTTTGCAGTGACTCGTTAACGTAGAGGAACGCAGGTGCGCCCGGTCCGCCGTTGAGGTATTTGTACGTGCAGCCGATAGCAAAATCCACGTTGCACTTGTCGAGCTCGATGGGCACCGCCCCGGCTGAATGACTCAGATCCCACAGAATGAGCGCGCCTTTACGATGAGCAAGCTCGGTGATATGTGCCATGTCATAGAGGTAGCCGCTCTTGAATGCCACATGCGAAAGCGTGACGAGAGCAGTATCGTCGTTGATGGCGCTTTCGAGCGCAGCCAGATCGGGCGTGATGTCGTTATCCTGCGCCTCGATGCGAATGATCTCATGACGATCGCCAAGCAACTTTACGATTCCCTGCAGGATGTATAAATCAGAGGGGAAGTTGAATGTATCCGTGACGATACGTTTCTTTTCAGGGTGAAGAGTGAGCGCAGCGGTCGCGAGCTTGAACAGGTTGATGGATGTCTGATCTCCCACGACGACTTGCCCTTCTGCCGCGCCGAGCAGGGATGCCACTTTCTTGCCGATGCGCCTCGGAGCTTCCCACCAGCCTTTGTTCCAGCCGCGGATGAGGTCTGTGCCCCACTCTTCTTCGACAGCTTTCTTCATGCGCTCGATGACAGACTTGGGCAGGCGTCCCAGCGAGTTGCCGTCGAGGTAGATGAGTTCGGGATCGTTGACGACGAATTGTTCCCGGTAGGAGGCGAGAGCGTCTTGTCGATCGAGTTGGGTTGCAAATTCACGGGAGGAGGAGAAGTACATGTTCTGCCTCTTGTAATCGCAAAGAAAAAAGAACCTTCGCGTGCTTTGCGGTTCAATGTTTTCTCTGTATCTTGCTCATTGCGTATTTCGCCAATATGCCGCCACTCAACCAACAGCATTTGTTGGATACTTCTTTTCCTCTATCTTGCTCATTGCATATTCTGCTAACGCGGTAATGGTCAGCGAAGGGTTGACGCCAGGATTCGCAGGCATGATCGAGCCATCGATAATGTACAGCCCAGGATAATTGTGCACTTCGAAGTTCTGGTTCACTACCCCTTCTTCAGCGTTGGGTCCGATCGGCGCGCCGCCCAGGATGTGAGCGGTCGTCGGCATACCCAGTAGGTTTTCACCGAGCGAACCGAGGGGGATGCCGTTTGTCCGTCTCGCAAAGTCACGCGTCAGTTCATGGGAACCCTGCACCTGGGCGTGGATCTCATACCCGGGTTCCTTTTCCGCAACCAGTCCGCGGCGGAACAGCGTGAACAGGCTTCGCCCAATCCGGAAGCGCATCCGATTATCGGCGTGCTGCATGACGAGCAGGATGGTCACGTTGTGCGCCCAGCCGGGCAGGATCAGCGCTTTCGCAAAATCAATGGGATGTCTCAACGCCCAGCCCAGGAATCTCAACAATCGCCTCGGCGCACTGACATCCGTATCGATCAGGGGCGCGGCAAGGAAGCGCATGAGCGACGATCCGTCCGGATAGCGGACCGGTTCGACGCGCGTGATCTCATCATGGTTATAAATGGATGAAATGGCAACACCCTGCGAATAATTGACGTCGGACTTGCGCGCCACGCTTCCCAACAACGCCTCGGAGTTGGTCCTGACCATCTGGCCGAGTCTCCTCGACAGCTTGGGCAGCGACCGTTTTACGTCGCGCAGGTTGAGGAGCAGTTTCATCGTTCCCATCACTCCTGCCGAGAAAATGACATTGGTCGCGTAGACGGTCTCTTTGCGTTTGAACAGGGTGGTGGATGAGCGATAAACAATCTTGTAACGAAGATCTTTGACGATCAGTGGATGACTCTTGATTACTTTTCGCAGTTCTCTCTTGGTCAACGGCTTGACGTTGATAACTTCCACTTCGGCTTTGATATCCGCGCCCTTGTTTTCTGCAAAGTACAGGTAGTTTTTTGGCAGTGTGTTCTTGGCATTGTAACGGCATCCCACCATACACCCGCCGCAGAAATTGCACCCTGCCCGGTCGGGCCCCGCGCCATCGAAATAAGGGTCACGGACAGTAACACCCGCTTCCCCGAAATACGCCCCAACCTCCGTCGCGCGGAAGGTATGCGACATGCCGCGTTCCAATGCCATTTCCCTGAGGATGAAATCGGCTTTCCACAAGGTTGGATTGCGAGCCGCGCCGAGCATTTTCTTGGCGGTCTCGTAATGCGGGCGCAGCACTTCGCCCCAATATAGACTTTGATTCCAGGCCGGGGTTGCAAAGGTCTTGTCGGTTGGCACTTCGAGCACGTTGGCGTACCCCAAACTCCCGCCGCCGAGGCCCACTCCATGCAGGACCATGGCACCTTTGAGAAAACTGATCTGCAAAATCCCATGCGCACGCAAGGCAGGCAGCCAGAGATATTTCCGGAACTGCCAGTTGGATTTGGCAAAATCCTTGTCCTCGAAGCGTTTGCCTTTCTCCAGGACGAGAACGGAATACTTCTTTTCCGCCAGTCTCATCGCAGAGACACTGCCTCCGAAGCCGGAGCCGATGATCACGAAGTCATAGATGTTATTGTCTGTCATGATGGTATTTGCTTTTAGCGGTCAGCGTTTAGCCTTTCAGAAGGGCGCGAGCACATGCTGGCTATTATAAGCGGTTAGGTGCTGGCTTTTGGCTTTTAGCGGTCAGCTGTTAGCTTTTAGCGATTAGCTTTTGGCTAGGAGCTGACCGCTAAAAGCTAACCGCTACCTGAAAGGACAAACATCCGCGGGCACATAGGTATGACTTTGCGAGCCGTGATAATCGCTCCCCAAAGGCACAAGGATTTCAGGGTTTTCCGCCGCATATTGGATGGATGCCGCGCAGCCATCGTACATTTTGTGCGTAGACTGGTATGCCTCCCAGAATGCAGTTGCCATTTCGGCGTAGGGGCGACCGTGTTGGTCATTGGCAAATTTCTGTTGCAGAGTTTTGTAAACTGTACCCGCGTCGGATTCGTGTCCCTGTACAATGTGAAGGAGAATGATGCGATAGTAGGCGTAAGCGGCCAAACGTTGGTATTCTGTGTTGTTAGGAATGGGAGTCGGAGATACAATGCGCTCGGGGTCGAGTTGAGAATTGTAAACATAAACTTCATAATTCTGTCGTTCGGGCGACCACCATTCCAGGCGATCATTAAAAACCGCCTCCTGGTAAAGAGACAAGGCTCCTGTGTAGTTTCCATAACGCGCCTGACGGTCTGCATCCTGAATTGCCTGAAATCGATACTGTGGCGGTGCATAGTTTTGGGGATTTAGAACAACAAAATTTTTGCCGTTCCAGCCCAAAGAAATGGTGTCCTTCCGGAAGGGAATCAAAAGCCATATCGTAAGTCCTGAAACGCCTTCCAGCGTGTCTGGGTTGTCCTCCAAAACAATCTCCTTGAGTCCATCTCCATTCGTATCCATCAATTTGTGGTAAGTAGTGGTGGAAACCGAATCAAGTACAGCACTAGTTGTTGTATCTACTCCAATATCGATCAGCGAACGAAACCTGTTCCCATCCCACCCAACGATATAGACGTTGGCATAACCATACCGGCTAAAGCTATAAAAAATAAGTTCGGGAATTCCATCTTTATTCAAGTCGAGAATATCTTCCAGATCTATAGAAAAATCATATGTGAAGAACTGAAACAAATTCTGATATTTACCGTCTTTGCAGCCCAGAATGTCGTACCGCACCAATCCTCTAAGAACAACTTCGCTCACCCCATCTCCGGTTAAATCTTTTATTTCCCCCGAAAATGGCGGGCTTTTTGCAAGATGAGCAAACGTTCCTCCTGAATTCAGATAAGTCAAAACATCCTCTGGAACGATGATTTCGTAAAAGCCATTGCTGTCAGGAGTCGCAAACTCTCCTGCAACTTTGGAATTTTCCCTTGGACAGGCGGCGGGCGGCGCGGGCGTGACTGTGACAATCGTCGAAACATCGAATGTCGGCGTGAAGGTGGGAATGGTCGGCAGGAGAGTGATCGTTTGCGTCGATGGGATTGGCGTTGGGCTGGGAGTGGCTGTTGTAGGAATTGCCGTTGAGGTTCGAGAGGCAGAAGGCCGGATTGAGTTTTCAACAGTTGCTGGCGCGCAGCCAGTAAGGAGTAGCATCGCGCTAAGCAGACGGATCAAAAATTGCTTCATTGCTTGCCTCCCGATCTTCTTCCATCGAATTTGGTACTACTAAAACGGAAATCCCCAAACCCTTGTTCCACCCAAAAGCTAACGGCTAAAAGCTAACGGCTAATAGCTGTTAGCTTTTAGCCGTTAGCTTTTAGCTACTCCCTCCTCCCCTTCGTCACGATCCGAATCGGTGTCCCCAAAAATCCATACTCCGCCCGGATCTGGTTCTCAAGATAGCGCAAATAGGTAAAGTGCATCAGCTTCGGGTCGTTGACGTAGATCATGAACGTCGGCGGGTCGGAGCGGACCTGGGTGCCGTAGAACATCTTCAACTGGCGCCCCGCGTGAGAGGGGTGCGGGTGCGCATCCTGGGCATTGTGGATCACCTCGTTGATCTTGGAAGTCGTCAGGCGCGCCAGCCGTTCCTCCTGTACACGCAATGCCATCGGCATCACCTGGTCGACGCGTTGACCTGTCTTGGCGGAGATGAACAGCAGCGGAACGTAGTCCATGAAGTTTAGATCGCGGCGGACCGTCTTGGTAAAGTCTTCCATGGAGTAGGAATCCTTTTCGACCGCGTCCCATTTGTTGACGATCACCACGCATGACTTCCACTCGTCCAGAATGAAACCGGCGATGTGGGCGTCCTGTGCGGTGATGCCGGTCGTCGCGTCGATCATCAGCAGCGCCACATCTGCGCGTTCGAGGGCTTTGAACGAACGCAGCACGCTGTATTGCTCCACGCCATGTTCGATCTTGCCGCGCTTGCGGATGCCCGCCGTGTCGATCAATGTGACAGGCAGACCGTCTACATCGATTTTGGTATCGGTCGCGTCGCGCGTGGTTCCAGGGATCGGGCTGACAATGGCGCGCTCTCCACCGACCAGCTTGTTCAACAGGCTCGACTTGCCCGCGTTCGGCTTGCCGACGATGGCGATCTTGATGCTGTCGTCTTCCTCTTCTTCTGGCTGTTCCGGAAAAGAGGCGACCAGAGCATCCAGCAGATCGCCGGTCCCTGTCCCATGCACAGCAGAGACAGGATAGGGATTACCCAAGCCTAACTCGTAGAATTGAGGCGCCATATCGCGCCGCTCTTTTGATTCAGTTTTATTGGCGACGACAAAGATCGGCGGCCAGAACGTTCCATCTGGTAATTTCTTCCGCGAGCGCCGGAGGATATCCGCGACTTCAAGATCCGCGGCTGTGACACCTGTTTGACCATCATTGACAAAGAGAACTACATCTGCTTCATCGATCGCGACCTTCGCCTGCTGGCGGATCTCGTCAATAAAATCGGCAGAACCGATGGACAGCGGGGTCTTGCCGCCGTGCGTCGGGTCGATGCCGCCGGTATCCACGACGTGGAAGGCGCGTCCGTTCCATTCGGCTTCGCCGAAGAGACGGTCGCGCGTGGTGCCGGGTGTCTCGTCTACAATGGCAAGACGTTCACCCACCAGGCGATTAAATAACGTGCTCTTTCCTACGTTGGGTCTGCCAACGAGTGCAATAATAGGTTTCATGTTTTCCAATTTTGGCTCGCGCTGCGAAGCGCGGAGATTAGGGTCCCAGGGATGGGGTTGGTGTACTGGGCACGGCGATCACCGCTTCCACTCCGCCGGGTAGGATCGATTCTACCAGCACATTCTCCACTGACACCCTTACTTCCGGCGTCAATTGATAGGTACCGACCCCCAATCCTGTGGCATCCACAGAGACGATAATATCCCGCGATGTCAGCGCATCCAGCACGGGTAAAGGACCTGAGACGATCACGTCCACGGTTTGCGGGAAGACCTGGGCGGCCAGCCCTTCGGCCAAACCATTCACATTGATGGGTTGGTTCAGGAGTGTGAGACTGGTTTGGATCGGGGAGATGCTCACTTGCACCTGCACGGTTTGTGCGCCCAGGATCGTTATGTTCTCCGGTAGATCCAAAGCCAGGCGTGTAGAGATATCTTCCTTCCGGTCCTGCAGGTTGAGGGGCTGTGTTTCCACAACACCAGGTAGCCCGTTGACCAGTTCCGGGTCTGAGGAGAAGACTGTGATCACAGGTGGAAAAACGGATATGTTTTCGATCCGATAGCCAGCTGCCTGCTGTCCCTGTACAACGACTTTAACTGCCACGTCGCGGTAGCCAGCCTGCGGGCTGATGGGCACATTCACACGAACCGCTTCGGGGTTGATTGTCACGCCTTGCAGAATTTTATTCTGTCCGTCCAGAACCTGGATCGGAATGGCTTCTTCTATGCCATCACGCATACCATCCAGGCTGACAAAGACCCGCGCCCGCGTCGCCTGCTGCACAATGGATTCGGGTCCCGAGACAGCGACTTCGGTTAGTTCCATGGATGCCTCGCCGACCTGATAGCCGGCCGCGGGCTGTCCGCTGAGTGAGAGCGCGAGAGAGAAGGTTTGGGTGGCAAGTGATTCCAAAACAACGGTAACCGTTGACGGGTCCGCGAGAACGATCTGATAAGGTCGCATGGCAACGATGACTTGAACTTCCATCTTGTGTTCGCCTGCACTCAGTCCCTGCAAATCCAGGATCGCGCGGACCGCATCCTCCCTGGCAGTTAATGTTTCCCAGACAGAATGGGGCGCCCGCAGGGATACTTCCAGCGAGGAGGGGACCTCGCTGGTTCGCACAAGGGAAGGATCCTGACCGACCACTTCGAGCGGAACCGGGCTGGGATAGGTGCGCACTTCATTCGGGTCGGCGTCGCTGACGGCCGATACCCAGACAGAAAGTCCAAGGACGAGCGCCAGGAGGAATGTACGGATATTCTTTGCAAACAGACGCATGTTATTCATCCCTGCGGAAAAGGTACGGGAAGAATCGTCGCAGCCAGACCCGCTGAGGCATGATGGCTTCGGGGCGGAAAAATGCGATCAGGATGTTCTCCAGCCGTTCCGGATCGATGCGGCGGATCATGCGGCCCGCATGCGCAATGGAGATCGAACCGCTCTGTTCCGAAACGACAACGGCGATCGCGTCACTGACCTCGGAGATGCCCAGCGCGGCGCGATGGCGGAGTCCCATTTGCCGTTCGGGGGAGCGGTTGAGAATCCCGCTGGCAGAGAGGGGCATGACACAGGCTGCTGCGACCACCCGTCCCTGTGCAACGACGACCGCGCCATCGTGCAGAGGTGTGTCAGGATAGAAGATCTGCAGGAGCAATTCGGGTGTGACATGCGCCCGCATTTGCACGCCGGTCTCGATGTATTGTTCGAGGCTGTCCAGCCGTTGGATCACGATCAACGCACCATGCTGACGCGCCGAAAGCCGGGCGGCCGCCTCCACAACGGCATGGATCGCCTTTTGCATTTCTTCGTCGGTGGCCTGATCGGTAGTCTGGATGAAGCTGACTGTGCCGGCGCGCCCCAGTCGTTCCAGGGCACGCCGGATCTCCGGTGCAAAGATCACCGGGATGGCAAGCAGCAGTGCGGGCAGTATGCTTTGGATCAGCCACGAGAAGGCGGGAAGTTCGACAAGGGTCGTCAACAGGACAAGGGCAACGATCAGGAAGATCATGCCTCTCAGCAGAACCATTGCCTGCGTATCGCGCAGGAAATAAAGCAGTGCAAAAAAGATCAGCGTTACCAACAGGATGTCGAGAACGCTCAACCAATTAAGGCGTTTGAATATAAAGAGGATGTTATTAAGAAAATTCGTCATTCGTGAATTCGTCAATCAGTATAGTATCGCTGGCTGAATGGGGGCTTAGAATGTGGACGCGTTGATAATATTCAGCGCAGTTTGGAACAACTTCCCACCCTGTAGAGACTTCAGATGCACCGCCGTGTCGCCATGGCAGCATCAGGCAAAAGGCTGGAATGCCTTCCCGTGTTAAATAAGACGTTTAAAGTCTCTCATTAGATAGGTCTCAAAACGCGATCGGTGCGAAGTTGTTTGAAGAAGAGAGCCGAACCTTTTGGCATGGATTCGAGTGCGGCGTCCTCCCAGGCCTGCACACCAAGCTCCTCGGGAGAGCGTCTTTCGTAACCGAGTTGTTTCCACACGCTATCGAAGCCGACCAGGTCGATGGGTGGAAAGACCAATGCGGCTTCACATTGCAGATCGGTGGAGGCGCGTTCGACCTCAGCGAGCATCAGAGGCAGCGCCTGATCGGCCGAGACCCGATGGTCGAGGAAAAGATCAGTGGTGCGCGCAACCAGGTTTTCCACCTGCCAGCCGGTAATGCCGACGAGGTCGTTTCCCATTTGCAGCAGCAGGAAGGCTTTATCGCCAAAGGCTTCCATCGCTTCCTCGTGCGTCATGGTACGTTTGCCCTTGCTCAAGCGGGTGACCAGGTCGGCGATCTTTTGGGCGTCACGCGGTTTGCCGCGCTGGAGGGAGAGCGACCCGACAGGCTTAGAAAGGATCTGCGTGGCGGGACCCGCCTCTTCGGTGGGGGAGATGATCTTCCACGTCTCGCTGACCTGTTTCCACAAGTCTTCATACGACCCATTGTTGGTGATGACTACATCGGCTGCGTCGAGCTTTTCCTTTTGGGCGGACTGCGAACGAACTCGCTGCAGCGCATCCTCACGGCTCAGGCCGCGTTTCCGCACCAGGCGTTCGACCTGGACTTCCTGTGGCGCATCCGTAACCCAGACGGCGTCACATTGAGCGCTCAACCCGCCCTCGAGAAGTTTGATCGCTTCGATCACGATCACCCTTTGGCTGGCGCGTTTGGCAAGGATGTCAATCGCCTGTCTGACGTAGGGATGGACGATCCCTTCCAGTTGTTTCAGCGCTTCGGGATCGGCAAACACCAGGCTCCCCAGCTTGTTGCGGTTGATCTGGGCATCATTGTCGAGCAGCCATGTGCCGAACGTCTGCAGGACGGGTTTGTAGCCCGGCGCGCCCTTTGAGATCACTCGATGAGATAACGCATCGGCATCGATCGTGTACGCGCCGAGGTGTTCCAGCATACGGCGAACCACACTTTTGCCGGTTGCAATGTTTCCAGTCAGACCAATGACATATTTCCCGGGCCAGTTGCTCACTGAGACTCCATTGTTTTCAGTCTACCGCTAGTCTCATAAATAACGAAACTCCCTGCTCCATTATCTATGCGGTGTTCTAATGTTCTCTTTCCTTATTTTAATGTCTTTTCGAGAAAAACTCCAATGAATTTGACGGTTTTCAAAACTGGCAAGTTCCAGCCACCGGCAGGAGTGGCAGAGAAAATGGGACAGGTTTTTTCTCACCACGGTCCCCTGAAGAGGATAACCCTGGCACTGCCCGTGATTTGCTAAGTGCCTATCCGTAAAATAACTGGAGTATGTCATTCCCCCGCAAGGGCACCGGGGCGGTGTCCCATCGGGAGAATGACATGCTCCAGTTATTTTACGGATAGGCACTTAGCAATTCGAAATCGTGCAGGTGTACGCGAATTTGCGCGAATTGGTGCAAAAAAACGGGCGACCTGCAACAGGTCGCCCGTTTGAGTTACTCTTTTGTATCCGTCATGCTTTTTCTGATCTCTGAGCGAAGCTTTTCGGCTTCCTCCGAGCGCTTGCCCTGAGCACCATCTGCCAGAGCGCCGAACCGGTCTGAGAGCAGCATGGCGAGCAACGCTTCCATGATATTGCCGGAGCCGCTGTCCTTATTTGCCCCGACGATCACGCGTGGGACGACATCCACCTTCGATTGTTGAACGGCTTCGGAGAAACGGTTGAGCACCTGCTGCGTGACCTGGAACTGTGGTCCGCCGTATGCCCGCACCTGTTCCTCGGTTGCCAAAGCTTGCGCGATACCGATCCGCGCGATCTTCTCCGCTTCGGCCTCTGCCAGCGCACGGATCTGCGCAGCCTGCTGGATGGAGCGTTGGTATTCCGCCTTACCCTGGTAAGACTGCACATCGACGTTCAACTCGGACTGGGTGATGCTGGTCTGCATCTGGGCGCGCGCTTCGGCTTCGCGGAGTTCGCGTTCCTTGACCGCAGCTTTTTCCTGGCGGTCGTAGGTCTCGATCTGTTCGGCCGCGATCTGACGGGAACGCAACTGGGTCAGGATGGTTTCGATCTGCACGTCATCCGCAGGCGAGGAAGGTGTACCGATCAGCACTTCCTCCAGCTCGAGGTTGTAATGCTGGAACTTTTCCTTCATTTCCTGGCTGGCGATCTGTTGAATGTCACTGCGTTCCTGTAACAACTGGATCAACGTGCGGGTCTGACCGATGTTCTTGAAGTAGGCTGCCACCATTGGGTCGAGGGTTTGTTCCACGAGGCGTTTGATATCGCCAAAACGCTGGATGACCAATGGAGCCTTTTTGTAGTCAATGTGCACGACTACAGAGAGAGGCAGGGAGGGCTCGAAGGCGTCCTTGGTGATGAGCGAGACTTCGCTGAGATTCTCATCGAACTTATGCGCGCCGGTCTGGCTGCTGATCCATTTGAGGATGAAGTTCGTGGTCGGGACGGAAACAACTTTCCCGGCGTAGGTGTTGAAGGCATATTTGCCGGGCAGGAGCGCCTCTTCCCAGACGCCGCGTTTGCCGCGTGTCACGAGTTCGCCGTGGCGATATTCCGTGCCGGAAAGGTCTTCGCCTGTTTCGCCCGTATATGAAACGACCACACCGACATTTCCCACTTCGATCACCGTCTTTTGGATCATTTCGACAGTTGCGAACAGGCGGTTGACATAATAGGTGCCTTCGACAAGCACTTGTAACTGGCGCCCGCGGAAACCGCCTGCTTTCAGGAACTTGTCTGGATCCTGGAATTTGTTGTGATAGGTTTCATCATTCTTTGGGTCATCGCCGACAACCGGAGCGATGATCTCACCCTGCGCGAGGGATGGACCGTCGTGAACGGTGGCAATGCCGATCTTATCATCCGTGTCTTTGATGATGACGGGGAAAAATCCGCCGCGCTCTGCGATCACGTTCGCCATCTTTTGGATCACATCCATATCCTCACGGCTGAGAGGCAGGGAGTAGACGCGTCCATCGGTGAGAACGATGAACTGCACAAGGTTGATGGCGTAGGTACCTTCACGCAGGACGCGGCGCTGCGGTCCGCGTTGGCCCCCAGTCTTCAGGAATCCTTCCACATCCTGAAAATCACCCGCCTCCACATTGGAGGCAAGCGTTTGGGTCGGCTCGAGCAGTTTCCCGTCGCGGGCGAAGATATAACCGATCTTTCCCTGCGGAATGGTAACTAGCGGCGCGGTATGGACAACGTATTGGAATGGCGTCAGGTAATGTACGCCACCGCGTAATACCTTCGGTTGAAAACCAGCTTCGCCGTTCAAGGCGATAAACCCGCTTTTTACGGAGCCTTTTCCACTGAAGCGTTTCTCAACTATGCCGATGCGAGTGTTGGGAATCCAGCGAATTCCTGAGAGGAAAACCAGCAACAGGATAATCGCCGCCGCAATGCTAAAAACCACAAGAAAACCAAAGCCAGTCATTTTTTCTCCTTTGTGTGCTTCAATGCACCGATTCATCATACGTTAGCAAATGAATTGGGGTTGCGGCCCCCGACCCCCTCCCTGCCTCCCCCAAATTAGATATGAGGAGTTCGTATGCCAACAAAATTTGGGGAACTAATTTGGGGGAGGTGCCCGCTAGGGCGGTGGGGGTCAGAAGGCTCAGTCTTCTGCGATGACAATGACCTTGTCTTCCGGTTGAAATGAGACTTGTATAGATTTCCTTGGGTTCGTATGGACCCCGTACGATTTGCCTGCATTGTTGGCCTCGGACGTGATGCGGTACCCAAGAGGGGTCTCGCCACGCCGGCGTGCGGCTTCAACCACCGTGTAAAAATTGACAGGCTCGCCCGTCCCCACATAATCCCCCACAGGCTTGAGATAGATCTCTGCCCCTTCGGGATCGAAGATGTCGGTAAAAACGTCGAACAATTCGGCGTTTTCCGAGAGTTGCGCCATCATCAAGCTGATGAGGTGTTCGCTGACGATGAAGTCATCCACCTGGGTGGCTTCGGCAAGTTCGCGGTTCCGCAGGTC
>Ga0105104_10001875_pt1 | contig 15669 bp, 15 predicted proteins | sample PPLLaktember2015_3_FD_87034 | JGI IMG/M metagenome (GOLD analysis project Ga0105104, IMG submission 87034) | Freshwater sediment microbial communities from Prairie Pothole Lake near Jamestown, North Dakota, USA - PPLs Lake P7 Core (6) Depth... | ecosystem: Environmental > Aquatic > Freshwater >... | reverse complement strand
TCGAACTTATAGTAGATAACGTTTATGGAGAACGGTTATATAATACAACGAAGGGCCGACGATCAACGATTCACGATTCACGATTCACGATCAACGGATAATGAAAGGGGAAACCGACTACAGCCACCCGGTTTGTCTTCGACGACCAAAAACCTTTTCGAGCCCACCTTTTTGTAAAAAGGTGGGACCAAAAATTTTTGATAATAAACACTATAATACGTTTTGGGAGGTGTCGGAACCCGTTTACAAAAGGGTGTCCATCCCTGATGGCTGACAAACTGGCGGTGAATCCGGGACGCAGTGGGGCGTTTACTTTTTTTAAATATTTTGGTATTATATATACATGGAAGAAAAAGAAAGACGAGAATTAATCGAAAAAATTTTAGGCGTTGAAACCGATTCGAAGGCGGCACGAGTTGCTGCCACGGTTTTTGTCAACAAGGCAACGAAAGACGAAGCAAAGTTCTTCGTCGATTACCTGGACCATCATACTCCCAGTGTCCGAAGATTGACCCGGTCCATCGTCGGCCAAATGGGCCTCCTGGAAGCGTTCGATCGACTGGTCCATGAATTTGAAGGCGCTGTCGGCTCATTGAGCTTCTTGCCGGATTACGAAATGAAAGAATCCTCCTATTACCCCAACCTCATCGAAATCCTGGAAACCATCTTTAACATCGTTAAATCCGAAAAAGTCAAGAATGACGCTTTCTTTCTTAAAATCGACCAGATTTTCAAAAAAACCAAGAACGAAGACCTCCGCTTTACCCTCATCAAACTCCTGGTTGCATTGGGCGACCGGTACGATTACTTCATGAAATATTTCGACGATTTCACCGAGAAAGAACGCCGGGCCCTTTACTATATCTATTCCATTATCGAGCACCCCAACCGCCTGGAAATCTTCAGACGCGGTTTCGGCGATGAAAAAAACTTCGATTATGTCGTGGTCAACCTGTTAAACTTCCCCGAAGGACGCATTTTTTTGAGCAATGAACTCCTCGCTATGGGCAATTTCAACAAACAAACCGTTCTCAAAAAATTAAGGGACGGCAAACACCCTGAATTCATCGATGTGCTGACTAAACTATTGAACGACAAGAACAAATTCCTCGTCGAAATTGCCATCGAAATATTGAAAAACAATATCTCTTCAGAAGCTTCGTTAAAGCCGTTTATTACGATGGCGGAAACCGGGTACTCCCCGGAAGGAATCTCCGGCGCACTGGAAATCATCGCCCACTGCGTCAAGTATCACCCCGAAGATATCTACCTCCAGGCCCTGGAACAACAACCCTCCGCCAGGAATAAAAACCTCATCCTGGAATTCCTCATCGAACAATTTAAAGGCAAAATCAGACCCAGCGACGAATTAACCGAAAAAATCCTTCATAAACTCTTGAGTTTCTTCGAAAACCACACCAAAGATAAAGAAGACCTCTATTTATCCATATTCAAGATTATTCCCTCGCTTTATTACTCCAATGCCAATATCCTCCGGGCCGTGAAGAAAAAAATTATCGGCTTTAAAAAGGATTTTGAAAACCGCTTCTCAGCTCCCTTTAAGAATAACTTGAGCGAGTTCATCGTTAAATTAAATCAACTGGCCTCCCGTTTCGAAGAATCCGAAACAAAAATGAAGAACGTCGTGATTCTTTTCGATATCGATCCCTTGAAAATCGAACACCCCCGCATTATGAAATTTAAGGAACAACTCCAGGAACTGGAAAACGTCGACGACACTTTTAAAGAACGCCTGGAACAATTTTTAGTGGCCTTGGTCGATACCCCGCGGGTGGATTGGAAAATTCGATCCGTTGCTATCGAGTTATTGGGCGATTACGGCGGGAAAAGACAAATCGGGAAATTGAACGAAATCGCAGAAAAAGATACCAGCCTCGCTATTAAAGTCAATGCCCAGAAATCCGCTAAAAAAATCGAAGAACGCCTTGCCGCACACATCGAAAATGTCGTGGTCATGGAGCCCCTCCCTTATATCCAGAAAAAAATCAACGATTTCTTTAAATCCCATTCTTTCCGGGTCTGTGTGGTTAACGAAGTCGAGCGTTTCGAAGAAATTTGCGCGGCTCCTTTCCGTTTCCTCGTTATTTCCGAATCGCTCTTAACCGATGATGATTTTACCCGCCAGGTCTTCGATTACCTCGACGAGCATTTCGATGCCACACTGGTCATTGTCACCGCAAACCCCGAACTCCTGGACCAATTCCAGGATATCCCCAACGTTCGGTTTTTGAAAAAACCTTTCAATGATGAGATGTTGAATGAAATTATAACTGCCGGTTGATTCCCCCATGAACGCCAGTAATTCTTCAACTCCCCGTTTTATACTTGCCTCCTCTTCCCCCCGTAGGAAAGAACTGTTAAAAATGGTGGGCATCGAGCCCTTGATTTTAATCCCGGATGTCGATGAAACCAAACATGCGAGCGAAACTATCGAAGAGTTTGTCCGGCGGGTTACCATAGCGAAGGGTAGGGCCGTGTATCGCGGCGAGTTTTTTCATGTGCCGGTTATCAGTTCCGATACCATTGTGGTTTGTGAGGGCAGGGTGATTGGAAAACCGGTCGACCGCCGGGAAGCGGGTGAATTTTTAGAAATCCTTTCCAATAATGAGCATGATGTGATGACCGGGGTTTCTATTTTATTTGAGGGGAAAGTTCACTACGAGTATGCCCGGACGCGGGTATATTTTTCCGAGATCACGTCGTTGGAGTTGGAGTATTATTTGGATACCGAGGATTACATGGACAAAGCCGGGGCTTATGCGATCCAGGGTCAAGCTGCGCTTTTCATAAAGAAGATAGAAGGGTGTTTTTTTAATGTGATGGGTTTTCCGTTGAATCTATTTTATTCTATGTTGAAAAAGATCGGCCCACCACACTGCGTGCATTTATATAATGGCAAATAGTAAAAAGGGGATCCGCTCGGAAATATACAGCACCGGGTCCTGCCAATTTCCCCTGTATGCCATGCCTTTGATCAACTCTTTGTATTTATCGTGGTTTATCGATAAGATACCGGTCTCATCATAGGTTTTGCTGATGCAGTCGTAATAGAGCTGTTTGACCGATTCATTGGGAATGACAAGGATCGGTGTATTTTCATCATCCACGCCCTTGATGGTTAAGAGTCCGAAGTAATATAAAAGGGAGATAAAGTTCGTGGGATGAATGAGTTCATCGATGGGAAAACTGGTTTCGATATCGGAATGAACGGAACCCGTTTCGATGATTTGCCGGAGTTTGGAAAAATTTCCATTGGTTTCGAGCGTACCTTTTTTATCGATAACAATGAGCTGGCGCAGTTTGTTATAATCGATCCGGGCATTGCTGTCGATGAGTTTGTCCGGGACCCTCGATTTCTTCAAGTATTCACGGATAAAATATAAGATGTGAACCGTGCTGAAAACTTCCATGTTTGAATCCAAAGAAAACCGATAATGGTTATACCAATAACTCATTATCTCCAATAGTCCAGGGGTAGTATGACGAATTTTCCCCGTTTGCCTGTAGTAGTCGATCATGGTTTCGACTTCGGTTTGGGTAAACCCCATGATTTCGTTGATATCGTCATCCAGGGAGATATTGGTGGCAATATTAAAGCCGGAGGTGACATCATCCAGGGTAATGGGAGATACCCCGGTCATAAATAACCGGGAGATCGGCGATTTCTTATCGGATGTTCCCCCTTTCAATATGTTGAAAAACGAGCGAAAAAAACCTTCCCCGTGGGTAATATCCAAAAAAGCCTGTTCCCCGGATGTCGACAAGATGGTATTGGCAAAATTGTCGTATTCGTCGATGATGACATATAATTGATAATCTTTGGCTCTACAGTAATTTAAAAATGTCACCATGACATCCGAGGCATTTTTTCTCGAGTTAAATTCCATTTTCGCTTTATCTGTATCGATGTTCAATAATGATGCATATTTCGACACAAAATTGGAAGCGGATTCTTTGATATAATTGAGAAACGAGGCTTCTACATGTGAAACGTCGGGATTCACCATAGAAAAATTCAGTTTAAAAATCATATAACTGTTTTTTTCTTTCGTCGGGTTTTGGTGGATATGGGTTCCCTGGAAAAAATAATCGAAGAGGTCTTTATATGCGATATCATAATAGGCTTCCAAATTTGAAAGGAAAAGGGATTTTCCAAATCGACGGGGGCGAATGAGAAAGATATACCGACCTTTTTCTTCGATAACCGGGATAAACCGGGTTTTGTCCACGTAATAGTAGTTGTTGACTCGAAAGCTGTTGAAATCCGAAACCCCGTAAGGGATTCCTTTTAAATTTATTTCTGCCATCATCGTTTAATCTTAAATCAAAAGAGGAGTAAAGTCAACCGGATTTTTGTGTCTGCCCAAAGCAAAAACAGCCGTTTTGGTTTGACGTGCCTTCGGCATGGAAAGACTCCCACGGAGCTCAGGGGTGGCACAGGGAAGGAAAAAGTAGATGAGATTTTTTATCGCTTGAAATTTTTTTCCTTTTGTTGTAACATGTAAATATGAAGAAAAAAACAAGACGTGTTATTTTTTTAGATATCGACGGTGTGCTGCAGCCCCATGGACAACAAGACCGATTCAATCATGACCTGGAACAACTGAGAAAGGACTTAGCCGCTAAATACAATAATGATGAATACCTTAATATGGACCGGTATGATCTTGGCGCTGTCTATTACGACTGGGACGAAAAAGCTGTCGAACGATTAAGAAAATTATGCGCAGACGTTCCGGCGGAAATAGTCATCAGCTCAGATTGGCGAAGCTATTCACCCCTATCGAGACTGAAAGATTATTTTAAACTGCATGATTTGGATCGATACATTACCGGGACCATCGGTCGAGTACCGGGGAAATACAGCAGATGCGACGAAATCTCCGATTATTTGAAAAATAACAACGATATTCACCGATTTGTCATACTTGATGATGCTTATAGGCAGGATTTTGAAGCGAACTACCCGGGACAATTTATATATTGTCATAATTTTTTCGATGAAGAGGGTTATAAGAAAGCCATGAGTATATTAACAAAAAATACCCCCTCAAAGCGGGGGAAGCAGTAAAATCTTTAATTGGAGGGTACATCCATGAAAATACTTAAAAAGTACGAAGACTACGCTTATGCCTTGATGCGAATCATTGCGGGATTCATGTTCTTGTTCCACGGCGCCCAGAAAATCCTGGGAGTGTTTTCCGAATTCCAACCGGCGGTAGGGTCCCAACTCTGGTTCGGCGGGATTATCGAACTGGTGGGGGGGCTGGCGGTGATGTTGGGGTTTCAAACACGCATAGCGGCTTTTCTCTGCAGCGGTATGATGGCTGTGGCTTATTTCCAATTCCACTGGAAATTCCAATTCGGGGCTATGCTCTTCCCAACACTAAACAAGGGCGAGTTGGCCGCTCTTTATTGCTTCGTTTTCCTCTTCATTGCCTTCCGAGGCGGTGTCAAATGGAGCCTGGGCAAAAACAACTAAACGAGGTTAAACGACTTTCAAAAGCAAGGGCTGCCGGATACTCACCGATAATGTCTTTGGATATTAAATACCCGACAGCCCGTTGATTTTCCTCTAATTTAAAACGGGATAGTCAAGATAACAGTGATGCTGCAAAAGGTGCAGGATTCGATAACAGAGATGGCGATACCACACGCTCCCATAGTACATTCATTTCCAAATGTATTGGTTCCGCCTTTTACGGACTTCAATTCATCGTGGCTCAAATTAACTACGGTTCGTTTTCCCAGGGTTAATTTCCGATTAAATGATTTTGTTTTCACTAGCTTCTCCTTTTGTAATCCCTACTCAAACGGTAATAACGGGGTGACACCAATTATAGCAGCTATTTTCAACGGAAATAATATCCTGGATTGTTGCAGTGATAATCTCTGTGCACGTATCGCAAAATGTACAGGTAAAAGTGCAAAAACAAGTCACAGATGGTGCTTCGCCGCCTTTTACACTTTTAAGCATGTTTTGGTTTAAAGTTGCAACAGTTTGCTTGTTGATGATGAGTTTTTTTGAAAAATTTTTTGTTTTCAATGTTAATCTTCCTTTTTAATGTGGTTAATCTTTTTGTTTGTGTGATAAGAGTTAAACAATTAGTATGCTTGTTCTATTTTGGGGCACCAGAAGTAGCAGCTATTGCCGACAGAGTCTGCAATGATGATGGTTTCGACAATAATAGCTGTGCAAATTTCGCCCGCTGTGCAAGTCACGGAAGTTCCACCTTTAACGGTGGACAATTCATTTTGGTCCAAAGAAACGATTGTTTGTTTGTTAAGGGTGAGTTTTTTCGAAAATGTTTTTGTTTTCATAGGTTCTCCTTTAATGAAGTAATGTTCAAGCGTGTTTTAATTTTATTTTAAACCGGACGGTTATAGACTACAGCAATGGTGAGTTTTTAGTACGCAACTTCAGGGCACCAGAAGTAGCAGCTATTACCGATAGATTCCTGGATTTCGACGACTTCGACAATAACAGCAATGCAAATTGCGCCAAATGTGCACGGCATGGAAGTTCCACCTTTAGCGGCAGACAATTCATTTTGGTCCAAAGAAACGACTGTTTGTTTGTTGAGGGTGAGTTTTTTCGAAAATGTTTTTGTTTTCATAGGTTCTCCTTTAATGAAGTAATGTTCAAGCGTGTTTTAATTTTATTTTAAACCGGACGGTAACAGGACCGCGGCAAGAGTGAGTTCTTAGTTTTCAATTTTTGGGCACCAGAAGTAGCAGCTATTATCGATAGATTGCTGGATTTCAATGGTTTCAGTAATAATAGCAATGCAAATTTCGCCCGCTGTGCACCCAATTGAAGTAACTGCAACCCCGCCTTTTGCGGTGGACAATTCATTTTGGTCTAAAGAGGCGACCGTTTGTTTGTTGAGGGTGAGTTTTTTTGAAAAAGCTTTTGTTTTCATAAGGTTCTCCTTTTAATTTAATAGATAACAGGAACTTCGGGGCACCAGAAGTAGCAGCTATTGCCAACGGAGTCAGCAATCTCTATGGTTTCGATAATAATCGCTGTGCAAATTGCGCCCGCTGTGCAACCGACACTGGGAGTCGATCCGCCTTTTACGGTTGAAAGTTCTTTTTGGTCCAAAGAAACGATGGTTTGTTTGTTGAGGGTGAGTTTTTTCGAAAAAGCTTTTGTTTTCATAATTACCTTCCTTATATTTTTTTTTTAGATTTTTTTTTCAAAGTGAAACCGATGGTAATGACCATAATGGAAGTGTTCACACCGCCGATTTGTTTTTTATTTTCCACGGCACGGATCGCGTCGCCGCAAACCGTAGAAGGGAGGAACTTGTTAAAACCACCGGGGACTTACCGATAAAAGCCCTGCCAGGTGAAGAAGGGCCGCCAGGATCAACCATACGGCAGAAGAATTCGAAAATCCCATTAACCATTGGCGAAATACTCCATTTGAACTTCCATGATTCCGAATACCGACAATTATGAAGTATCCCGGCAGCCCCACACTCACCGTGAGTCGCAAAAGGAACTGGAGCAAGGTCTTCAGGTTTACGTGTTTCGATTCGATCAGTGAAAATGCAGGGGGAATAATGCGTTTAGCAGATAATATAACAACTGTGCTCGATGGTTTCTGCTGCAATAGCCACTTCAACGATTATCTTGGTGCAGATTTCTCCCATTGTGCACGTAAAACTGAAAAGCGTTCCACCTTTGACACTGTTCATTTCGGTGGCTTCCAGGTTTATAACGGTTTGCTTGTTTAACGTGAGTTTTTTGGAAATCGATTTTTGTCTCATGAAAATACTTTCCTCCAATGAATTTTTTATCGCGAATATTTAAACTGACGCTGTGGAAAATTTTTTTTTGAAAGATGCTGCATATTTTGAAAATAGAGTTTATCACAAATCAGGTCATTTGTCAATCCATATTTTTTTTACTTTTTTCTCCTCGTTCTAACCGTAAATCCGAAACCTCCGGGTCTATATCAATCTATTGCTTTTTATCGAGAAAAAGAGTATGATCTACCATGTGCATGACCGCTTAAAACCTAAAACCCGGCGGGTATGCCGTGTGCAGTACAATGAATATAATACGAATAAAAAGAAGGAGGTAATCGTTAAATGAAAGTCAAACCCATCATTATGTTCCTATTGGTCATCAGCATCGCCTGGATCGGTATCGGGGGAGTCAAAAATGCGGGTAAACCCGCCAAAGGCACCTGGGATTTTAAACTCCAAACAGTGCTAACCGTAGAAAAACCGGGGAATGAAGAATTCTATCTCATGAGACGCGTGGAAGTATCGGAAGACGGACGCATGTATGTCCTGGATTCCAAAGTCAAAAAGATTTTCATCTTCGGCCCCAATGGAGAGTTCAAAAAATCCTTCATAAAGCAGGGCGAGGGTCCCGGAGAGGTAAAATCCCTGGAAACGGCCCAGTTATTCGTTGTCAAGAATCGAGTGGTGGTGGTGGAGATGGATAACTTCCACTTCTTCTCATTGGACGGGGATTTCATCAAATCCGTGCGAAACACCAAGGGTTTTCAAATGCCCCGGGTGTTTTTGAATGAAAACGAATATATCACCGCACCCCTTCTAAAAATGCGGATGGCGAGCGGTAACTCCAGCATATCCCTGGTCAATATCGAAACCGGGGCCGAAAAGAAAATATTCGAATTTGCACCTTTTGAAGGGGGAGTAATCAGGAGAGGCCAATCGGCCATGGCTGTTGCGGTCATGCAGCTAACGCCCATGATGATTGTGGGATGCGACGCCAATCGTATTTACTTCGGTATGAACGATACGTATCGCATCAATGTGACCGACCGCAGTGGGAAAGCGATTACGGATTTCGAATTAAACCGCGAAGCCTCGAAAATGTCCACGGAAGAGAAATTGAACTTTCTCCCGGGAGGTATACGCAACGAGCCCAAAGATGTACAGGTGGAATTAGTTAAAACTTTCCCGGATAAAGCCACGTTTTTCAACCGGATCGAAGTATATAATAAACATATTTTTGTGTTCCTGGTCAATACGAAGAATGATACCTCCCAGCCTTTCGATATCTTTTCCCCGGATGGGAAATACCTGTACCGGGCATCCATCGATGCGGAAAAAGGCTATATGATCACGTCGCGGGTTGTGATTACCAAGGATTTTGCTTATTATATCGAAGAAGACGAGGAAGAAGGAAACCGCCGTCTCCTCAAATGCAAAATATCTTTACCGCGGTAACGTAACGGTTTCCCAGGGGGCTCTTTTCGAGAAAACCGCCCCCTCCCCCCGTAAAAGCTTTTATTTGGATTATTTTAATTTAGCGAGGGGTTTCCGACAGCGTGATAATGTCGTACACATTGGATTGATTACCGGTTAAAAAGTCAACCGCATCGATGACACAGACATATTCGCCTGGGGAAACTTTTTTAAACCCTCCCAGTTGGACTTTTACATCGATTTTTTGGGTGGTCAAGGCTTTCTCCTGCGTGAAAATAGGGTTTCCTTCGCCATCCAGGAAACGTACCCGTATTTTAATTTTTCCGACCGGGGTCCCGTCTATATCCTGGATTCGATAGTCTTTGACAGTAAAAGAAAGGGAGTTATTGGAAAACATGAAATCGGTAATCTTGATATTGAGGGTCTGCAATTTTTGATTCAATTTGGTGAAGTAATCGGCGATATATTCGGCGCGATAATTGTCATCGAAAAAAACATCATAATTACCGTCCACATGGATTTTAATTTTTCCTTTGCTCTTTTTGTCATAAGGGACATAGGTCAGGACATAATAAGCATCTTCTCTTTCCGAGACCGTATCGATGGATTTGACCAGGTCGTTGGAGGTAATATTCACTCCACCGGTAAGACTGGAAATGGCTTTTAAGGATTCTTCGATATCGGACGCAACCTCCTGGTATTCCATGTCGCTAACCGATGTTTTACCGGTACTTTTAATAAAGAAGCTGTGAAAGGTCGCATCGACTTTGTAAAATAGCCGGCTGATTTCTTTGACATTGCTGTCCGGGGGTGAATTAAATTCGAATCCGATCTGGTTCAAAATCATATTGGCGGTCCGGCCGAAGGCTTTCTGGGTGACATTATTGCTGGAAAGGAGTTCTATGGTGAGTTCGTTGATTTTGTCCATCGTATCCGATGTCATCCGAATCTGGGGAAATAAGTCGAATTGATAAAAGCTGATGACCCATTTTTCGCCTTTCACTTTTTCAAGGTAACGGGAGAAGTAATAAAAGCGGTCTGTGCGGGGTGTGAGGTAATTGTATTTATAATCGCGCCAGGTCATCAGGTATTTTTTCAAGAACTCCACCAGGCGTTGGGGGCGTTCATCCAGCCTGCTGAGGTTCACTTTGAAATCGTGCATTTGAAGGTGGGTTTCGATCTGCCGGATATAATCGATTAATCGTCTCCTGGCGTTCATGCTTTCGTTTTTCAGGTTTTCGATCAATTCGGCTGTAATGGTTTTGGAGTTGATGATTTTCGGGTAATCGATGGTTTTTTCGTTGGCCAGTATCAATAAGTGGTCCGAAGGTTTTAAAACATTAGCGAATAAGTGGTCGATGGCTTTTACCAGGTATTCGTTAAAATCCGTGATGCTGAAGACCAGGACAAAAGTTCGAGGCGTGGTCGATGTGATGACCGGGCTTTCGATTTTTTCGCTGTCGTAGGGAACGGTTATTTTTTTTCTTTTCAGGAACAGTCCGTTGATTTCCACTTTATGGTTGTTGTCGTACACGGTAAAGTCGCTTTTTTTCAGGTTTAATACGGGTTCGCCTTTATACATGACGCGAACCGGTACTTCGACGTTGGTAACGGTCACTTCTTCGATGATGGGTCTCTGGTCCTGTTTTTCCTGGGGATCACCGTAACCGGGGGTCGAGGCTGCAATGCCCACGCACAGGAGGAAGAGGATAAAATTAGTTTTCATTTTTATCTCCGTTTGTCATGCCGATGCTTCTTCATGATTTATCGTTTAAATATTCGTCATCAGTTCAACACCACGGGCGCCTGGTAAAAATCTTCTTTATCGGTCAGCAAATCGATGACATCGATAATGAGATTATATTCCCCGCCCTTAACATCGATAAAGAAATCCAGGTCCAGTTTCATTTCTTTTTTTTGAGCGGTGATTATTTTCATTTCATCGATGACAATGTTTTCGTCGGCATCCAGCAATTGGACGAGAATCCGGATATTTCCCACCTGCCTGGAGGAATTTTCGGTTTTTCGCATGAGGTAATCCTTGATAGTGAAAGTGAGAATTCTATTTTTCAATCCAGGTTGGATGATTTTGATATCGGGGATTTGGAAATTGGTTTCGGCTTTTTCGAAGTTTTCTTTATAGGCTTTGAATTCGTCCACTGGTAAATTATTATCGTACAATACGCGGCAGCCTTTATTTTTTAAAGAGACTTTCAACTGGCCGCTTTTTTTACCGCCGGGGGGTGCGTAAGTTAGGATATAATAGGCATCCTCTATGAGTGCGGCTTTTTGGAGAGACTCGGTGAGGTTATTGGAAGAAAAGTGTTTGCCTCCGTTGATTTCGGAAATTTTGGAGAAGATTTTTTCCACTTCGGAGGAGGTGCGGTGGTATTCGATATCTTCCTGGTTTTTGTCGCTGGTGGATCGAATATAGAAGCTGTTAAAGGTGGCGTCGGCTTTATAAAACAGCTTGCTCACCTCTTCGGTGGGATAGGTTCTCAATAAATTGGATTCGATATCCAGTTGTTTGACCAGGGGCTCGATTAAACCGCTATAATAAGTATAATTGGGGTCTTCCATGCGTTGGTTGAGAATTAACCGGGGGATAAACCTGAGACGGGGGATCATACTTTTGCTAAACCGAATTCGTGGAAAAAGGTCGAAGTGGTAGAAGTTAAAAATCCATTTTTTGGCTTTATAATTTTCAAGGTAGCGGGATAAGTAGTAGAGTTGGTCCATTTTGGGGAACAGGTAGGCTTTTTTATATTCATCCCAGGCGGCCAGGTATTTTTTCAAGTATTCGACGATATATTGGGGGTGGGGCCGAACGCGATAGGATCCGATTACTTTCGCTGCGAAGTCGTTGACATCGAGGTATTCTTCCAATTTATCGATGATATCGATCATGTGGGTTTTGTATCGTTCACATTCTTCTTTTAAGCTTTGCAGGACCTGTTTTTTGGCAAAAAGCGAATCTTCCAGGTTGGAATATTCCAGGGTTTTACCGTTGATAATAATCAACAAGCGGTCTTGGGGAGAAAAAACGTTATCGAACATATATTCTATGGCTTTTTGGAGTTCATCGGCGAGCCCGGTGGCGTTAATCAACAAAACAAAGATCCGGCTTTCCATGGGTTCCGGGGTTTTTATATTTTTTTTGACCAAAAAGAACCCGTTGATTTCGCGTTTTTGATTGTCTTCGTAGAGGGTAAAGTCTTCGCGGGTCAGGTTGGTTATGGGTTTTTCATTTTTTTGTACCCGGACCGAAACCTGGACGTTGGTCACGGTGACTTCCTCCACGATGCGTTTTTGTTGGGGGTTATCCGCATAACTAAATAAGGTGCGGACGGCCAAAATGCCTATTAGTATTATTATATATCGCATTTAAATCCTCCTTGAATTATTCGAATATAAATTGTTATTCTTACCTGGCGTGATAATGTCATTTAAGAATAAATACGGATTTGTCCTCCAAAATCGGCGGCGCTTTTTAAATATTCGATTTTTTAAAGAAAGAGGATTTGGGTTCAAAAATCTCCTTGCAATTTCGGTGGTTGTATGCCGCACCGTAAATAATGGAGGTATTGCTTTCTATTACCGCAATATCCATGGTGCGACCTCCCATGTTTTAGGGACAGATATTCCTGGATTGGAAGGCTTTTGTGATTTCCTCGAAATCCATCGATTGAGCAAAAAACAGGGCTTTTAACCCCGGGAAAAAAATTATTTTGGGTATTGAAAAAAAATTTTTTTTTTTTTAAAATGAATATGATGATATCGATACCGCAAAATAATAATAAAAAAACGATCCTTTTAGTGGAGGACGATTCGTTAGTCGGCTCGGTCCAGGTCGAACTCCTGGAAAAAGACGGGTACTATGTTTTTTATGCCACCAGCGGAGAAAAAGCTTTAGAAATAGTCAAAAGCACGGGAGAACTCATCGATTTTGTTTTAATGGATATAGACCTCGGGCAGGGAATAGACGGGATCGAAACCGCTCGGAAAATCCAGGAATACTATTTCATCCCTATTGTTTTTACCACCGGGCACAAAGAAAAAGAAATTTTTTCCCATTTGAATGATGTCCAATCTTTTGGGTTTATCGTAAAAAATACACCGGCTCCCGTTTGGTTGGCGTCTATTCGAATGGCGGCAAACCTGTGCGATGCCCACAAAAAATTAAAGGAAAACGAAAAAAAATATCGTCAATTGATCGAATTGGCCCACGATGGAATTCTCACCCTGGACGTCGACGGCATTATCACCTTTTCCAATCCCCAAATGGCTGCAATCCTCGAACTTCAACCCGAAGAAATATTGGGACGTTCCCTTTTCGATTGGATGGAAAAAAAAGAAACCAATCATGTGACGTCATTAATGAATCTTATCGCAGAAAGAAAAGACCGGCTGAACGACATCGAATTTTTAACCGCCGGGGGGAGGGTTTACCTCCACTTGAATGCCACTCCATTAAAGAACGAGATGGAGGATTGTACCGGGTACTTGATCGTTGCCTCCGATATGACCGAACGTCGAAAAATCGAAGAAAAATTACGGAAATCGAAAGATGATTGGGAAACCATTTTCCAGGCCATCGGCCATCCCGCCATGATCATTACGCCGGATAATCAAATTACTGCCGTCAATAATGCCGTTTTAAAAGCATTAAACCTCCAGGAAAGCGAGATTATCGGTAAGAAGTGCTATGAAATTTTTCATGGAGGAGAAAAATTCCCTTCTGGCTTGTGCCCGCTCGAAATAATGAAAATTTCAGGGGAATTGGAATCCAGGGATATGGAAGTCGAAGCGTTAAACGGCATTTTCCTGGTTTCCTGCACGCCGATTAAGGATGGCTCCGGCAATGTCGATAAAATCATCCATATCGCCACCGACATCAGCCGTTTGAAATGCGCGGAAAAAGAACTGGAAATGGCCCGCTTTATCATCGATCATGCATCCGATGCCGTGTTCTGGATCTCCTCCGACGCAAAATTCATTTATATCAACGATTCCGCATGCCGCCTCCTGGGTTATTCCCAACAAGAATTACTCTCGCTTTCTATTTATGACCTGGATACCAAATATACTGAAACCACATGGCCGGATTATTGGATAGAATTGAAAAAACTCGGTTCCGTCACAAGGGAATTATCCCCCAAAACAAAAGACGGGCATCATATCCCCGTCGAGATTTGTATCAGTTATATGGCTTTTGCCCACAAGGAATACTGCGTCGCTTTTGCCCGGGACATCAGCGAACGGAAACGGAATGAGCAATTATTGATGCGTGAACGTAATCTTTTTGTATCCGGACCCGTCGTCGCCTTCAAATGGGTCGCATTGCCCAATTGGCCCCTGGAATACGTCTCACCCAATGTCACCCGTTTCGGTTTCCAACCCGACGATTTTTTCTCCGGTAAAGTCCGATATATGGATATCATTCACCCCGAAGATAAAAAGCGTATCCTCGATGAAGTCGATTTGCACCTCCAAAGCGAGGCCTCCTTTTATGAACAGGAATACCGTATTATTAATCCCACCGGCCAACAATTTTGGATCCACGACCATACCGTTGTGGTCCGAAACCACCAGGGAATGGTCACTCATTTCGATGGATTTATACTGGATATCACCGACCGCAAAAAAGCGGATGAAGAACGCTTAAAATTAGAATCCCAAATCCTCCAGACCCAGAAACTTGAAAGTCTAGGTATTCTTGCCGGGGGTATTGCCCACGACTTCAATAATTTGTTGATGACCATCTTGGGAAACCTGGACCTCGCACTCATGGGCATATCGAATGAATCCCCCGCTCGGCCCAACCTACAATCCGCTAAAAATGCTTCCTTTCGCGCAGCGGATTTATGCAACCAGATGCTCGCTTATTCCGGGAAAGGACGGTTCATTGTCGAAGCCCTGGATATCAACAATATAATAAAAGGGATCACCCATATCCTGGATGTTTCTGTCGGCAGGAAAGCCACCCTGGTTTATCACCCGGAACAGGATATCCCACTTGTGGATGCCGATGCCACCCAATTACGCCAGGTAATAATGAACCTGGTTATCAACGCAGCAGAGGCTATTCCAGGAAAAGACGGCGTTATATCTATTTCCACCAGCGTCCAGGAATGCAGCCAACAGGATTTGTATTCCCCCTGGATCGATCAACCCATAAACCCAGGATTATATATTTCCCTTGAAATCGCGGATAACGGCACCGGGATGGATGAAGATACATTGAAACGAATTTTCGACCCTTTCTTTACTACGAAATTTACCGGACGCGGGTTGGGACTCGCCGCAGTCATCGGTATCGTACGAAGCCACAAAGGAACTATCCAGGTATCCAGTTTGAAAAGCAGGGGAACCGTTTTCAAAGTACTACTCCCCATTTCACAGAAAAACAGGATTTCTCACCACATCGAAACGACTGAAGAACTCATCGTCGACGGTG
>Ga0105104_10001874_pt1 | contig 15676 bp, 12 predicted proteins | sample PPLLaktember2015_3_FD_87034 | JGI IMG/M metagenome (GOLD analysis project Ga0105104, IMG submission 87034) | Freshwater sediment microbial communities from Prairie Pothole Lake near Jamestown, North Dakota, USA - PPLs Lake P7 Core (6) Depth... | ecosystem: Environmental > Aquatic > Freshwater >... | reverse complement strand
TCTTAAGCGGAAGGTTTCCGTATAAGATCCCAGTTTGGGTTTTTATGCGGAACGCTTTCGGTTAAGACCCTTCCCATTACACAGACCAGACCCTGCCTTCTAAAAAGGGATTTTTAACCTCTTTATTGATTATAGAGTTCAAGTTACCAAAAATCAACAGCCAGCCAGGCGTTCACCAAAATGACAGGCAGTTGCTCATGGTCTTCGTATGGGGTCCGCAGCGCACTCTGAATTGTCCTCAAACGGCTTCTGACTGGGAACAATCGCAGCCCTGCCTGCGTTTAATAAAGGCATCCTAAACGGTGATAGAATCCCGTTGCCGTTTGACCCACTGAACGTGAAATTCCGGAAAATTACAGATCAAGTTTCAACTATTCAGCCAAAAAATAGTACTGTACTCTTTCATTCTTATGACAGACACAACCCTTCGCCAACAGCCTGCCCGCCGTTTTGATCTTCCGCGCCTGCAGGCCATGCTCTTTCGTCCGCGCCAGGCTTTCGAGGAAGTAACTTCCGAAGCGCGTGCCACCTGGCTGACGCCCATGCTGGTGTGGACCATCACAGCGATCCTGGTGGTGATGGTCGCAGGAAACTTGAAAGCGCGCGCTGCAGCGATGGGAGAGATCCAGCTTCCGCAGGACTGGCAATACTGGACGCCTGAGATGCAGGAGAATTACATGCGGGCGCAGCAGGCTACGCAAAGCCCGGTATTTTTATACGTCATGCCGATGCTCGGGTCGCTGGCGGGGCTGTGGGTGGGATGGCTGCTGCTCGCGGCGTTATTGCACTTCGGCTCCACTCTTTTGGGAGGGCGCGGCTCCATGCAGGGCGCCCTCAATATCGTTGCCTGGGCCAGCCTGCCGTTTGCCCTGCGCAATCTCCTGCGGATCGTGTTTATGTTATCAGCGGGCCACGCCATCGTCAGCCCGGGGCTTTCAGGCTTTGCCGCGGCCCCCGGCTTTGTCGCGCAACTGCTGACCCGCCTGGATATTTTCCTGATTTGGAACATCATTTTGCTGGTCATCGGATTTGGAATTGCAGACAGCCTGCCGCGCACCAAAGCTGTAACGGGGGTCCTGGTGGTCATGGTATTGGTCCTTCTGGCACAGGCGGGACTGGGTGCCCTGGGGTCGGGGCTTGGCGGCAGCGCTGTCCAGCGTCCGTTCTTTTAATCTTATGGCGAACCTCTTTATCCGTGTCAAAGGCTTGACAAAACATTACCGAATGGGTGGAACAACAGTGCGTGCGCTCGATGGTTTGGATCTCGATATTGACGCGCATACCTTCACCGTTGTCATGGGACCTTCCGGCTCGGGCAAAAGCACTTTGCTTTACCTGCTCGGCGGCCTGGATCGCGTCACGGCGGGGGAGATTTCCGTGGATGGCGTGCGGCTGGATGAAATGGATGAGAATGCGCTGGCGCTCTTCCGCCGCCGGACCATGGGATTCGTTTTCCAGTCTTTTAACCTCATCCCGAGCATGAGCGCCCTGGAGAATGTAGCTTTCCCCATGCAATTTGCAGGGATCACCTCGGCCCAACGGAATGAGACGGCGCGCGCTTTGCTAAACCAGGTCGGGCTCGACAATCGCGCCGACCACCGTCCCACCGAGCTCTCCGGCGGGCAGCAGCAGCGCGTGGCGATCGCGCGTGCGCTCGTGAACAATCCCAGCCTGATCCTGGCCGATGAACCGACGGGGAACCTGGACACCTCCAGTGGCGCAGCGGTGATGCAGCTACTTTCCGATCTGCATCGCTCCGGGCGGACAGTGCTGGTCGTGACGCACGATCCGCGCATGACGCGTTTTGCCACCCACAAGATCTTTCTTCTCGACGGACGGGCCGTCAGCGAAGCGGACTATCAATCCGCCGCGCTGGAATCCGCCCAGGTATCGTAAATCCTATTGTATTAAAAAAGGAACAGGGAAGACAATGAAACCCGGATTTCTTCGATCTATATCGTTAGCTCTTTTGCTTGCTTTAATGCTTGTGGGGATCCCCGCACCTGTGTCTGCCCAGACACCGCCCCCAACTATTACTTTAGTGACGCCCAATACGATAGTGAACGACGTTTCCAACATAATTACTGTAACTGGGAATTACTTTGATAATACAGCGGTTGTCCTTCTGGATGCGTCTGCGCTTGCTACGTCTTATCTCAATGATCAAACACTTACCGCCACGGTGCCGGTAGGAATTGTCCCTGGCCCTCATCAGATCAGTGTTTCAGTGAGTGGTCGCACTCCAGCAGCGCCTTTCCCCCTCACTGTAAATGCCCCAGTTCCTGTGCCTCCTACTTCTACTGCTACTGCTACCAGCGCGCCAGGACCCGTTGTCCGCCCGTTAATTTCGGTGCAAAACTATCGAACAAAGCCCGAGCCCGTCCTATACGGTCAGAACTTCGAACTCATTATAAAGTTGAGGAACGAAGGGGGAGACCATGCCTATAACGTCCAGGCGATGTTCACCTCCACCGATTACCTGCCGATGAAGAACGGCGGCGTTGAAATTGTCGGTACTGTCGTAGCGGGCAATTCAGCCAGTTTCGAACAGCCTATGGTGGTAGGGAATCTCAAGTATGGATTTGTCAGCGTGGAGATGAACGTGTCCTACAATGATGCGGCTGGCACAGCCTATACCGAAAAGTTTACGTTGAATATCGAATCCATCGGGGGCGGCTCCGGGAGCTACGCCACATCCACACCGACCGGTGTGAAAAGTTCGCAGCTGGTGATCACAAGTTATCGAGCCAGCCTCGATCCTCTCCAGCCGGGGGAACAATTCTCCCTGGCAATGACGGTTCAAAACACGGGGAATGTCCGCGCCCAGCGCGTGACCATGATCGTGGGAGGCGGCACCTCCAGCGGGACCGGCGGGGAGACGCCGCAGCCCGGCGGAGTTTCGGGCGGAGGCGGAGAGTTCACCAACTTCGCACCGGTCGGCGCCTCGAACGTGCAAACGCTCGGCGACCTTCCGGCGGGAAGCGCGGTCCAGGCCAGCCAGAACCTTATTGTCAATGTATCGACCAACCCCGGTGCTTACCCGATGAAGGTAACGTTCTCATACTTGAACGATAAGGGCGAGACGATCAACGATGAGCAGGTCATTACCCTGCTGGTTTATAGTCTGCCGAATGTGGATGTCAGTTTCTACCGTCCGCCGGACCCGTTCTTTGTGGGGCAACCCGGTGCCCTGCCCATTCAGGTGGTGAACCTGGGAAAACGCCTGTCGGTGCTGGGGACGATGAAGGTCGAAGCGGAGGGCGGAACGATCGAAAACGGGACCAGCCTGGTCGGGTCGCTGGACGCGGGCGGGTATTTCACGCTCGATGCAATGCTCATTCCCGAACAGTCCGGAAAGATGAGCCTCAATATCACCATCGACTACACGGATGACTTCAACCAGGCTCGTACCATCACCCGTAAGCTGGAGATCGAGGTCATGGAAGGGTTCGAAGAGCCGACCCTCGAGCCTGGTGCGAGTGGAGGGGGCGGAGGAGGCGGTGAAGCCTTTCCTGTGCAGGGGGAGGAAGGTACGCTGCATAAGATCTGGCGTATCGTCCTCGGGCTATTAGGCTTGGACAGCGCGCCGCCGTCGAATACTGATCCCAATATGATGCCCGGGATCGAAGAACCGGTGCCGGTTAAGCCGGGTACTGGCAAAGGCTAAGCATTAGTGCTCCCTGCGCCGTCCCCGGCGCAGGATTCGCCGCCGAGACGGCGGCTTGAGCAATTTATTACTACTATGAAACTTCTTGACCTGGTCCGACTGATTTTTGGCAACCTGAGCCGCCGCAAAGCGCGCGTGGCATTGACCGCCATCGGCGTGGTCATTGGCACCGCGGCAGTCGTCATCCTGGTTTCGCTTGCCATTGGTCTGCAGAAGAATGCCAACGAGCAATTGTATGGCATCGGTGATCTGACTCAGATCATGGTCATGCCGGCGTATGAGATGACGGAGGGAATGGCGATCAGAATGGGCGGGGGCGGAGGAGGAGGCATGAGCCCGGGGGAACCGCAAGCGCCGCGGCTGCTGACCAACTCTGCGCTGGATGAATTCCGCGCGCTCCCAGGGGTGGCGTCTGTGATCCCACACGAATATTTGATGACAGGGGTGCTCATTAAATACCAGAAACTGGAAGGTGGGGTGGGAGTGATCGGTGTTGACACCGCTGATCTGGCAAATCTGGGGATGAAAGCAAGGGAAGGCGGGACCGAACTGGGGCGCGGGACGGTTGTCGTCGGCGCCATGGTGCCGATGAATTTCTACAATCCGCGCCAGCGCCCCGGAGATGAACCGACCCCGCCGCCTGAACTTTATGGACAGCAGATCCAGATCGTCGTTTCGAAGTGGGATGAGCAGGGAACGGAGATCCGCAAGAATCTGAGCGTGCGAGTTACAGGCATTTTGGAGGAGACGCGCGGCGAGTCAGACTGGACGATCTATTTCCCGCTTGACCAGATCAGGTCGCTCAACGAATGGTCGCAGGGACGGCGGATCAATTACAACAAGGATGGCTATGGCCAGGTCATCGTCAAAGTGCAGGATGTGGAGCAGGTGCTGGACATTTCTGAACAGATCACTGAGATGGGCTTTCAGGCATTCACGCCGCAGTCCTTTGTGCAGGGCATCAATAATTTTTATGTGATCCTGCAATTCATCTTTGGCGGCGTTGGTGCGATCGCCTTGCTGGTCGCGGCGATCGGGATCGCGAACACGATGGCAATGTCCATCCTCGAGCGGACGCGCGAGATCGGATTGATGAAAGCCGTGGGCGCCACCAACCGCGACGTGCTGGCGATCTTCCTGGGCGAAGCCGCGGGGATCGGCTTCCTCGGTGGGCTGGGCGGTACGATCATCGGCTGGCTGGCAGGTCAGGGCATCAACGTAATCGCGATCGTTTATCTTGCCAACCAGGCCGGGCAGCAGGGAGGCGCGCCGCCAAGCGTCGCCGTGTACACACCCGTCTGGCTGCCGATCTTTGCCCTGGTTTTCTCCACGATCATGGGGATGATCTCGGGGTTGTATCCGGCCTTGCGCGCTGCCACGATGATCCCGGTCATGGCGTTAAAATACGAATAACCTGTGGCTTTCTCCAGGTACGGCTGAACATCTTTTTGTCTGCTAATCGTCGCCAATTTATAAAAAAATTGGCGACGATTAGCGGAAATTCGCGGACTCTGCTTTTCTCGCGGGGTGATGATTGATAAAATTGGGGAGTGTCCAAATGGATGGGCTACATTGATCCTTGCCATACACCTGCCCCGATTTCGAATTGCTTGGCAATTCGTAGCAAATCACGGGCTCGCGGCCCGAACGGGGTGCCAGGGGAGCGCACAGAGTTCATTGAGAAAAATCTCTGCGTTCTCTGGGGTCTCCGTGGCGAGCCCACCGAAGTAGCCACTCTCTAAAATTGCAGACAGATCATTTCCTGAAAAGGTCTTCAATTCATGGCTTCCATTTCATTTGAGCTTGATGCATTGCTGCAGCAATTGGGGCAGGCTGGAAAACGTCTGTCGGATATCGGCGCGGCGGAGGGGGCGGCGGGCAATCTTTCGATCTGCGTTCGCGAGCCGGTCGAGGTTGTGAGTCGTTTCCCATCCATGCAACGAATAGACCTGCCCGTACCCGCCCCGGATCTGGCGGGGGCGACGCTCATCGTCACCGGCTCAGGGCGGCGGCTGCGCGACGTGATCGAGGCCCCGGAGTCGAATCTCGCCTGTATCGTTGTCGAAGCCGGCGGGCGGACGGGTAAAATGTTCAGCGCGCCCGACTGTCCGTTCAAGCGGGTGACCAGCGAGTTCAACTCTCATCTGGCAGTGCATCATGACCAGATGCGTTCGAAGGAGATCGAGCTGCATGCTGTCCTGCACGGACAGCCCGTGCACCTTACGTATCTCAGCCATATCCCGGATTATCAGGACGAGTTGTATCTCAATCGCCATCTCCTGCGCTGGCAGCCGGAGACGATCCTCAATTTCCCCGAGGGGATCGGTGTTTTGCCGTTTATGCTTCCGGGATCGGCGCAGCTCACTGTCGAGACCATGCTTACCCTCCGTGAGCATCGCATAGTCATTTGGTCGCGGCATGGCGTGATGGCACGGGCGGAAGGCTCGATCTTTCACGCCCTGGACCTGATCGAGTATGCCGAGACGGCGGCTCACTACGAGTACCTGAATCTGACTCTCGGGGAACCTGGCGGGGGGCTCAGCCCGGAGCATATCCGTGAGATCAGCGCGTCCTGGAATGTGCGCCAAAGACTGTTTTAATCAGCGTGTAGTCATTAAAATACTTATGTAGGATGGGTTTGGGGGAGATTTCGCCTGGAAAATGGGGCCAATTTCCGGCTGTGCAGGCTATGAGAAAACACGAAGTTTGCTTGTCAGGGAACGGATTTGAGTCTATACTTTATCCACTTTTTATCGAAGGAGAGCTGCCATGGCAACCGTCCGAGATATGATCCGTAAAAAGGGGCACGAGGTCTTCACGATTGCACCGGAGGCGACCGTTTTGGACGCCCTGAAAATGATGGCACAGCACAATATCGGAGCATTACTGGTGATGACGAATGACAATATGAAGGGTATTGTTTCTGAGCGGGATTGCATTCGCAAGGTGGAATTGATGGACAGGAACGCAAAAGACACCAAAGTCAATGAGATCATGACAGGCGCTGTGGTCACCATCGATTGCAGCCAGCCGCTGGAAGAATGTATGGCGCTGATGATCGAGAAAAATATCCGTCATTTACCCGTTTATGATGGTACGGAGCTGATGGGACTGCTCTCCGTACGGGATGTACTCAAAGAGGTCATTGAAGTGCAGCAAATGATGCTTTCTCAGCTGGAACGCTACATTACAGGTGGCGGACGATGACCCCGCCTGCCTCATTGAACATCGCTAGGGAAGCAGGCGGGGTGACCCCGCTTGCCTCAGCGGTCATTTCTAAAGAAGCAAGCGGGATGACCCCGCTCGCATCATCAATCATTTCAAAGGAGCGGGCAGGATGATCATTCCGGAATGGACGATCACTGAGCTTCAGGAAAAGATGGACTCGGGCGAGTTGACAGCCCGTCGAATCGCCGAGCTGTATCTGGAGCGTATTTCTGAGATAGACAAGGAAGGTCCCTATCTCAATTCGGTGATCGAGTTGAACCCCGATGCACTCGAAATTGCCGATGCCCTCGATGAGGAACGCAAAGCGGGGAAGACGCGCGGCGCATTGCATGGAGTTCCAATTCTGATCAAGGACAACATCGATACGCATGACCGGATGCAGACCACCTCGGGTTCGCTGGCGCTGGAAGGTCACGTCGCGGCGAAAGATGCCTTCATCGTAAAGCAGTTGCGCAAGGCGGGCGCTTTGATCCTGGGGAAGACCAATCTAAGCGAGTGGGCGAACTTTCGCGGGAAACGCTCGGTGAGCGGCTGGTCGTCACGAGGCGGGCTGACGCGCAATCCCTACGCTCTGGATCGTTCCGCCTGCGGTTCCTCCTCGGGGTCGGGGGTGGCGGTGGCGGCAAATCTGTGCGCCGCGGCGGTGGGCACAGAGACGGACGGTTCGATCATCTGCCCCGCGCAGACGAATGGCATCGTAGGCATCAAGCCCACTCTTGGCTTGCTGAGCCGCAGCGGGATCATCCCCATCGCTCATAGCCAGGATACAGCCGGTCCGATGGCGCGCACCGTTGCCGACGCGGCGATCCTGCTCGGGTCGATGACCGGAGCCGATGGCCAGGATTCCGCCACACGCGGCAGCCGGAAACGGGGCGCAACCAATTACACAAAATTCCTTGACCGCGAAGGCTTGAACGGTGCACGCATCGGCGTTGCCAGGAATATGGCTGGCACGAATCCAAAAGTCATCAAGGTCTTCGAGCATTGCATCGAAGCCATGCGGCACCTGGGCGCGGTGATCGTCGATCCCGCAGACCTCCCCAATTTCGATAAGTTCAGCAAGACCGAGTTGGAAGTGCTGCATTATGAATTCAAAGCGGATTTGAACAAGTATCTCAAATCTGTGGATGAGAACGCGCACGTTCACTCGCTGGAAGATGTGATCAAGTTCAATGAAGAGAACAGTCATCGGGTGATGCCTTACTTTGGGCAGGAGCATATGCTCACCGCCCAGGAGACGAAATCCTTGCGGGATAAAAAATACCGCGATGCCCTGACGAAGAATCTGCGCCTGACGCGCAAGGAGGGGATCGACGCGGCGATGCGCAAACACAAACTGGATGCGCTCATCGCGCCCACTGGCGGACCCGCCTGGTTGACCGACCTGATCGATGGGGATTCAAATAATTGGGATATGGAAAGCACATCGCCCGCGGCCGTGGCGGGGTATCCACATATCACTGTGCCCGCGGGATATATCTTTGGCTTGCCGGTTGGCGTCTCGTTCTTTGCACAGGCCTGGGATGAACCAACCCTGATTAAGTTTGCGTACGCCTTCGAGCAAGCCACCCAGTTCCGCCGACAGCCTCGCTATTTGCCCACGGCAAACCTGAACGCGTAAACGTCGAGATTTTCTCCACAAATACCCTGCGGGTACGATGTCTCCGCGAATTTTCACTACTCTTCTTAATAAATTCGTGAAGATTAGTGATGGTTAGTGGATTCACTTGCCTTCCCCTCCGTTTGGGTCTATACTTCTTCTCGGAGAGAGTATGTCCGAAATTGACCTTGCACCGCTCAGGACTGCAATTGAGGCGTATATTCCGTTGGGCCGCTCGGGGCTTTTGCCTGCCCTGCACGCGGCTCAAAATGTTTATGGCTGGATCTCTGAACCGGTCGCAACGGAGATTTCCAGGTCGCTGGGCGTGCCGCTTGTAGACGTGCATGGCGTCATCGAGTTCTACTCCCTTTTTTACAACCAACCTGTTGGCAAACAGATCATCCGAGTCTGTACGGACCAGGCCTGCGCGCTGAAAGATGCGGATGGGGTTCTGCGTCAGTTCTGTTCCCACCACGGACTGGAACCGGGTCAGACGACCCGCAACCTGGCCCTGACCATCGAGGCGAGTCCCTGCCTGGGGCTTTGCGAGCAGGCACCTGCCGTGCTGACGACGGATGGTGGACAATGGACCATCGGAACAGGCTCCTCGGAAAGCAATCGTCCATCGTCCATGGTCTATGGTCTCATCCGTTCCCTGACCGCCAACTGCGGCAACGGCATAACCTCTCTCGCAAGCTATGGAAACTATCCCGCGCTGGCAAAAGCCCTGGGAATGACCCCCGAAGAGATCGTGGATGAGATCAAAGCCAGCGGACTCGTCGGGCGCGGCGGCGCAGCCTTCCCGACCGGGGTCAAATGGGAAGGGGCCGCGAAAGCGCCCGGGACGGAAAAGTACGTGATCTGCAACGCAGACGAGTCCGAGCCGGGCACCTTCAAAGACCGCATCCTCCTGATCGATGATCCGCATCGAACCATCGAAGGGATGCTGATCGCAGGTTATGCCATCGGAGCGAGCAGGGGATACATTTACATCCGTGCCGAGTATCCATACATTCTGCCGGTTCTTGAACATGCTCTAAACGAAGCCAGGGAAACCAACCTTCTCGGAGAAAACATCCTTGGCTCGGGCTTTTCCTTTGGTATCGAACTTCGCCTCGGCGCTGGAGCCTACATTTGTGGCGAGGAGACCGCGCTGTTTGAGTCTGTCGAGGGAAAGCGCGGTTTCCCGCGCGTGAAGCCGCCTTTCCCCACGACTCATGGTTTGTTCGGCAAGCCGACCGTCATCAACAATGTGGAGACGCTCTGCAATGTCCCGTTGATCATTTCGCAGGGTGCCGCTGAATACCGCAGGATCGGCACGGAAAAATCACCCGGTCCAAAACTCTTTTGCGTTTCCGGCGATGTGGCAACCCCCGGACTGTATGAAGTTCCCTTCGGTGTGACGCTGCGCGAGCTGCTCGAGATGGCGGGTGGCGTTGTCGATGGAAAGCAGTTGCAGGCCGTGCTCTTCGGCGGCGCGGCGGGCGCGTTCGCTACCTCCAAGCACCTCGATGTGAAGATGACATTCGAAGACTTACGAGCTGCGGGCTTGCCTCTTGGTTCAGGCGTGGTGATGGTCTTCGACGAAACGCGTGATATGCGCGACATCTTGAAGCGATTAGGGCACTTCTTCGCCCACGAATCTTGTGGCAAGTGCTATCCCTGCCAGATAGGAACGCAGCGCCAGAAGGAGATCCTGGACCGCATCTCAGCAGGCAGGGTCCTCGAAGGGGATCTGATCCGCCTGCAGGATGTTGGCTGGACGATGACGGATGCAAGTCTCTGCGGTTTGGGGCAGACGGCTGCCAGCGCGGTGCTATCTGCGATGAAGTTGTGGCCGGAGATATTTGGAAGGATAAAGGCTGAAGGATGAAGGATGAAATCAAATTAACGGTTGACGGACAAGAAGTAACTGCCGAACCAGGCAAAACCCTGCTTGAGGTCGCGCGCGCGATCGGCAAAGAGATCCCCACTATCTGCTTCCACGAAGCAACGACCGCCAACGCCTTGTGCCGCATCTGCGTTGTCGAAGTGGAGGGGATGCGGGTACTCCAGCCGGCGTGCATCGTCGAAGCCGCGCAGAATATGAAAATCCAGACGCGCAGCGAGAAGGTGGTCCGCGCCCGCAAAACGATCCTGGAAATGCTGGCCTCCACCATGGATCTGTCCGAGGCGCCTGAGATCCTGAGGATGATGGACGAGCATGGCGCCAGCCATGAGCGTTTCCCCGATGCCGAACGGCGCGAAGTCCCTGTCAAAGACGACAATCCCATGTACATCCGCGATTACTCGAAGTGCCTGTTGTGCTGGCGCTGTGTGCAGGTCTGCGCGGACGATGTCCAATACACGTACGCGCTCAGCTTCGATGGGCGCGGCTACGAGACGCAGATCGGCACATTCTTCGAAAAATCCATTCCCGAAACGACCTGTGTACTCTGCGGACAATGCGTGGGAGTCTGTCCTACGGGCGCGTTGAAGCCAAAACGCGAATATCTGCTGGAGCAGGGCATGAGTCCGCAGGAGATCAGTGTATTGAATACGGGGCGAAAAAAGCGAACCGCGGATAAACGCAGATGAACACGGAGAGAAAATCTGTGTTTATCCGCGTTCATCTGTGGTTGATTTAGGAGTAAGCGATGATTAAACCCGATCGAATCGTCACATCCACCTGCCCTTATTGTGGCGTAGGGTGCACTTTAGAGTTACACGTCAAGGATAACTATATCTTCAAGGTCACCTCGCCGTTTGACTCGCCTGTCAATCACGGCAACTTGTGTGTGAAGGGACGTTTTGGTTATGACTATGTCTATCATCCAAAGCGTGTGACGACTCCGTTGATCCGGAAAACCCCGCAAAAGGCAGGAGAGCGCGCTCAGGCTTTCGATCTCTCCGAATGGCGGGAAGTTACGTGGGAGGAAGCCCTCGATTACGTTGCTGATCGATTGGTTGAGATTTACCAGCGCGACGGTTCAGATGCACTGGCAGTTTATTGCTGCGCGAAGGCAACGAACGAAGATAATTATCTCCTGCAGAAAATGTATCGCGCCCTGTTCCGTACGAATAATGTCGATCACTGCACGCGTCTCTGCCACGCCGGGTCGGTGGTGGCGCTCCAGCAGGCGATCGGTTCCTCGGCGATGAGCAACACGGCCTCGCAGGTGATGCTGAATGATGTGTTCCTTGTTACCGGTTCGAATACGACTGAGAATCATCCCATCATCGCGTTGCAGATGAAAGATGCGGTGCGACAGAACGGTGCGAAGATGATCGTCGTCGATCCGCGCCGCATCGAGCTGGTGGACTTTGCCGAGCTGTGGCTCCCCCTCAAGCCTGGTACGAACGTGCCTGTTTTCAGCGCTATGGCGCATGTGATCGTCAAAGAAAATCTCATCAACCACGAGTTCATTGCCAATCGCACAGAAGGTTTCACTGACTTCATCGAGTCGCTTGAAAAATTCACGCCGGAGTATGCCGAGGAAGTCTCCGGTGTCCCGGCGGAGGATATTCGTAAGGCGGCGCGCTTGTATGCCAACGCGAAAAATGGCGCAATCTACTGGGGCATGGGCATCTCGCAACTCTCGCATGGCACAGCCTCGGCACTGGCGCTCATCCATCTGGCATTCCTCACAGGGCATATTGGGCGCGACGGCACAGGGCTCAATCCGTTGCGCGGACAGAACAACGTTCAGGGCGCCAGCGACATGGGCGCGATGCCGTTCCATTATCCGGGTTATATGCGCGTGGATAACGACGAGAACGCCTCGAAATGGGAACAAGCCTGGAACATCGAGCCGGGCGGTCTCTCGCGCAAGCTTGGGCTGACGACAACGGAAATTCTGTCTCATGCCCATCCCGGCGGCGTGCGTGCCCTCTACATCATGGGCGAGAACCCGATGATGTCCGAGCCAAACCTCAACGTGACGCGCGAGCACATGCAGCAGCTGGAGTTCCTCGTCTCGCAGGATATTTTCATCAATGAGTCCGGCGCGTTTGCGGATGTCTTTTTGCCCGCGACGCCGTTTGCCGAAAAGGATGGGACGTTCTCGAATACCGATCGACGCGTGCAACGCGTCCGTGCCGCGCACCCGCCAAAAGGGCAGGCCCGCCCCGACTGGCAGATCATCTGCGACCTGGCACAGCGGATCGAATCCCGGCTGGGGAGTGCGACCGCCAAATGGAACTATGCCTCGCCCGAAGAGGTCCTGCGCGAGATGGCAGGTGTGAACGTGGACTACGCGGGCATCACCTATGAGCGTATCGATAAAGTCGGACTCATCTACCCTGTTCCTGACATAACTCATCCGGGCACTCCAACGTTATTCAAAGAGGAGTTCCCGCGCGGACGCGGCAAGTTCATCCCTCTGGACTATGTTCATATCATGGAAGAGCCGGATGATGAATATCCGTTCATCCTCACAACGGGCCGCGTGCTCGAACATTGGCATGGCGGCACGATGACGCGCAACTCCGTGCTCGACGAAGCCTACCCCGAAGCGCGCGTGGACATCCATCCCGCCGATGCGGAGATCCACGGCATTCGAAACGGCGACCCGGTCCGGGTCCAGAGCCGACGCGGGGAGGTGGTGCTCAGGGCAACGGTCACAGAGAAGACCTCCGTGGGAGTTGTCTTCATCCCGTTCCATTTTGCCGAAGCCGCCGCGAACCTGCTCACCAATGACGCCCTCGACCCGCAGGCGAAGATCCCCGAGTTCAAGGCTTGCGCGGTGCAAGTCTTCCCCGCCAGGGAGAACGACCTGGCAAATCCTGAAGTGGTGGTATTGCGAGGAAGGTATTAGGATGCAAATGTTTTTGAGGAGGCCCTTGAGCCTGATCGCAGCCAGCGCGGCTGTGCTGGTGATCGTTTATGAGGTGATCCAGATCGCGACCGGTGAGTTATACCAGAAAGCCCTCGATAACATGGACGGGACCACGCTGATCGAGCTTGGCATTCTGGTGTTGCTGGGCGTCTACACGTTGCGAAACCGGAGCGACCTGCATGCTGTCTCGTTCACGTTGGTGGCGGGTCTGTCGTTTATCTTTATCTACGAGGCGATTTACAAGTGGTCGTTCTTCCTGGCGCCTTTCGTCAAGGAAATGCCCCCTCACGAGGTCCGGGAGTTCATCATCCAGTCAGGCATCGCGCTGACGATCCTGACCGGTTTTGCGGTCGGTGATTTCCGGCTCACGAAATGGACGTTCATCTGGTTGGGAGCCTTTGTTGCTTTGTATGCCTTCTGGTTATTGGTAGGTTTTCCACAGGTCCTGGAAGAAAGGACATTCTATTTTGACCGTGTGATCCCGATCGACTTTTCATACGAAGTGAACTATGTGATCAACCGCGCGACCAAGCTCTTCATGTACCTGGCTTACCTGACTCTTTTCCCGCCGTTGCGTGCCACTCGTACTGCAAAATCCTCACAGAGGGAGCGGAGAGCCCAGCCTGAAAACGAAGCGGCACCAGGCATTGTGGCGACGCAATCCACTCACGATTGAACTTTTTAGCCAGGTTTGAGATGCATTCTACTGAATTGGCGAGCAGGTGGGAATGCCGCCTACCGTTTCTTTTTCCCCTGCTGCTTTTTGAGATACCGGCGCATTTTGTCTCTGGACCCGCAGGTATCCATGCTGCACCAGCGCCGGGTCTGGTTCTTTGACGTGTCCAGGAACAGCCAGCCGCAGCCTGGACATTCCTTCACCTGACCCAGCTCCTCGGACAAGAGCAGCTCGCCCGCGGAGTGAATGATGAGCCACAACACACTCCCGAGCGCTTCATCCAATTTCCAGGCAGTCCGAAAGTGATCGTCCGCTTTAACAAGCGTGCCATGTAAGATCGCCTCCCCATAGGCGGCGATGAATGCTTTCATGTCTTTTTGATCGGGTTCGGACCCTTTCGCCGCATGTGAGAACAACCGGTAAAGCAGGTCCCTGAGCGTTCGCGCCGTTTTTAGGACATTCTCTGCCTCTGCGAGTTTTTGCTTCGCCTGTTTCTGTAAGTGGTTTGTCTGTGTGGGGGAGAGGACGCCAGCCTTGTTCGCCCAGTCTGCCAGGTCTGAATATCCCATCAAGTAATCATGCTCGGGCTCCAGACGTGAATTGATGGTATTGACGAAGTCCAGGCACAGCACTTCGCCGACGAGTTCCAGGGTTTCCAACGTTCGAACAGTTTCAGTCATAGTTTCTGTTTTACCGTCAAAGTGATGTTGACAGGTAAAGCCCTTTCGGTTATGATTTTACCATCAAAATAATTTTTAGTGGTAAAGGATTAGAGGTATGGAAACCAGCCCGGAAAATGTGATCGTAGATGTGCCGGACCGCTCGAACAGTTCTTCCAGTGCCAATTTTTGGAAGGTGTGGAGCGCGAACAGTTTTTCGAATTTGGGGGATGGACTCTATCAAATCACTCTGCCTTTGCTGGCAACTCAATTGACAAGGTCACCCTCGCTGATCGCCTTGCTGGGCGTCATGTTGAGTCTGCCCTGGCTGATCTTTGCTTTACAAGCCGGAAGCATCGTCGACCGTTCGGACCGGCGCAAAGTGATGCTATGGGTTAATGGCGGGCGGCTTCTAATCCTCTTCGCTCTGACACTGGCAGTGATGATGGGAATTGCCTCCCTGCCAATGCTCTATGTTGCCGCGCTCCTGTTGGGAATCGGTGAGACTCTCGTGGACACCGCCCTGACTTCCATCGTGCCGTCTGTGGTATCGAAGGAGCGTCTCACCTGGGCGAATGCGCGCCTCACTGCCGCGCAGACCGTGACCAATACATTTGTGGGTCCACCCCTGGCAGGATATTTAGCCGGACTGGGATTTGCCGTCGCGACTGGCTCCAGTACGCTGATGTATCTAATGGCAGGATTGGCGCTGGTCCTGGTGCGCGGTACGTTTCGCGTTTCTTCTCAGGATAATGCAAAGACCGACCGGCACGCATGGCGACACCTGACCGAAGGACTTCGCTTTCTGTGGAAGGATCACCTCATCCGCGACCTGACGCTGTTCACCGCTTCGATGAACCTCTTCTGGTCCGGTTGGGGGGCGCTGATCGTGCTCTACGCGGTGAAACCTGGTCCCATGGGGCTGAGTGAATTCGAGTACGGCATATTTTTGACGTCGATGGCAATTGGCGGGCTGCTGGGATCTGTGATCTGTGAACACCTGCAGAAACGCCTGGGAACGCGCAACGC
>Ga0105104_10001873_pt1 | contig 15677 bp, 14 predicted proteins | sample PPLLaktember2015_3_FD_87034 | JGI IMG/M metagenome (GOLD analysis project Ga0105104, IMG submission 87034) | Freshwater sediment microbial communities from Prairie Pothole Lake near Jamestown, North Dakota, USA - PPLs Lake P7 Core (6) Depth... | ecosystem: Environmental > Aquatic > Freshwater >... | reverse complement strand
GAGTCCCGTCGGGTTTTGCCACAGCAAGCGCACATTCGAGGTAGGCGTGCCGCTCGAGATCGCGCAGGTTTTTCATTTCCAAGAGAAGTTCTCGAGTTTGTTCTGTGGACGAATGTTCTTCTTGCCGATAACGGCGAGAAAGAGCCTCTCCCTCTTTGTCAAGGGCAGGAATCACAATACCGGAATCATCTGCAAGCACGACTTTCCCGAGGATTTTTGCCGCTTCGAGAGCCTTGTTTTTGGCATTCTCTTCAAATGAGGTTTCTTTGGGGTAGCTCATCGAAAATCCGGGCACATCAAAGAGGGATAGAGCGGTGATTTGCGGGGCACAGATTTTCAGTATTTGTCGTAGCTCATACACCTTCTGGCTATTTTGAGAGGCAATAACAAGTTCCAATTGGAAACCTACATTATAAATAACTGTGAATAGCGAGGATCTTAAACTCTTCGCCTTTAAAGGTAAATTTTTGCCCTACTTTTTTCCCTTGCATCGCTTGTGCCAGGTGCGACTGAAATGAGAGGATATGCAGTTCTGGGTTTGTATCCCAGGGACCTAAAATGGTGTAAGAAAGCTTTTCTCCTTTTGAGCCGAGGAGGTCTACACGAACTCCAACACCGACCTGATCTTGAGAAATATCGCCAGACGTGAGCACTTGTGCGTGGCGAATCTGATCGCCAAGCATTTTGAGCTCTCCTTGTAGCCGATGGCGCTTCTCTTGAGCGGCTTTATATTCAGAATTTTCGCGAAGGTCACCAAGAGCGCGTGCTGCTTCGATCTCTTTTGCCACTCTCACAAGCTCGACAGTACCAATTTCTTTGATGCGGTTATAGACGCGGTTGTAGCCTTCTTGCGTGGTCCAAACGACATTGAGGTGGCCAGAATCGCGATGTTGGCCTTTTCCAAGATCTGGGTGCACTACTTCGACGAGGGAGTGCAAAATCTTTTTATCATGGTCTGAAAAGCCGTGACATTTGGACGAGAGCAGTAAAAACTCTTCGGCAAACTCTTTAGAGCTCTCTTTCAAAAAGTTCCGGACGAGGAGAAAGCGCTCTTGTGTGAGAAGGGTATAAATTTTCTTAGCGATCTCTCGAGACTCGGAACGAACTCCTATGTGTGCAAAGAGGATAAGGAGAGCCTCGAAGAAGCGGAATCGGTCGGCCCCTTCTCCAAAATAGGGGGCGTCTCCGGAGATAATTTTTTGGAAATACCACACGAGCGCGTCAGGATGCCTTCCAGGGCTATCCAGAAGCCCCTCTAATTTCTTTTTCAGCTCTTCGTTGTGGGGAGGCATTGCTAATTCTTTGACAAGGAGATCTCGCAATGGACTTGGCTCAATGTGAAAGAGGAGGGAGAGGAAAATTTTGGCCCAATCAGAGCGCCAGGTGCGGAGGGCAGACAAAAACCGTTTTTTGAGTGCGACAATTTCGATTGCCTGCAGAACGGCGTCGATTTTTTCGATTTTAAGGACGAATTTTTTGAGGTTACTCTCTTCGAGCTCTACACCGAGAGGATTTTCAAGGAAGAGTAAGACTTGCAGGTGTTCTGGCTCCGAGAGTTTCTCGCGTAAGAGCAGATTCTGCACTTTTTCGATAATTCGCGCTTTTGCTGCATCATTTTTCAAAATTTCAGGAAAGTCGCGAATGAGGGTTGAGGCTGCTCCGAGTATGGCATCGAAGGAGTGTTTGTCGGCAAAGGCCTTTTCCAAGCGCTCTTCCCATGGAGCATGGCCTGAAAGCAGTCGGAAAGGCTCTTTTGGGTCACCGGGTGATTCAATGAGCGGATCTTTTTTTATTTTTCCGCGTGCATGCTGCCACCATTTGGAATACTCTTTTTCGGGGATGATGGAGTCGGCAATTTCGTCCTTGATTTCCGATGCTGTTTTTGGTCCAAGATCAGAAAGAAGCGTGCGCAAAACTTCTGTAGGATTGGCTTCGAGCTCATCTCTTAAGCGATCGGGATCGGCAAAACGGCGGGCCAGAAAATGAGTATCAGGGATGGGGATGAGTGTTTTGAAGCCATTCTTAAATGAGATCTCTTTCTTGCCGGCGGAGAGCTGTTCAAATTCGATCGTAATCTGCTCACGAAGATAGGAGACATCGATGATTTCGCCAACGCCCCACCCGGCGGTGTGGAGAACAAAATTGCCTTTTTTGAGGTGATTGAGCAGGAAGAAATTGGAAAAAGCGCCTTGAAAGGATTCCCCTCCACGCAGGCCGACGAGGCGTAATTTGTCTAAAAAAAGAGGCTCGTCGCTAAATAGTTTTTTTAAGATTCCAATTGCAAGTGCTGCGAGTTCTGGGGTGTTTGTTGTTTCAATGTCGAATGCGAGCTGGAGAGGCATGAGGCGATCTTTGTCTTCGGCAATCAGATCGATGAGCGGCAAAATTCCTGTCACATATTGGCCAAAGAGTTTGGCGCATTCTGAGGTTTTGATGAGTTTTAAGATCTCAGCAATTTCGACGCTATCAGGAGCATCACCTTGGCAATATTCTTCCCACAGGTTGACAACTTGGGAATAGTTTCTTGCTTTAATTTGATTTCGAAATTCTTCGAGATAAGCCACACCTTCCTCCTATGAGGAACGAATTATACTCCAAAATTAGGAAAAAAACAATACATGATGTATAGATTGCAGTAAAAGTGCTCCTGTTATTTTGAGCTCGGCCATCTACTCGTGTTGTTCTCCTTGGCAACAGCCTTGCCAGGGCGTTCGCTCGCTTATGGCACGATCTCGATCTGGCCCGGGCTCACATAACCCGAGCGCATTGACTACAATTTTGAGAATATTTTTTTATGCCAAAAGAAGAGGACTCTGCCGGTCTCTTTGACATCGTATCGAGAGAAGAGAAGAAGAGGCGGCACGAGGACATACAGGAGGAGAGGCCTATGCCAACGAAGGAAGATCGTTTGCGTTTTGAGAATGTAGATGAATCATTTGAACGCTGTAAAAAGCTCCATGATGAGATGAAAAAAACTATTGAAGGGGCCTATGAAAAGGCGAAAATCGATCCCAAACAGGTGACCGAGTTCTTCTCTGATCCCTCTCACTTTTCTCCTGATGATTGGCGTAAACTTCAAGCCGCAAAATCGAAGTATCGCACACAATTTCGTAAATTTTTGCCGAAAGAGGCACTCGAGGAGAAGAAAAAGCCTGAGAAAAAGCAAAAACGAGCCAAAAAAGGATATGCTGAGCGCAAGCGTTGGCTTTCGATGGACTAGCCGTAGTTTACAAGTTATGAGCAGGCATCTGACATAATCTTTTGGCCTGTAACAAGGTATCAACAATGATGCCTTACCCGTTGGGTAATATCGTCATTGTTGATACCTTGTTACAGGCCAAAATCTCCAAGCCATCTACCAACTCCTAACTTGTAAACTCCGGCTAGAAGCCGAGAGGCCGAGTATAACAGGACACTTTAAGAGGGATTCTAAGCATGGTACATATCAAAGTAAAGCGTGGGCTTGATATTCCGATTGAAGGAGCTCCCTACGGTATTGCGAACACCCTTCCTGCTCCAAAATATATTGCCTTCAATTTTAATTTCAGCGCCTTTGAGGAGGTCAAATTTCGTCTTCTCGTTGGAGTAGGCGATTTTGTGACAATCGGCCAGCCTCTTGCTGAAGATAAAGAGGTCGCAGGCAGGATGTTTGTCTCGCCGGCAGCGGGCCGAGTTTCCGAAATCCGGCGCGGCGCCAAGCGTAGACTTCTTGCCATGATCATCGAAGTGGCTCCGCACGAAGAGTATATCGAGCAAAAAGCGTGCGATCTCGACCAGATTGCTCCAGGAGACTTGATCGACCTCCTTTTGCGCAATGGTTTGTTTGTCCACATACGTGTGAGGCCTTTTTATCGTCTGCCGAACCCGAAATTAGCTCCACGGGCTATTTTTATTAAAGCGATCGAAACGGCGCCGTTTGTGCCGCAGGCTGAAATGCAAGTGCAAGGCAGAGAAGAAGAATTTGCCATGGGCTTAAAAGCCCTTCGGAAGCTCACACAGGGGCCAATTCATCTGGTGTATCGAGCCAATACCTCCTGCCGCGCCTTTCTCGATGCTCGCGAGTGTGAAAAGCACACCGTCGAAGGCCCTCATCCTGCTGGGAATAGCTCGGTTCATATTCAAGCGATTGATTCTATAAAACGTCCCGACGATGTTATTTGGACCCTTAATACGCTAGGCGTACTCCATATTGGCAGCTTTCTGCTCCATGGCAAGCTTGCACTCGACCGTATTGTGGCCATTGCAGGCTCTAGCGTGCTGCCAGAAAAGAGACAATATGTTCGAGCCCGCTTTGGTCACCCCGTGAAAGAACTTCTTGAAGGCAGGCTCGGGCCCGGTCCTGTGCGATGTATCTCTGGCGATGTGCTGACAGGGGATATTGTGGGCATGGACGATTTTATAGGATTTTCACATACGGCCCTGACTGTCATCCCAGACACCGCAGAGAGGCCGCTCCTGCCCTTTTGCGGACTTGGGGAGAATCGCTATACAGCCTCGCACACGTACCTGTCAGGCTTTTTAGGCTGGCTCAAACGCCGTTTCCCCTTTACAACGGCGCAGCATGGGGAAAGGCGCGCCTTTATGGACGCACGGATCTATGAGAAGGTGATTCCGTTGCGTATTTTGCCACTCCATCTCATCCGCGCTTGTATGGCGGGCGACTATGAGCTCGCTGTGAAATATGGCCTTTTAGAAGTGGCTCCAGAGGATTTTGCCCTTGCCGAATTTGTCGACCCGTCAAAGATTGAAATCATGGATATCATTCGCAATTCGCTTCGAAACTATAGCCACGATGTTGTGTAAATGTTCGTGTTGCTTCTGAAATAGGTACATTGAATTCACAAAACGCTACCAAAATATGAGCGTTTTTGTGCTGTGATGTTTACAGGAGCTCTGCAACCTGTTTTGCAGCATAGGTGAAAATAAAATCGGCCCCAGCTCTGCGAATAGCAGTGAGCGTTTCATAAAAGGCCGCCGTCTCATTGAGAAACCCCTTTTCAGCACCGAATTTGATCATACTGTACTCGCCAGAGACCTGATAGGCGCCAAGTGGAAGGTTTGTTTGGGCTCGTACTTTGGCGATGATATCGAGGTTTGTAAGAGCTGGTTTAATGAGGAGAAGGTCCGCGCCCTCTTCTTCATCGAGAGCACATTCACGAAGCGCTTCGCGGGCATTGGCAGGATCCATCTGGTAGGTTTTTTTGTCGCCAAAAGAGGGAGCCGAGCTGAGAGCATCGCGAAACGGACCATAGAAGGAAGAGGCATATTTTGCGGCGTAAGAGAGAATAGCGGTGTCGGTGAACCCGCTTTTGTCGAGAGCCTGACGAATGGCACGAACGCGGCCATCCATCATATCGCTTGGAGCAACCACATCGGCGCCAGCACGGGCGGCAAGGAGAGACATCTTCACGAGGAGTTCGACGGTTTTGTCATTGATGATCGTGCCTCGCTCGACGAGGCCATCGTGGCCATGGGAAGTAAAGGGATCGAGTGCAATATCGACCATGAGAAGGGATTCAGGGAACTCTTTTTTGATTGCTTTCGTGGCCCTCTCAAGGAGGTTGCCACGGCGCCAGGCTTCACTGCCTTGGGGATCTTTTTTCTCGTTTGGTACATAGCAGAAGAGGTTGAGGGCGGAGATGGAAAGCTTCATATAGGATTCAAATTCGCGGACGAGTGTGTCGATCGAATAGCGAAAAACCCCCGGCATCGATGGTATGGGCTCTTTTTTGCCCTTTCCTTCCATCACGAAAAAAGGAGCCACAAAATGGTGGGGCAAGAGATCAGTCTCTCTTGTGAGAGCTCTCATTGCGGCACTCTGACGAAGTCTACGTAATCGGGTACTAATTTCCATATTCTTTTCTTGCATCGAAGAGTAAATTACTGTACCAGAAAGGAAGTTCCCTCACAATGGAAGGCTTATTATGCAGATAGAAGCAAAAGAGCTTGATTCAAGACGGGCCAAAATCGATGCCGTGCGCGCGGCTATTGGCACGGTGATTGTAGGCCAAAAAGAGTTGGTCGATAGTTTTTTCATTGCTCTTTTAGCCGATGGCCATCTTCTCCTCGAAGGGGTTCCAGGTATTGCCAAAACACTTGCTGCCAACACCTTTGCTCGAGTGTTGTCCCTCGATTTCAAGCGCATCCAATTTACTCCAGACCTTTTGCCCTCAGACATTATTGGCACGCCTATTTTCAATCCGAAAGAGGGAACCTTTGTCGTTCAAAAAGGACCGGTCTTTACCAATGTGGTTCTTGCGGATGAGATTAACCGGGCGCCACCGAAGGTACAGTCGGCACTCCTCGAAGTGATGCAGGAAAAGCAGGTGACGATTAGCGGGCAGACCTTTGCTGTGGGGTTTCCGTTCATGGTTTTGGCAACACAAAACCCGATCGAGCATGAGGGCACCTATCCCCTTCCTGAAGCACAGGTCGACCGTTTTATGATGAAGGTGAAGATCGACTATCCGAAAAAAGAGGAAGAAAAAGATATCGTCGTAAGAATGTGCCGTGAAGATAAGCCCGTGGCCCCTCTACCGCTCCTTACCCAAGAGGATATTCGCGCTCTGCGCAGGATGACTCATAGGGTGTATATCGACGAAAAAATCTTACGCTACATCATCGACATTGTCTTTGCTACACGCGAGCCCCAAGAGGCAAAAATTGATATTCAACGCCTCCTCGAATATGGCGCGTCTCCGAGAGCTTCCCTCTACCTCACCATATGTGCCAAAGCCCATGCGCTCTTAGAAGGGCGCAGTTTTGTTACTCCCTTTGATGTTCGAAAAGTTGGTTTTGATGTGTTGCGGCATCGCCTCATTCTCTCGTATGAAGCCGAGGCCGAAGGTGTGACTCCAGAAGATATTATAGGCCGTATTTTCGATGGTATCCGGGTTCCGTAGTCCTACAGTTCGGCGTGTTGCAATTGCTGCGAAGAAGAGAGTCCTCGACCTCTTTGCTGGGCTCTATCTTTCTGCCTTTAAAGGACGAGGTCTTGAGATCGAGGATATTCGAGAATATGTTGCAGGCGATGATGTGCGGGCGATTTCGTGGACGAAGATGGCGCAATATGGCCGGCCTTTTGTAAAAAATTTCCGAGAAGAACGAGACCTTATCGTTTTTTTAATCGTCGACATTTCTGCTTCGTGTGATGTGGCCTCGAAGGGGCCATCACGGCGTGAAAAGAACGCCGAGATTGGAGCACTTCTGGCTTTTTCTGCTATTGCCAATCGCGATCGAGTCGGGCTCATTCTTTTTTCGTCTGAAATTGAAGCCTATATTCCTCCAAAACGTGGTGTGAAGCATGGCGTTCGTATTGTGCAAGAACTACTCGAGCACCAGCCGAAGTATCGAGGAACCGATATTGGCAAAGCGCTTGGATTTTTATCTCGTGTCCAGAAAAAGCGAGCGATCGCATTTATGCTCTCAGACTTATGGAGCGAGCCTTTTGAAAAAGAGCTTTCGCTGGCCGTGAAGAAAAACGACCTTGTGATGATACGTGTGCTCGATTCGACGGAACAAGAACTTCAGCCTTTGGGCTTAGTTCAGGGCATTGATCCTGAAAGCGAGCAGTCCTTCCTTGTTGATATAGACACAAAGGAGTGTGTCCGATTTTCTGAGTGGAAGAAAAAAAGTGATGAAGAGCTCGCACATATGATTTCGAGGCACAATGCGAGTTGCATCAACCTCTCGACCGAAACCGATCCAGGACGCCCCCTTGCGGCCTTTTTCCAGGCGAGGCGAAGGAGACACTGATGTTTGAGATTCTTTTTGCACTCGTGCTTTTTGCCACACCCACCCCTACGGTCAGCCAAGATCGCAAGGAGCTTTCTATTCAAGATACACTCCATGTGACAGTGGAGGCTACTTTTGATGAAAGCCTGCGGCCGGATGTCGAGCCATTTATTGAAACATTTCGTGACCGGCAAAGTTTTGGCAGTTTTGCCGTTGCCTCTGCAACGCCAACGATCGACAAAACACACCTGAAAATTGCCTTTGAGCTCAGGCCGCTCCGCCTTGGCACACTCTATTTTGCCCCTGGGCTTTTGTCATTTACTCGAGAAGGCTCCCCGCCTATTGAGGTGCTTGTGCCCGCCTTCCAAATCGATTGCAAGAGGCAGTATGAGCCATTAACGATGATGCCGCCGCTTCCAGTACATCCGGAAGAAGCGATTACAATGAGTGCGGCGAATGTCGAGCTTTCCGGGCAAACGCTCGAGCAAGAGACAAAAAATGTTCTCGCGAAGCAGCGCGCCCATGCACTTGCGTGGGTGATTGCAGCATCTCTCATTTTTATCTGCGGGACTTCAGCGATTGCTTTTTTGCTTCTACGTGAGTGGAGAGCCCGTTTTCCAAAACCAAAAGAAAAAATTCCTCCACCAGATTGGAATGCCAAAATCGATACGCTGTTACAAAATCCTCCCGATTTTTTTGCCCTGTCTGCTTTGCTACGAGAACTTATTGGTGCGCTTGTTGGCATTCCATGTGAAGGCAAATTACTCGAAGAACTTGCCGATGTTGTTGAAAAAAGTGATCGTTTCTGGTCTGAAGAGAAAAAAGAGATCCAAGTATTTCTTGAAGAACTTGCCAAAATTGAGTTTAAGCCTGATGGCGAGCACAAGGAAACCTGGGAGAGGGCGGGGCGAGTTTTGAAGATTTTTCGAAGCAAAACCAAGAGCAAATAAAGCACCAACAATTAAAACTTTAATTTACAAAAAAGCGTGTTTCCTTTATCGGAAATGGAAAACACAAGGAGTTTGTTATGGCAGGGCCTGTAGGTCAGCTACTTCAGAAGTTAGATGCATATGTCCAAACACAACATAAAGAATTAAAAGATAAGCAATTTGAGAATCTTTCTAAGAAAGAAGTTAAAAAAGTGGCCCAGGACATAGTTATTCGCCAGAAAGGAGACCAATATGAATGTGAGAAAAAATCATGGTTTCGGAGACTGCCTGGTTTTAAGTGGTTGCGTTATCTTTTTCCAACACCGTTATATGAGAAGACAGGATTTGAGGGGATGATAGATGTTGCAGGGAAGCAATTAGCCTCAATCAAAGCAGATAAAGCAACTGCAGCGGAAAAAAATCTTCAAACCTTACTAAATGAAATTGTTAAAACCCGTACAAAGAGTGGAATGCCTATTGAATTCAAAAAAGTTAAAGTTGCTGTAAAAACAGCTCAACCGAAAGAACAAGAGAAAGCAGGGGACGCTCAGGAAAGTGATAAAGCACCGCCAGTTCCCTCGAGAGACTTGAAGCCTAAATTTCTTCCAGACAAACCCGCTCCCCTGCCGCCTAAGCAAAAACCCGCACCGAAACCTCCTCAACCGAAAACTGTTAGCACTACTTCAGATTCTTCCACACCAAAACAGGAGACAACACTCGATAAGATATCGCAACAAGGAGTGAATCTGTTAAAGCCTCCCTCAGGAGTGAGTGGACTCACGCCCATATCGAAGAAACCATCCCCCGTCAAATCAACGAAAGCTACCCCTCCGACAATTACTCCCGAGCAACAAAAGGCAAAAGAAGTGCAACAACAAGCAAAAGCAAAGGCACAGGAAGCGGCTAAGGAATTAGATGCATATGCATTTTTTCTAGGGGAAAAAACTGCTAAGGAGTCGGTAGATCCGAAGAAGGATTATTTTTGCGTGTTGACGACAGGAGAAGAAGAGATATTGCAGACAGGACGACTAGATTCATTTACTTTGAACCGCATTTTCTCCAAATTGTTTGTAGCGATGACATCTGGGAATGAAAGCGCTCAAAAACAAGCAAACGAAACTTTATGTAATATTCTTCAGCGGAACATGTATGGGAAGTCCAACATGCTAAACACATTACAACAAATGTTCAAATACGAGGGATATAATAGTTTGATAAGGCTCACGCAGAAAACGTATGAGCAAGTTTTTAACGATATGATGACACAATTCGGGCAGGCGCAAGGAAACAGATACGTGCCACTTGTTACTCTCTTACAAAATATTCGTGATATGCCTCTTCCGTCTGCTACGGTGAAGTTTGACCCCAATGTTAATAAACAATATGACGCTATTCGGTCTCATTTGGTCGAATGTTTTCAGAAGCAAACCTTGGATCAAGTTTTAGTAGATAAAAAGTTGGAAGCTCTCAATAAGGAAATAGCAGAGTTTACGGCTAGCTGGAAAGCAGCAACAACGCCTGCGAAAAAAACTCAGAAAAAATGATTCCTTCCGGCACGAGACTCTAATGGCTCGTGCCTTTTTTTACATATCCCGGTCATATTTGCCGGGATCATTGCGTGAGGCGCGAAAATCGATAAAGGAATGGTCAATACCGCTTGCAAGTGAACGCTCAAACGCGGTTTTCAGCTCGCCTTCAAACGTCACAGGATCGACCTTTGTATCGCGTTTCAATTTGTCATAAATCGACGCACGTGTTTTCAGCACCTCATCGACCGTCGCCTGATTGCCAAAGAGCGCAAGCAGAAGACTCGGGCGGGCAAGCCATAGGCTGGCAATTGTATGGCGCGTGCGGCTGAGACTCAAAAACGTGAGCAGCGACGGGTAATTAGCGGCAGTCGCGATGCCTTTTTTTGGAGCGTTGCCTTGTAACATCAGAAACAATACCTCTTTGTGGGGCGCATCACGTGCTTCGATATTGCAAAGATCTTTTGGGGATTTAAAAAGCTTTTCCTTCTCGAGCTCTTTTGCCCCTTTGATCAGATCTTCAATAATATCTTCTTCCAGATGAGAGAGATTTTGCTTGGCCGTTTCGAAAAAGGGTTTATTACCATAGAGTGCAAGGATCAGATTATGGAGCAGTTTTTTTGTGCTGTCATTTTTTGTGTTGTCGTTATCGGCAACGAAAGAGACGATGTCTAATTTGCAAGAGCGATACGTATCAGAAAGGTCATCTTCTTCAGGCTTGTCGTCCTCCACATCAACTGGTTGTGCTGTCTTTGGCACCGCATTACGAAAATCGGCGGTCGCTTTTTTTTGCATTGCCTGTTCGAGAGCACAATTTTTTTCCCGCATCGATTCTGCCGAGATCGCACTGATCAGCGAAAGCTCTTTGATCGTATGCAGGTGCGAGGAGGAAAAGATCGAGAAGAGAATCAGGAAGATGATCGTAAACGGCAAAAAATACATAGTTCAGTACTCAATAGTTGTGAGAGGATGCCGCACAGGAAAAGCCAGCACGAGATCTGCGCCCGGTGGCTCGCGTTTACAGGTAATTCGAACAAGATGGGGCGGTCCATCATTGGTACGTGGCCAGCTCGTCACCCATTTGGCTTCGTCGGCAGAATCCTTCTTTGGTGGTGTCCAAAATTCGATCGCGCAATCGGTCACATTGTCGAACAACACTTCCCGCTCTTCGACCGTACGAAATTTTTTCGGGCTCGTACGTGCCGGATTGGGCCAGAGATATAAAACCAGCGCATGAGCACTCGGATCGAAATATAATTTTGCAAGCGGATCCTGCGCGAGCGTAATCTCACGGCGCGGGCCGCATTCAAAAGTCAACACGAGAGCCGTGCGTGCCCCTTTTTCGATCGCCTCTTCAGCGTAAAAGTAATATTGGTTTTTGCTTTTGTCGCCTTTCGACGGCGTATAGACATGAGCAAAAATATCACGAAGACGCAAAATGGCTCGCTCTTCTTTCTGGATTTCCTCAGCAATGACGGCTACCTTTTTTTCTGTCGACACATACATAAAAAGAATCGAAAGCGCGGCGCCAACGACGATAGCAAAGAGCATGAACGAGACAAGCAGTTCGATTAATGTAAAAGCGTGGCGTTTCATATTTTGTGTATGCAAAAGGTTAACGAATTGGTTTCCATACTTTTTTCCCCATGATGTAAGACCACAGTCGCTTCAACGAGGAGGAGATTGGGAGTATTGTCAGGAGCGCTCTTGTGAACGGTAAATTGATATGAAGCCGTCCAGTCCTGGGCAATCGGCACGTTGTTCAAGGAGTTTCCAGATACCAGTGTGTCCCATGGAATTTTGCGAGCTTCGACTTTCTGAATGAGGTCGGCAAGAGCAAGCGTTGCCATTTTCGTGGTCTCGAGACGCGCTCGTTTTTCGGCGACGAAGGAGGCAGAAGCGCGAGGGGTTGCAAAAAAGAAAAAGACAATGCCAATGATGGTGAGCGCAATAATAGCTTCTACCAGAAGAAAGGGGCGTCGTTTACTGATGCTCTTCGAAGACTTGCTTCGGATATTTTTCATAGAGTTGTTTATTTTGTTTCTTTTCGAAGCTGTGAGTCCATGGTTCGATCGAGGCCGTCTGCGGCGTAATCGTGAGTGTGTCGAGCCTGTTGTTTTCTCGATACCATTTGCCATCAGGATCGACTTCGATCGTAAGTGGCAGCGCGTTGGTGTCACCCGTTACAGCCGCTACTTCTCGCAGTTCGCGCTTCTCGCCAAACAGCGAGCGCAATACATTGGATTGAATCGCGGCGCCTTCAGCTCGCAATGTCACCGTCTTCTCTTTTTCAAAAATAAGGCGCACGACTCCTTGCGTCGCATAAGCAACCTCTTCTGCGGCTTTGATTTTACCGGCCACGACATCGATACTCTCTTTGAAATATTGGTGCCGCAAGGCTCGATAAAAATAGAAACCCGAGCTGCCAAGGAGCGCCGATACCAGCGCTATGACAATGAGAAGTTCGGTCAATGAGAAGGCGCGACGGATAATTTTCAAAGAGCGTCCAGTTTTTAGCCGTGTTTTTTCTTATATTCTTCGAGGCGCACCGACTTGCCAATAATTTCTAACTCGCCAGTGTCTGGGTTGCGCTCGAATTTCATGGAGATTTTTCCGCCCCACCCATCGAATATTTCTGTAATGTCCTGGCCGTCTTTGGTTTTTTTGGCTCCGCCCCACATTGGCGATTTTATGACACGCTGTTGCCAATGATTTTTGATATCATCAATTTCGTCAGACTTTTCCGACAGTTCTATCGACAGAATCGTCTCCATCCGTTTGATGGTCTCTTCGGTTTTAAACGCTTTGCCTTTTTCGATTGCGCCTTGGTAGTTGTAGGCAAGAGCGCCGGTGATGATCGCAATCAGCGACATGACCACCAAGATTTCAATCAGGGTGATACTGCGCTTTTTATATTTTTTCCTTTGCATGGGATTTCTCCTAATTTTCATCAAGAATACCATAAACTTGAATTTCTACATCTGCAGGGCGGCTCCGAAGTTACTCAATGGCAATAAGATAGAGAGAATAACGGTGCCAATAATAATGCCCATAATGATGAGCAAAATCGGCTGCGCAAGCGCCACAGTGCGATTCAGAAGCCGTTCGGAATCCTCTTCGTAGAGCGTCGCCACCTGCGTGAGCATCGGCGAGAGTTTTCCCGCCTCTTCACCTATTTTCACCATACGGGAAAAAAGCGAAGGAATTTCTTTATAGTCTGCGAGCGACTCTGCGATGGTTTTTCCTTCAATCACTTTTGCTGAAACGGACTCGAGAATTTCTTCAAGACGTGCATTGCCAAGCGCCTCTTTCGCAAACGCTAGAGCATTCGGCAGCGGCAAGCCTCCATCTAAGAGCGTGGCAAGCGTTCGGGCAAAACGAGCCAGCGCTGAATAGGTCACATACCGTCGGATAACGGGAAGTTGCAGAGAAAATTTCTGTACCCGCATCTTCACTTCGGGTTTTTTCCAAGCACGGATGCCAAAAAAAGCCGCAAGACCGAGAAATAGAAGAATCCAGAGCCACGAAGCACGTAAAATATGGCTCATCGTAAAGACCACATTCGTAAAAAAGGGCAGCTCTTGCCCCTCAAAGAGTCCTTCGATCGATGGAATCACAAAACCGACAACTACCGAAATAGCGACGACTAACAGGCAGAGTAAAAAGAGCGGATAGGTGAGCATCGAACCGAATTGCTTTGAAATCTTATGTTGATATCCAAGAAGAGAAGACAGGCGGGAGAGAGCAAGTTCTAGATTGCCGACCGCTTCTCCTGAAGCGATAAGCGCACGATAGAGTGGCGAAAAACTGTCAGGAAAATCGTTCAGTGCTTTTGAGAGAGAGGCGCCCGTTTTAATTCGTTCTGAAAGTGCCATGATCACGTTATGATAGGGCTCGCGGCGTGCCTGCTCTTCGAGGGCAAGCAGCGCTTCGTAGACAGGGATTTTCGCGGCCACAAGCTGCGAGAGTTGGGACGTAAAGACCACAAGCTCGCCACCCTTCATAGCACGTGCTTGTACGTGCTCTTTTTGTTCTTTGAGCTCGATGAGAATCAGATTGAGCGTGCGAATTTTTTCCTTTGCATCATGAAAAGAGGTAGCCTCGAGTGTCCCTTTCGTTCGTTTTCCCTCTTCAGAATAGGCGCGCCAGGTGTAGAGAGGCATTAGCTTTCATCCTGACTTTTTGTCGCTCGCCAGACTTCGCCTGCCGTGGTAATGCCCTGCAAGATAAGCTCTTTTCCGTGGTCTCGCAGTGTTCCCATGCCCTCATTCTGGGCGATTTTAACGAGCTGCGAAGATTCTGGGGAGGCAAGAATTTGCTTTCTGAGTGGTGAGGAGAGCGGCATGAGTTCATAAATCCCATGACGGCCACGAAATCCGGAATTGAGACATTCTGGGCATCCTTTGCCTCGATAGAGCGTGTGCGTATGCAGATTGAGGCGCTCGAGTTCGTGGGCAGTGGGTGTGTAGGCCTCTTTGCAATTAGGGCAGATCTTCCGCACAAGACGCTGGGCGAGCACTCCAATCACACAAGAAGAGATCAGGTATGGCTCGATCCCCATGTCGACAAGACGCGCAATGGCCGAAGGCGCATCATTGGTATGGAGAGTGCTGAGTACTAGGTGGCCTGTCAGTGCTGCCTGGATGGCAATTTCGGCAGTTTCGCGATCACGAATTTCACCCACCATGATAATGTCGGGATCCTGGCGCAGGATATGGCGTAGGCCCGTTGCAAAATTGAGACCAATTTTTGGATGGACACCCATCTGAGCAATGCCTTTCAGACGATATTCTACAGGATCTTCGATCGTCATGATGTTGGTGTCATCTTTTTTCAGCTCGGTCAGGGCGCTATAGAGTGTTGTCGTTTTCCCGCTTCCAGTAGGTCCTGTGACCAGAATGATCCCTTCTGGAAAGTCGATCATATTACGAAATTGCTCAAGCACAGAGCGCGGCATATCGATCTTATCGAGGCCGAGGACGATGTTTCCTTTATCGAGAATACGCAAGACGATGCGCTCTCCAGTAACTGTGGGGAAGGTGCTGACACGAAAAGCGATCGTTTTGCCACCGAGTCTTATTTTGATACGACCGTCTTGTGGCAAGCGGCGCTCGGCAATATCGAGCTTTGCCATCACTTTGAGACGGGTGAGGAGTTGCGCTTGAAGTTCTTGGGCCGGCTGCATTCTGTTCTGGAGGGCACCGTCGATGCGGTAGCGGACTTGCAAGCCCCCTTCATGTGGCTCGAAATGGATATCAGAGGCGCCTTGGCTAATGGCATCAGCGCAGGCAAAATTGATGAGACGCATCGCTGGAGGCAGTTCGGCAGAGCTGTCGAGAAGGTCGAACACTTCGACACCAAGCTCTTGGAAGTCGTCCTCAGGACCATGCCTCGTGGAGGACGGCATAGGTACGTCTTCCTGGTGGTAGTATTCATGAATGGCCGCAAGGATTGCGCCGCGAGGCACAAAAATGGTTTCGATCTTTTT
>Ga0105104_10001870_pt1 | contig 15684 bp, 13 predicted proteins | sample PPLLaktember2015_3_FD_87034 | JGI IMG/M metagenome (GOLD analysis project Ga0105104, IMG submission 87034) | Freshwater sediment microbial communities from Prairie Pothole Lake near Jamestown, North Dakota, USA - PPLs Lake P7 Core (6) Depth... | ecosystem: Environmental > Aquatic > Freshwater >... | reverse complement strand
GTGGCTGGTCGATCTCCTTGAGGCGAGATGGGTATGATTCGTCTTCCCAGGTCAACACCTGGATGTCCAACCTGGCCAGCTTTTCCAGGTATTCGGGAAGCTGCACCCGGCTGCGGACCTGGAGGAGGTTTTCGATGATCCTTGCACTGAGCCCGGCTGCCGCCAGGGCGTCGATGGGGGCCTGCCAGGCAATCGATGGGTCGCCGAAATGGTCAAGCAGCGCTTGCATCCGCACGGCGCCGATCCCTTTAACCATATTAAAACCGACCCAATAGGCTTTGCGATCCATCCGAGCCTGCCTGTCTCAGGTCCAATCCATCAACTTCACCGTCATTTCCTGCCGTTCCAAATCAACGCTCTGGATAGACCCTTCAATGGCAGGGATGAGAAGCTCTTTTCCATCCGGCTGAAAAACCACGTACACGTCATTGGCGCCGGTTTCCAGGATCTCTTCCAACCGCCCAAGCATGTGCCCCGTATCGTCAATGACCTGGAGACCGAGAAGCTGGTGGTGATAATACTCCCCCTCGGGGAGCTCCGGAAGGCTGTCGGTCGAGATGTAGACGACCTGATTGGTTAATGTAGCTGCCAGATCGACTTCCGGGTACCCTTCAAACGACACCAACAGGTAAGGGTTGTGGGGTCTTACGCTTAAAAGCTTAAGAGGCCTGTGGTCCTCCCCCACGTAGAAAACCCGGCCTGCCCGCAGCCGTTCGGGGAAACCGGTCATGACTTCGAGGATGATCTCGCCCTTCACACCGTGGGTTCGCCTTAAACGGCCGACGGCCAAGAATAAAGGCTCGCCAGACTTGGGCGAGCCTGTAGATGGGGAAGATAATGATTCCGGATTCTGGGACTTTCGCCGACGGTTCATCGTGGTTCGATGACGTCCAGGGAAACCTGCTTTCCTTCCCTTGCCGCCGCGACCCTCAACAGTACCCGCATGGCATTTGCCACACGACCGCCCTTACCAATTACCCGTCCCATGTCCTCCTTGGCAACCTTCAATTCCAGATGGACTTTTCCTCCAGATCGCATTTGACCGACCTGGACTTGTGTCGGATCATCGACCAGGGAACGGGCAACGTACTCAATTAATTCCTTCATCAGGTCTCCTTTCGAACGGGCGAACGGACGCTCCTGGCAGGCACCTGCCAGGGTTTCCCGTAGCGCGGTGGAAGACCAAACCAATCAGTCCTGGGGACTAGGAGGCCTGGGATGCCCGCCGTGTCTTCGGATCGACCTTGCGTTTTGAAGCGGCTTCCGTCGCCTCTGCCATCAAGGTCTCCACCGGTTCTCCGGCTTTGAAACGTGAATAGCGGTCCATGACACCCGAGCTTTGCAGCAGCTTCATCACCGATTCGCTGGGCTGAGCGCCTTTGTTCATCCAATCGTAAATGCGATCCTCTTTCAGAACCAGCGTGGAGGGATCCGTGCGGGGATTGTAATGCCCGACGATTTCCAGAAAACGGCCATCGCGCGGGGCTTCTTTGTCTGCCACAACCACCCGGTAGCTTGGCTGGCCTTTCAGGCCTACACGGCGTAATCGAATACGAACCATCGAAAATGTGCTCCTATATGAAATGGTCTATGTGGATTGACCAGGGCCGTTCAACCGGTCCCGGTTAACCGGTCATTATCCAAACAAGCGCGGCATGCCTCGCCCGCCCGTTTTTTGCATCGTTTTAAACATACGCTGCGCTTCCCGGAACTGCCGCAGCACACGGTTGACTGCCTGAACCTCGGTTCCCGAACCCCGCGCTATTCGCCTGCGCCGGCTGGCATTCAGGATATCCGGCCGGCGGCGCTCCACAACCGTCATCGAGTTGATGATCGCCTCGGTTGTGCGCAGCTGTCTTTCAGCGTCTTTCGGGTCGATCGAACGCGCCATCTGGCCCAGGTTTCCAGGCAAGAGATCCAGCAGCTGAGTTAATGGTCCCATCTTGCGCATCTGGCGAAGCTGCTGGACGAAATCCTCCAGGGTGAACTCGCCTTTCATCAACCGGTTGGCTTGTTCGCGGGCGGTTTTTTCGTCGAACGCCCCTTCCGCCTTTTCGATCAGTCCGAGGACGTCGCCCATCCCCAGGATGCGCGATGCCAGCCGTTCCGGATTGTAGACTTCGATCGCCTCCAGGGCTTCACCCGTCCCCAACAGCTTGATCGGGACGCCGGTGACGGAGCGGATGGAGATGGCTGCGCCGCCTCGAGCATCGCCCTCGATCTTGGTCATCATCAATCCCGTGAGAGGCACAGCATCCCGGAAACCCTGGGCGACGTGCAGCGCTTCCTGCCCAATCATCGCGTCGACTACCAGCAGGGTTTCAGACACCGGAATCTGGCTTCCGATGGCGCGCAGCTCATTCATGAGCTCGTTATCCAACTGCGAGCGGCCAGCCGTATCCAGGATCAGCACGCTGACCCCGCCTTTCTGGGCATTATCGAAAGCGCGCCTGGACAGTTCGGGAGGATTAATCCCGGCTTCATAATAGACCGGAACGTTGATCCGCTCGCCCAGGGTCTGGAGCTGTTTAACCGCCGCGGGGCGATAGGGGTCTGCCGCGACCAGCATGACGCGCTCCCCCTGGGAACGAAGCATACGAGCCAACTTACCGGCTGCCGTGGTCTTCCCGGAGCCTTGCAGACCGACGAACATCACCGCGTGAGGCCGCGCCCCGGTGAGGTTTAAACGGGCTGGTTCGCCCAACGTGGCGATGAGCTCCTCATGGACGATCTTGATCACCTGCTGGGCAGGGTTGAGCGCCTTGGAAACCTCATAGCCTATGGCTCGCTCACGGACACGCCCAACGAAGGATTTCACCACGCTGTAGTGGACATCGGCTTCCAGAAGCGCCAGGCGAACTTCCCGCATGGCAACATCAACATCCGCCTCGGATAACTTACCTCGGCGGCGAAGCTGGGTGAATACCTGGTTGAGCCGTTCTGTCAGGTTCTCGAACATGTCCTGGCCGTATTATATAAGATGAAACCATCCCACCGGACCGGGGGGACACATCAAACCTGGATTTTAGCCAATAGTAAGAGAATGGTCAAGGGAGAAACCAAAACCGGAACGATTAGGATAGGATAGGGTTATAATTGCCGGAGTGCTTCCCTTCTTACTGTTATACCCCCATAAATCCACTTCAGGAGTTCAGGAATGTCGAAGGTCGTCGTTATCACCGATACAACCACTGCCTTGCCTCAAGACCTGCTGGACCGCAACAACATATGGGTTGGTCCGCAGCTGCTCATCTGGGGCCAGCAGACATACCAGGATCAGATCGATATCCATCCGAAGGAGTTTTACGAACGCCTATCCACCGCCAGGGATCTTCCCACCACTTCTCAGGTTACCCCTTCCAAGTTCCACGAGATGTTCAAAACCGCCATCGATCAGGGAGACCATGTCCTGGCGGTCTTAATTTCCCACAAGCTTTCCGGGACGATGCAGTCCGCCGTTCAGGCCAAAGAGATGCTTCCAGGCGCGCATATCGAACTGGTTGATTCCGAAACGACCGCCATGGCGATGGGTTTTGTTGTTCTGGCAGCAGCCCGTGCGGCAGAGGGTGGAGCATCGCTGGCGGAATGTAAAGCCGTGGCGGAAAAAGCCAGCAAACATGTGGGCGTCCTGTTTATGGTGGATACGTTGAAATACCTCCACATGGGAGGCCGCATTGGGGGAGCCGCGCGATTCCTGGGTTCCGCATTGAACTTAAAGCCAATCCTGGAACTGCGTGACGGTAGAATTGAACCCCTTGAACGCGTCCGTTCGCACCGCAAGGCCACCGACCGGATGCTTGAGCTGGTGAGCGAACGGATCGGGAGCCAACGCCCGGTCCGCCTGGCGAGCATGCACGCCAATGCGGAAGCAGAGGCCTTCCAGCTCCTCGAACGGGCGCGGTCCTCGCTTGGATCGATAGAGAATGTCAACGCCGAGCTCAGCCCCGTTGTCGGCGCGCATACCGGTCCCGGCACCCTGGCCCTGGCGTATATGTGTGGGATGTAGCCCTCTGATTGACCTAACAACTGCGTGGGGACTTGTAATGAAGAAAATCGAAAAAATTGGCGTTCAAATCCCGGAGATTTTGCTCCCTAAGCAAGGGATCGATCTCTCCAAATGGGCCGTAATTGCCTGCGACCAATACACCTCCCAACCCGATTACTGGACCGAGGTGGAACGCATCGTTGGCGGCTCGCCTTCTACCTACCACCTCATTCTCCCCGAAGTAATCCTGGGGACAGAAGCCGAAAAAGCGCGCATTCCGCATATCCAGTCCTCCATGAAATCTTACCTGGAAGGAGATATCTTCCGGATGTTCGATGGAATGGTTTACGTAGAGCGCACGATCGAAGGCAAAACTCGCCATGGATTGATGCTTTGCCTGGATCTGGAATGCTACGATTTCTCCAAAGGCTCACGCAGCCTGGTGCGTGCGTCGGAGGGCACGATAATTGAACGACTCCCACCCCGGATGCGCATCCGTGAAGGCGCGGTCCTGGAGCTGCCGCATATCCTGGTGCTGATCGATGACCCACAAAAGACGGTTATCGAACCGCTGGCCAGGCACGCGAGTCAATTTCCCGTCGTCTACGATTTCGACCTGATGCTCGGCAGCGGGCACCTGACGGGCCGCTTCATCGACGACCCCGATCTCGAACGAGGGGTGACTGCCGCCATCGAAAGCCTGGCCGATCCGCAGTGCTTCCAGCAGAAATATGGCGTCGGAACAGAGCAGGCAGTTCTGCTCTTTGCGGTTGGCGATGGCAACCATTCCCTGGCGACCGCCAAGGCCATTTGGGAGATGATCAAATCCCAGGTGGGTATGGATCATCCCGCCCGCTATGCAATGGTCGAGATTGAGAATGTCCATGACGAGGGGTTGGCCTTCGAGCCGATCCATCGGGTGCTGTTCGACGTCAGGCAAGACCTCGTTCAAGCCATGCAAGCCTTCTACCAGGGTCCCGTACGGTATACCCGCCTGGATGGCTGCGAGGAGATGGTGGCGGTGGTGCAGAATCAAAAAGGCCCATCGCACCGGGTGGGGTTGGTTAAGGGAGACGTATACGGTGTGGTGGAGATTGCCCAGCCCGGCTCCAACCTTCCCGTGGGCAGCCTCCAGCCGTTCCTGGATGACTTTTTGAAGCGCGGCGGCGCATCCAAGATCGATTACGTCCATGGGGAGGACATCACCTGCGAGCTGGCCTCCCATCCTGGCAATGTTGGATTTTATCTTCCGGCCATGGATAAGAGTGAGCTGTTCCGTACGGTCATCCTGGATGGCGCCCTGCCTCGCAAAACCTTCTCCATGGGCGAGGCTCACGAGAAGAGATTTTACATGGAATGCCGGAAGATCGTGTGAAGCTGCCATGTTTGGCTTTGACGAGCAGTCGGATCAACCTCTGCTTCCACCTGCGGAAGTTCGCATCCAGGAGATCCAAATCGAGCCGTGGCCTGATTCCCGGCGTGTAAAAGTCCTTGCGAAACTGACCCCCTTCGAACAGCGTCCTAACCTGGAACTGACGATCCAGAATTCCGCAGGCGAGACAGTCGCCAGCGTCAGCATTGTGGAGGTTCTGGAACCGAAATTTGTGATCACAATGCACATCCGGGGTGATGCAGAGGAGAACCATTTTACGCTGACCGGGCTTTTGTTCTATCCAGACCAGGATCCGGTTCACCATGTCTCTTACCCCTTCGACCTCCCACCCGTGGAAGATAGCTCGGACACGGCGTAAAAACACCGCCGAGAACTGAAATATTTTTACAGGGATGAAGGGGATACAGGGGATAAAGAATTATCCCCTGTATCCCCTTCATCCCTGTTATTTCTCTTTATCCTCTGCGTGCTCCGCGTCTCTGCAGTGTTTTTATAGTATTGTCCTACAGCGCATTACAGTTCTGAAAGGCAGGGGGATATCTTGGAGTTATCTTGTATTTTTTAATTGACTGACCTATTTGGGCATGCTACAATGACCGCGCCCCTATTGGTATATCGTTTGCAACAAAAGGTACATGAGAGGCGCCCAACCAAACTCACTGAAACACCATCACCCTATGGAGACGCAGCCCCCGCCTCGAATAATCCTTACGCAAAGGACAGCCCTGCTTCTGGTTGATGTTGTGGTCGTCATCATCCTGGCATTGGCTTTCCCGATTTTGCGAGGCAGGATCCAGCCATCTCAATACCTGCGCACCATTTCGTCTACACGAAGTCCAGCGCCCTCCGCAACCCCATTTTCTTTTGCTATTCAACCGGGGCCGCCTGCCGTTCCGACCCAGTTTCCCGCCGTTCCATCGCGCCCGGAACCCATGAGCGTGTCGGATAACACCGGCTGGATGGTTCTGTCCATCGTCGATGGCGGCTATGCGCACTTGTTTGCTTTCCACCCTGTATCGCTTCCTTTGACCCGACTGACCACTCATCCATGGGACGATGTAGCCCCCTCCATCAGTCCGGATGGCCACCGAATAGCCTTCAGTTCCCGGCAAAACGGTTATTGGGATCTCTTCGTCCTGGACCTGCGCGACGGCGGCCTCACCCGCCTCACCGACACCCCTGCGTTCGACAGCTCCCCATCCTGGTCTCCGGATGGGACCTGGATCGCTTTTGAAACGTACACCAACGACAGCCTGGAGATATGCATCCTGGCCGTCGAACACCCGGGTGATGAAACGATCTGCCTGACCCAGGACCCCTTCGCCGATCATTCCCCTGCCTGGGCTCCCACCGGACGGCACATTGCCTTCGTATCCGATCGCAGCGGCGAGCCTGACATCTGGGTGGCAGACCTGGATAACGTTGACGAACGCTTTATCAACTACTCGGCTGATCCTGCAGCACCTCAGAGCCATCCGGTGTGGTCGCCAGATGGCAGACTGCTCGCCTGGTCAAGCCGCGTCGATGGGGACGAAGATCTGCAAGTTAAGCCTTTTATCAGTCCGGACGAGAATCCGGATCATGTTGGGAGCGGGAGCTGGCCCAAATTTGCTCCTTGGGATGGAATCGTCGCCTCCCTGGTGGATGGATCGACCAACCAATACCTGATAGGGTATGACACACAATCGAAAACCCTGGTTTTTCCATCCATTGAGCTGCCAGGCCAGGTATTGGGTTTTGATTGGTCGCCAAGTCCCTTCCTCTCCCGCCTGCCCGAACCCATCCAGCAGATTTCCAGGATTACCCCCACGACTCCCGCTTCCAGCCAGCCAGCCTCCGGGCGGGTCAGGGTCGTACCGCTGGATGGGTTCGGTGCGCCACCCCGCTATCTGAGCGAGGCAGCCGATGACTCCTTTTCTGCCTTACGCGATCGCCTGATCCGCGAGACCGGTTGGGACGTGTTTGCCTCACTTGAGAACGGGTACCTGACGATCACCGATGCGCTCCCCCCAGGGATGGAAAACGATTGGCTGTACACAGGTCGCGCGGTTGCCTTTAGCACCAACCCGCTATCAGGAGGGTGGATGGTGGTGGTGCGTGAAGATTATGGGGTGCAAACGTACTGGCGGGTGTACCTGAAGACCCTCTCCCAGGATGGCTCCCAGGGGAGCCCGATGCACGACCATCCATGGGATCTAAACGCACGCTACAACGGCAACGTTAACGTCTATGATCAAGGTGGGATGCAAGCGTCAGCGGTCCCCCCCGGTTATTGGGTCGATCTCACCGGAATCGCCAGCCGGTACGGGTGGAAGCGTGTGGCGGCTTTGTTCAACTGGCGCACCTTCTACCAGGGGACACACCTCAACGAGCTGGTCTACTCTGACAAGATGGACTGGCAGGCTGCCATGCTGGAACTTTACCCTCCGGAAGCCTTGATCACCCCTACTGCCATCCTCCCGCCAACCAGAACTCCCACCCGGGTCCCGGCCTGGGTCCGGCTCCAACTACCTACACCGACCCCTTCCCCAACCCCGCTGGGTTTACCCACGCCTACCCTTAATCCTACCTGGACCCCTCAGGCAGGTCTGTCGCCATGAACCGCCAACCCTTTTCCCGCTCGATTTCCGTCGGGATGAGGATTGGAGTCTTCATCCTCCTCCTGGGATCCTGTGCCCCCTTCATCTATAAGGGCATCCAGGTAGATCGAGCGCGGGCATCGATCTTGAGCGTTGAAACTGTCCTGGATCTACCGGATACCTTCGGTTCCGTCTCGGCTGCAGCTGGAGACGGCGCCGGAAGTGCAGAATCTGTTTCTGCAGAAGATGCTCAGACCGCTTATCCAGAGGCGACCCAGACTCTTCTGCCCGATGCAGACCCCGGCCTGCCGTCCAACCCTATCCCGACCGTCACCCCTGCACCGCTTGAGTTCCCTACCCCCGAAGCGCCTCCGGATAATGCCTGGCGGCCTCCACTTTACCCGGCTCCCTGGGCGGTCGGTCCTTTCGATCACTTCTACTTCATCCGTCCTGTTGCCGGTGATGAGATAGACTGGGGTCTCCAGGGGGATTACCGTTATGGAGGAGTCCTTCCAGACAGCGATATCGTGCATACCGGCATGGATATCGCCGACGATATCGGTACGCCTGTCCTGGCGGCTGCAGCCGGAAAGGTGGTCTGGAGCGGTTATGGCCTTTTCTCTGGCGTGCGATCTCCGGACGACCCGTATGGCCTGGCAGTCGCCATCCGGCATGGCTTCGGATTCCAGGACCAACGGATGTATACCATCTATGCACACATGCACGAGGTGGATGTTGCCGTAGGCCAATGGGTAGAAGCTGGAACTCCGCTCGGGAAAGTTGGCAACACCGGGAATACCACCGGTCCACACCTGCACTTCGAGGTTCGCCTGGGGGAGAACTCCTTTTTCAACACCCACAACCCGGAGCTCTGGATGGTTCCCCCGCAGGGCTGGGGTGTTCTCGTGGGTCGCGTGACCGATTACTACGGCGCCCTGCTCCGTGAGAAGAAGGTGGTTGTGAGGTCTGTTCAGGACAACCGGTACTGGTCCTTGCGCACATACGGACCCAGGGCGGTTAACCCCGATCCCTACTACAACGAGAATCTCGTTCTCAGCGATCTGCCCCAAGGTCTCTACACCGTATCGATTGACTACTGGGGGACACGCTTCGACTACGAGATCGAAATCTTCCCCGGGCGGGTATCGTACTTCACCTTCAGTGGAAAGAGTCTGTATTCCACCGACCTGCCTCCGGTCGGCGGCGTGCAGCCGTTCCTGACCCCCTCGCCGTAAATCCCTATCCCCTTTTCCTTGACATCTCGAACACTTGTGCTATAATCGAATTCAAGTTCCACAGATGAGGAAATTCGGTATCGTTATCCGCGTTATCATTTACAATTATTGCAGTTCACCTTTGCATGCAGCCATTCTTTCGTCAGGAGTGTTAAATGGCAAAAAAATCAGTTCCACCTACCCAACCCCTCCCGTTGAGCAGCCAAAACAGCAATATGGAGGAAGCTCGCCGGGTCGTTTTGGATAAAGCCCTCAGCGACATTATTAAACGGTACGGCGAAGGCTCCATCATGCGGATGGGAGAAGCCCATCACATGACCGTGGAAGCCATTCCCACCGGATCCCTCTCCATGGACATCGCCCTGGGAGTAGGCGGCATCCCTCGGGCTCGGGTGACCGAGATTTACGGGCCTGAATCTTCGGGCAAGACCACCATCTGCCAGCATATCGTCGCCGAGGCGCAGAAAATGGGTGGGACGGCTGCTTATATCGATATGGAGCATGCTCTCGATCCGGTGTACGCAGCTCGCTGCGGCGTCAACGTGGAAAACTTGCTTATCTCCCAACCGGATACCGGCGAACAGGCGCTTGAAATCTGCGAGACTCTTGTGCGATCAGGGGCTGTCGACGTGGTCGTAGTCGACTCGGTGGCTGCCCTGGTTCCACGGTCCGAAATTGAAGGGGATATGGGCGATGCTACCATGGGTATGCAAGCCCGCCTGATGTCCCAGGCGCTGCGCAAGCTTTCCGGCGCGATCAATCAGACCAAAACAGCGGTGGTATTCACCAATCAGCTTCGCCAGAAAATCGGGGTCATGTTCGGCAACCCGGAAACTACCCCGGGCGGTTTAGCCCTCAAGTTCTATGCTTCCGTCCGGCTGGACGTGCGCCGCATCCAGAGCATCAAGGTAGGTGCGGAAATCGTCGGCATCCGCGCCCGGGTGCGGGTAGTCAAGAACAAGGTTGCACCACCCTTCCGCACCGCCGAGTTCGATATTATGTACAACGAGGGCATTTCCAAGGTCGGCGACGTTATCGACCTGGCAACCTCGTTGGAGATCATAGCCAAACGCGGCGCATTCTTCTCCTACGGGGATATTCGCCTCGGTCAAGGCCGTGAGAATGCCAAAGAATTCTTGCACCAGAACCCGGAGCTGGCCGCAGAGATCGAGAATGCCGTCCGGCAGCGTGCCCTGGGTGGGGAGATCCCTCTGGCGCTCGAACCCGGAAGCGAGGACGACGGCTACGGCGAAGAAGGTTAAACCAGATCACATCGGATTGGGATGCAGTGCGCAAAGGGAAGATACGAATTCCCTTGCGCACTTCGCGTCTTTGCGGTTCAAAGCGAATGGTTTGAGGCCTATCTTGAAGGAGATGCGTTCCGGCAGCCTGTTTTTAATCCTGGTTTCTATGGGTCTGCTGCTGGCATCATGCAACTGGCCTGGGTACCGGTCCCCTGCCGAAGGTCTCCCCTCCACCCCATTCATACCACCGACGCTTGCCGCCCAATCCAGCCCGACCCCTCTGGCAACACCCACCCCAACCCTTGTCCTCCCTTCGCCCGAACCGACCGGCACCCTGGAGTGTACGAATCAGCTGATCTATCTGGAAGACCTGACCATCCCCGATGGCACCATCGTTGAACCAGGTGCGGAGCTGGAGAAAATCTGGTTGGTGGAGAATGGCGGTTCCTGCAACTGGGATGACCGCTACCGCCTGCGCCTCGTCAGCGGTCCCGAAATGGGAGCATCCCCCGAGCAGGCGCTCTTCCCGGCCCGCTCCGGATCCCAGGCGCGCCTGAGCGTGGTTTTCACGGCGCCCACCGAACCCGGAACACACCAGAGCGTCTGGCAGGCCTATTCTCCGGAAGGCGAACCGTTCGGGGATGTGGTCTATATGGAGGTCGTGGTGGAATAAAAACAGAAGTATGGGATAGTCCAAATAGCGGTCGGGGTGAGCTCGCCCCGACCGCTTTTTGGACTATCCTTCTTTTCTTACGTTCCCTCTTCCCATGAGTTGAGGTAAACAATCTGGGCTTGGGTCAGCGTATCGATGTCTACCCCCATCGCTTCCAGCTTAAGGCGAGCGATTTCTTTGTCGATCTCCTCCGGCACGCTGTGGACCTTTTTTGCCAGCTTGTCGGCGTTCTTTGCCAGGTACTCGGCCGCCAGTGCCTGGTTGGCAAATGACATATCCATCACGCTGGCTGGGTGGCCTTCCGCCGAAGCCAGGTTGATCAACCGCCCCTCTGCCAGGATGTGGATGTGCCGCCCATCCGCAAGCTCATACTGCTCGGTGAAGGGCCTCACCAGCCGCTTCGACCGGCATATCTCTTCGAGAGCCGGGATATTGATCTCCACATTGAAATGGCCGGAGTTGGCCACGATCGCTCCATCCTTCATCGCCTCAAAATGCTGGCGATCGATCACATTGATATCCCCGGTGACCGTGACAAAAATGTCGCCGATGGGAGCCGCCTCGATCATCGGCATCACCCGGTAGCCATCCATAACCGCTTCCAGCGCCGGCAGGGGGTCGACTTCCGTAACAACCACGTTCGCGCCCATGCCTCGCGCCCGCATGGCCAATCCGCGGCCGCACCAGCCGTACCCGGCCACGACGAAAGTCTTGCCTGCCAGCAGAATATTGGTTGCCCGTACAATGCCGTCGATCGTCGACTGCCCTGTGCCGTAGCGGTTATCGAAGAAGTGCTTGGTCATGGCATCATTTACGGCGATAACCGGGAAAGTCAGCGCTCCATCGGCTGCCATGGCTCGCAGGCGGATCACACCTGTGGTGGTTTCCTCGGTGCCTCCCAGCATACCGCTCAGGAGCTCACGCCGTTCCTTGTGCAGTGTGCTGACCAGGTCGGCGCCGTCGTCCATTGTCATCTGGGGTTTGTGGTCCAGAGCAGCCTGGATATGCTTGTAGTATGTAACGTTGTCCTCGCCTTTGATCGCAAAGACCGGGACTTCATAATGCGAGACCAGCGATGCTGCCACGTCATCCTGGGTCGAAAGCGGGTTCGATGCAGTCAGGACAACATCGGCACCGCCCATCTGCAGGGTATGCACCAGGTTGGCGGTTTCGGCGGTGACGTGCAAGCAGGCTGACAGCCGCATTCCCTGGAGCGGTCGTTCTGCAGCAAAACGTTCCCGGATCTTGCGCAGGACGGGCATTTCCCGTTCGGCCCATTCGATCCGGCGGCGGCCGCCCTCGGCCAGTTTCGCGTCTTTAATGTGGTGGGTAGGCATAAATCCCTCCTAAGGATTCTATTGAATGATGGTTTCCTGGTTGACCAGCCGCTCCAGGGCAGCTTGTTCCCCAAACGTCTGGACGTAACGGGCAGCAAATTCGGCCGGGGTGTACCGGTGGTTCTGCGTGCCACGGTTCTCGAGGCAGTAGGTCGCTGCCAGGGCACCCATCCGGCCGCATACATCCCAGTCCATCTTCAAGCGGTATCCGGTAAGGAATCCGCCGCGAAAGGCATCTCCCACACCGGTTGGATCCGCAATTTGGGAGGGTGGCACAGCCGGTATGGAGTACATCCGGTCTTTTACATACACCTGGGCGCCGCATTCTCCACAAGTGACCACCATAAAGTCAACTTTCGCCAGCACCTGGGATGGGGTTAATCCGGTATGTTTTTGAAGCAGTTCAAACTCGTATTCGTTGATAAACAGGGCGTGCGCCCCTTCCACCCCGGCGCGTATCTCGTCAGCTCTCATCCGCACCAGTTGTTGGCTGGGGTCATACAAATACCGGATGCCGAGTTCGTGGCACTCCCTGGCATACTTGTCCATGGCGGTTGGATCGTTGGGTGAGATCACTACCAGATCCGGTTTCGGGTCCGTGAGGTCGTAGATCGAGAGCTCCGAGGCATTCGCCATAGCCCCCGTGTAAAAGCTGGCGATCTGGGCATTTGCCAGATCGGTATTGGCAAAGAATGAGGCCGTGTACTTGCCGGGGATGATCTTTACCCCGGATGTATCAATGCCTTGCGTCTCTAACCACTCACCGTACTCCCCAAAATCCTCGCCGGCAGTTCCGACCAGGCGCGGGTGCAGGCCGAGCAGGGCCAGGGTATAGGCGATATTTGGGGCTGTGCCTCCCCTCTGGCGGATCATAGAATCAACCAGGAATGAAAGGCTGATCGTATCCAGACGATCGGGGAGAATGTGGTCACGGAAGTAACCGGGAAAAGACATTAAGTAATCGTAGGCAATGGACCCGGTGCAAACAATATTCATGGTCGTCCTTTCGATTCCGGTTTGGGGGCACCACACTAAAAGACGCCCTCAGGTGAGAGCGCCCGGTTAGTCTATCACGTGAAGGATACTTTGTCAAACTCAACCCCGCTTCCGGCATTGACACCCGCTCGATCTTCCAGTATAAGGAATTTATGACGTCGAAGCGCACACTGCACCTGTTGTGGATCACCTGGTTCTTGGCTGCCTGTACGTTCGTCCAACCCACACCTACCCTACCGGCTATCACCCCGACCCCATCTTTGACAGCCAGCCCGCCACCATCCCCCTCCCCATCCCCATCACCCACACCCACCCTTACACCCACACCCCTTCCCGTGGCGCGCATTGAAGCGGGTGACCTGGCCCTGGAGCTAGGAGATTACGACCAGGCAGCCCGTGAATACGAAGCCGCCCGGACCGGTGCGTCCGATCCAGAGACGGAGGCAGCCGCATCATTGGGGCTGGGGAAGGTCTATATCGATGCCGGTAATATCCCAGACGGTTTGGATGTGCTGCGGGTGGTCACAGAACAGGAGGCAGAGCCTTCCTCCGAGATAGCCCGACATCAGGCAGATGCGTATTTCTTTCTCGCTCGCACCTACCAGCAGCTCGGCAGGTATGAAGAGGCTGCCGTTGCATACGCGAAAGTTCTCGAACTGAATCCTGGCAAAATCGACGCCTATCTCGCCGAGCAGCGGGGAAGCTGCCTGACGGCTGCCGGAGATCTGGTGGGCGCCAACCAGGCTTATGAGACTGCGCTGAGTGCACCCCGCCTGGACGATGGATCGGCGGTGCAGCTGAAGGTGGCAGAGAATACCTTCTACCTGGGCGACTATACCACCGCCATCCAGCTTCTCGATGCCTTGTATGGAGCATCCAGCAGCGAATACACTAAAGCGCGGGCGGATTACTTGATTGGGCAGGCGCACATCGCCCTGGGTGAGCTTGAGGCAGGCTACAACCGCTACCTTGACGCGGTCATGAACTACCCACGGGCTTACGATTCCTACCTTGCGTTGGTTGAGCTCGTCAACGCGGGCATTCCGGTGAGCGACCTGCACCGCGGCCTGGTAGATTTCTTCGCCCAACAGTACACCCCTGCCATCGAAGCCTTCGATCGTTATATCCTGTATACACCTGGTTTCGATACGGCTGCCCTGCACTACAAAGCCCGCATCTACCGCGAAAGGGGAGAGTACTATACCGCCATATCCATCTGGGAACAGCTGATCCAGCTCGATCCGACCGCCCGATTTTGGGAAGCTGCCTGGGAGGAGAAAGCCTACACCCTCTGGTACTACCTGGAGGATTACAGCTCTGCTGCCCAGACTTATCTTGACTTCGTTTCCTTGTATCCCGCCCATGCCCTCGCCCCAGAGTACCTGTTCCAGGCTGCCCGCAATCTGGAGCGCGCCGACCGGTTAGAGGAAGCTGCCCAGACCTGGGAACAGATGGCGGATTCCTACCCGGGATCGGAGCAGGCTTTCCGGTCGATCTTCCTGGCAGGTGTGACACGCGTGCGCCTCGGCAGCCTGGAAGCTGCCAAGACCACCTTCCAACGCGGCTTGATCTTCGCCTCTACCCTCTCGGACCAGGCAGCCGCTTTGTTGTGGGTCGGCAAGATGCAGCAGGCGTTGGGCGATCTTGCCGGGGCGCAGACTTCCTGGCAGCAGGCGGCCTCCCGCGACCCGACCGGTTATTATTCCGAGCGCGCTCGAGACTTGATGCTGAACCGCCCGGGATTTGTCGCCCAGGCCCCGTTTGATCTGGCATTTGACCCGCAAGCCGAACGGCTGGAAGCCGAAGCATGGCTGCGGGATAAATTTGTGATCCCGGCCGAGACAAATCTAGCCGACCTGGATACCCTCGCCCTGGACCCACGCATGATCCGTGGAGCCGAGTTCTGGCGGTTAGGATTGCTGGAAGAAGGCAGGGCCGAATTCGAGAGCGTGCGCGAGGCGGTCGCCTCCGACCCGGTGCAATCTTTCCGGCTCCTCCACTACCTGCTCGACCAGCGGGTATACCGGTCTGCGGTTCTTACCGGCCGGCAGATCCTGGATCTGCTGGGGATGAGCGATGCGGCTACCCTGTCGGCCCCGGCTTACTTCACCCACATCCGCTTTGGACCCTACTATCGCGAGATCGTTATCCCGTATGCCAACGAGGAAGGTCTGTCACCCCTGCTGGTCTTCAGCATGATGCGGCAGGAGAGCATGTTCGAAGGCTTTGTGTGGTCGGATGC
>Ga0105104_10001869_pt1 | contig 15689 bp, 18 predicted proteins | sample PPLLaktember2015_3_FD_87034 | JGI IMG/M metagenome (GOLD analysis project Ga0105104, IMG submission 87034) | Freshwater sediment microbial communities from Prairie Pothole Lake near Jamestown, North Dakota, USA - PPLs Lake P7 Core (6) Depth... | ecosystem: Environmental > Aquatic > Freshwater >... | reverse complement strand
TACATGAACCGCGAGGAACTGATCGCCCGCTTCGGCCCGAAGATCGGCAAGGTCATCCCGGTCACCAAGAGCAAGTCGGGCGGCGTCCAGAACGACCCGTGGGAGAAGGCCGGCGTCTTCGAGATCTGGGACAAGACCACGCAGTGCGCCTACTGGCACGTCCTCGGGTTCGATCTGATCTGCGATTACAAGCCGGACCCGTTGAAGCTCCGGGGTTTCTTCCCGTGCCCGCCGCCGATGATGGCGAACGCGGCCACCAGCAAGTACATGCCCCGGGGCGACTACCTGCTGGCCCAGGACCAGTACCAGCAGATAGACGAGTTGACGACCCGGCTGAAGTACCTGATCCGCGCCTGCAAGGTCGTCGGCGTCTACGACAAGAACAGCACCCCCATCGGCCGGGTCTTCACCGAGGGCCTGGAGAACCAGATGATCCCGGTCGACAACTGGGCCGCGTTCGCCGAGAAGGGCGGCCTGAAGGGCCAGATGGACTTCGTCCCCATCGAGGTGATCGCGGGCGTGATCGAGCGCCTGACGAGCCAGCGCGAGGTGTTGAAGGCCAACCTCTACGAGGTGCTCGGCATCGGCGACATCATGCGCGGCATGACCGACCCGGACGAGACCCTCGGGGCCCAGCAACTGAAGGCCCAGTTCGGCGGCAATCGCCTCCAGTTCAAGCAGCAGGCCATCGGCGAGTGGGTCGCCCAGGGCCAGCGCATCAGGGCCCAGATCATCTGCGACAAGTTCCAGCCGCAGACGATCCTTGAGCGCAGCAACATCGAGAAGTCGCCCGACGCGCCGCTGGCGCAGCAGGCCATCGCGTTCCTGAAGGAACCGGGCAACTCGAAGTTCTACCGGATCACCATCGAGTCCGAGACCATGGCGATGGTCGACTGGGCCCAGGAGCGCGACAGTCGCAGCCAGTTCATGCAGGCGGTCGGCACCTTCGTCACCGCCGTCACGCCGCTGATCGAGTCCAAGCCCGAGTCCGGCCCCATCGTGCTGCAGATGATGAAGTGGGGCCTGGGCGGCTTCCGGATCTCCAAGGAGATCGAGACCGTGCTCGACCAAGCCATCGCGGCTGCGCAGCAGCCGGTCGCACCGCCCGAACCCAAGCCGCTCGAAGAGGCAGCGGTCCGAGAGAAGGAGGCCAATGCCGTCAAGAACAAGACCCAGGCTGTCAAGAACCTCGCCGACGCCGGCCAGAAGAGTGCTGAGTCCATGCTTCTCAGCCCTGGCGGCATCGGTCCCGGCGGCATGGCGATGCAGCCGCCGCCCAACGTAGCACCATTGCAACCTGCGCCCATGCCGGGCGCGCCCATCCAGTAGGAGACTTCGATGACCGCAACAGCACCCAAGAAGCCCGTCGCCAAGGACGTGAACAAGCCCACCGCCGAGGAGAAGGAAGCCCTGGCCCAGTGGCAGAAGGAGTCCGACGACTACGCCCGGAAGATGGCGGCCGAGGACCAGCCCGAGAAGGGCAAGCCCCAGGCTGAAGGCAAGGAAGGTAAGAAGGGCGAGCGCCCCGAGGGCCAGCCGGTCGACGGCGAGCCCGACAAGTTCGCCACGGGCGGGGCGACCTTCGATGAGAAGGAAGACTGGCGCAGGGCCCACCCCGAGGGCGACCCCGCGTACCGGACGTACGGGCGGGACGACAAGGAGAATCCCCTCGGCGACGGCGCGACCCGGGACAGCCCCGAGAAGCGGCTGGAGATCGAGAAGAAGCACGCCGAGAAGCTGCCCAAGGAGATGCGCCCGAGCGAGGACGACATCAAGCGGGTGATGAACCGGCCGATGGACCGCCCGGTCGGCACGCCCCAGCACGACACCGGACGCGGCCCCGTCGATGACGAGAGCCGCTACCCGAAGGGCCCCTTCCCCGACGTCAAGGACAAGGACGACGAGGGCGACAAGCCGGACCAGACCGAGAAGCGGCCAGGGGCCAAGCCGTGAGAGCCAGCGTGGTGATCAAGCCGGACACGGTGCTCTGCCCGTGTTGCGGCAGCGCGCTGCATGCCGTGCGCTCGCAGAACATCGAGTCGCACCGGCCCCCGCCCGAGACCGTGCAGATGCGCTGCCTGGACGTCCGTTGCGACGAGAAGGGTGTCGTCAAGCTGGTCCCGCTGCCGCGCATCGACGTGGAGATCCAGGCTGAAGAGGGCGAGGCCGTACAGGTCGAGACCAAGAAGGGGTGAACCATGGGCTGGCGCGATCTACTCGATGAGGCCGTCGGACAGGTCGACGCCACCGGCCACCTCCTGAAGGGGGTGGCCCTGCAGCCCGTCGCCGGTCTGGCCGGCGGCAGCAGGGCCATCAGTTCGCTCCTGCGCGGCGAGGGCCTCGACGCGGCGACCCGCAAGGGGGCCGAGACCGTCGAGGCTTACGAGGGCCTGGGCGGCGGGCCCTACACCGACGTCGGCCGGGCCCGCCTCGAAGGGCTGGGCCAGAACATCAAGAAGGGCGGCGAGTGGGCCACCCAGAACGTGCCCGGGGTTTCACAAGCCAGCAGTGCCTGGGACCAGTACGCCCAGAGCAACCCGGGCATGGCCGCAGCCGGCCTCGGGCTGATGGACGTGGGTCCGGCCGGCCGGGGCAAGAAGGCCGCCGCAGCAGCCGAGAAGGCTGCTGCCAGGATCAGCGAGAAGGCGGCCCAGTCGGCCAAGACCACGCTGCGCCAGGACGTCGAGGCGGCGGCAGCGGCGGCCACACCCGAGGCTCCATACATCCAGACGTCCTCGACCACCACCGGCAACCTGCTGCCGCGCGGGCAGGGGATGTACGACCCCAGCACGCCGCAGAAGGCGCTGTCGCGGATCGGGCGCGAGGGCCAGTTCACGCCGCGCATGGAAGCGCTGATGGAGAACCCGAGGGCCAAGAAGGCGCTCGACACCCTGATCGCCAAGGGCTTCGAGATCAACCCCGAACTGGCCGACTGGTACGGCACCTACCCGCTCAAGCAGGCGTTCTCCAACGAGTGGGGCGGCGACGACCAGTGGCGGCGCTTCCTGGCGCAGATGGGGAGCCCGAGCCAGCGCAACCCGGTGCCGCAGCAGAACCGGATGGGCAGCGTGCTGTGGAACTGGGACGTCCAGGGCCGGCTGGCCGACCCCAAGGTGCGCCTGCTGACCAACAAGCTGCGCGAGCAGGGCGTGACCGAAGGCCCTGGCGCGCTGGCCCTGCCCGAGGGCTACGGGTCGCTCGCGCAGACCGCGATCTTCGACCGCGCCGCGCAGATGGCGCAGGGCGTGCCGCTGGAGCAGGTGCTCGACTACAAGAAGAAGCTGGGCAGCTTCGATGAGAACCTCGCCGGCAACATGCACCCCGTCACCGTGGACGTGAACGCGACGAAGGCCCCGGTGATGATGTCCGAAGATCCGGCATGGCTGAAGACGCTGCTGGTCGAGAAGGACGACAGCGGCAAGGTCACCGGCAAGCACACGCCGCGCGCGGACTATGCGTCCGGCAAGCTGTCGATGGCGGATGCGCTGAAGCGCCCGGGGCTCTGGGCCGACGCGCCCGAGGGCAGCGAGTACGCCGGCCTGGAGCGGATGTGGCAGGACGCCTCCAGGCGGTCCGGCGTGGAGCCGGCCCAGGGGCAGGCGCTGGGGTGGTACGGCAGCGCCGACATCTCCGCGCTCAAGAGCCCGCCCGAGCAGTACATCCAGAACATCGAGCGCCTCGTGCGCGAGCGTGCAGCGGCGACCGGCAAGCGGCCGATGGAGGTGCTGACGGACTTCCTGCGCGGCAAGGGTCACCTCGCGGTGGGTGGCGGCGCAGCAGCCGCCCTGGCGGGGGCGCTGCAAGAGGAAGAGAAGGGCATGCAGTGACCCGAACCGTCTACGTCTACACGAAGGCCCCGGACGGCACCGTCGAACGCCACGAGAAGCTCGAGCCCCAGCGTTTAAACGCCGACGCGGGGGCCCTCTGGGGCGACCGCAGCTACGATGGCCTGAAGGCGACCGACGGGTCCGACATCGGCACGCGGACCAAGCACCGCGAGTACATGCGACGGCACGGCCTGACGACGGCCGACGACTTCAAGGACGTCTGGGCCAAGGCCCAGAAGGATCGTGACCTGTACCGCCAGGGATTGGCCGGCGGTGCAGTTACCCGTAACGATATTGCCGAGGCGATGGCCCGGCTCCAGGGGAGCAAGTGATGGGCGAAGACGATCTGCGGGGCGACATCGCGTCGGCCCTGGGCGACAATGACGGCGACTCGACCGAGGTCGTGGTGGAAACACCCGAAAGATCGGGGGATGGTGAGTCTCCGAAGATTCCCGCCGCCTCCGAGCACCGTGCGGCGACCCCGGCCGAGTCACCCGCCCCGGAAGGCGACGGCAAGGTCCGCGACAGCCTGGGGCGCTTCGTCCCGAAGGCCAAGGAGGCCCAGGAAGGCCCCCAGGGCGCTCCAGGCACCAACGGTGCCACCCCGCCCGTTCTGACGCCGCCAGCGGCCCCCACGCAAGCCCTGGCCCCATCCCCGCCGGTCCAGTCGCCCCAGTCTTGGTCGCCGCTGGTCCGCGACGAGCACTGGGCCAAGCTGCCTGCTGCGGTGCAGCAAGAGGTGCTGCGGCGCGAGCAGGAGGTGATCCAGGCGTTCCGGCAGGTCGCGCCGGCCCGCCAGTTGGGCGAGCAGTTCTACAACGCCATCCAGCCCTTCATGCCGGCGATCCAGGCCGAAGGGGTCGAGCCGATCACGGCGGTGACGAACCTGATGCAGTTCGCCACCCGGATGCGGATGGGCACGATGGGCGAGAAGGCCGCCACCCTGGCGCAGATCGTCAGCACCTACGGGGTCGACATCCAGGCCCTCGATTCCGCCCTGGCGGGGGTCGCGCCCCCGGCCCAGGCCGACCCCAGGCAGGCGGTGAATCAGGCCGTCCAGCAGGCGCTGCTGCCGATCTACCAAGCCGCCCAGCAGCGCCAGCAGATGGTCCAGCGGCAGGCCGACACCGCCGCCTCGACCGAACTGGAGACCTTCGCGGCCGACCCGAAGAACCGGTTCTTCAACGACCTGCGCCGGGACATGGCCGACATGATCGACATGGCCGCGAACCAGGGCCGGGATCTCAGCCTGCAGGAGGCTTACGACCGGGCCGGAATGTTGCACCCCGAAATCAGCAAGACTATGATCGCCGAGCGTCAGGGGGCGAGCGCCCACCAACTCACTGCTGCGGCTCAACGAGCAAAGGCTTCAGCGGTCAGCGTGCGGGGCACGGCCCCTGTCGGCAACCCGGGCGGGCCCGAACCGTCTTCGATACGGGAGAGTATCGAAGCTGCCATCGAGGCCCACTCCCGGTACTGAGGTCGAAGGACCGAGTAGCCCTTGAGGGTGGACCCGCCACGGCGCGCCACCACCCCTGGGAGGTGAAACGCCACCGGAGGCATCAGGTGAACAGGCGCGGTATGTAACCGCAGGCTTAACTTCATCTGGAGGCTCCCATGGCCGTTCCCAACGTAAGCGACATCGTCGCGACCACGATCCAGTCACGCACCCGCAAGATCGCGGACAACGTGACCAAGAACAACGCCCTGTACAAGAAGCTGGACATGCGGGGCAACCGCAAGACGTTCAGCGGCGGCAACGTGATCTACCAAGAGTTGTCCTTCGCGCAGAACGCGAACGGAAGCTGGTACTCGGGCTATGACCTGCTGCCGGTCGCCGCTTCGGACGTCATCAGCGCGGCCGAGTTCACCATCAAGCAGCTTGCCTGCCCGGTGACGATGTCCGGCCTGGAGACCATCCAGAACGCCGGCAAGGAACAGATGATCGACCTGATGGAGGCCCGCATCAACGTCGCCGAGTCCACGATGGCGAACCTGATGGCCGAGGGCATCTACAGCGACGGCACGACCTATGGCGGCAAGTCGCTCACCGGCCTCGCGGCCTGCGCACCGGCCCTGGCACCCGCCTCGCAGTCGACGGCCTATGGCGGCATCGTCGGCACGACGTGGCCCTTCTGGACGTCCAAGTACACGCTCACGGCAGCGCAGACGGCGGCCAACATCCAGGGCTTTATGAACACGATGTGGGCGAGTCTCGTGCGTGGCACCGACCGGCCGGATCTGATCGTGATGGACAACGGACCCTGGGGCGTCTACATGGCGAGCCTGCAGGCCCAGCAGCGCTTCACCGGCACCGAGATCGGCAACCTCGGGTTCCCGGCGCTGAAATTCATGGACTGCGACGTGATCCTCGACGGCGGCATCGGCGGCTACTGCCCGACGAACACGACGTTCTTCCTCAACACCAAGTACCTGTTCCTGCGCCCGCACTCGGCGCGCGACATGGTGCCGTTGAGCCCGAACAAGCGCTATGCCATCAACCAAGACGCCGAGGTCTCGATCCTGGCCTGGGCGGGCAACCTGACCTGCAGCGGCCGGCAGTTCCAGGGCCGGATGGTTGGAGCGTAGGTCTACAGTGGCGCGTCCGGCGGGGCCCCCGCCGGACCTGTCAACCAAACGGAGAACCTATGCAGCCATTCCTCGCACTCATCACGCCACTCACCGAGCCTCCGGGCGGCGGTGGTGGCGGTGGCGGCGGCCAGCCGCCTCTCGGCATCTGGGGACCGACCGACCCTCGGCCCACCTTCCCGATCTCGGGATGGAACCCCGGCACCGGCAACTTCCCGGAGCAGCCGCCGACAGGTGGCGGCGGCCAGCCGCCGGTCCCGTCGCACCCCATCGCGGGCGGCCCGTGGCCCACTCACCCGATCTTCTTCCCGCCGGGCACCCGCCCGCCGGGCCAGGGTGGGCCGATGCCTCCGCAGCCAGGACAGCCTCCCGGCTTCTGGGGCCCGAACGATCCGCGCCCGACGCTCCCGATTGCCGGCTGGAACCCTGGAACCGGCCAGTTCCCGGAAGGCCCGGGCGGCGGTGGCGGCGAGTCGCCAGAACCGAAGTTCGAGATGAAGACGGCATGGTCGCAGCAGACCGGCTGGATCGTCATCTTCGTGCCGGCTGAAGGCACGCTCGTTCCGACGCCCTCGAAGGAAGGCTCGGAGTCGGGCGGCGAAGAGTCCGGCGACGAGTGAAGCAAAGGCCCGGGCTTCATCGCCCGGGCCGTTTAAACACTGGAGCTACACATGCCCGCAGGACTTCCCGGCAGCACGGCTGCTCAGAACCTCGCCAACCCCAGCCTGGGGCCGTCGGTCATCTTCGACCTGCTCTCGGGCCCGAGGGGCTCGCCTAAGGACCGCGACGTCGACATCGCCTACAACGCGGCCCCCAACTCCGCTGGCACCCCCAGCAACAACGCCTCGACGGGTGCGCTCTCGACCGGCATCGGGTTCGGCTCGCCGCCGATCTTCCCGCCGACGGCACCGGCCAGCATCGTCGCCGCAGGCTTCAACGACGACTACGTCCCGGGTGTCACCAAGCCCGACGGCACGGCTGCGGCCAACGCGACCATGATGTACATCGGCGGCGGGCGGTCCCTCGCCGACGGCACGTCCAACCCGTACACGGCCGGTTTCGGCATCGGCATGGCGGGCCAGGGCGGCCTGCGTGACGCTGGCGCAGGACCGACGACCTACACCGGCTTCCCGACCAAGACGGTCACGGCCGTGGGCACGGTCGCCAACGGCGCGGTGGTCGAGACCGGCTTCGCCAACCGCTCGGGCGTGTCCATCACGATTGGGCAGTCGGTGTTCGGCGTGTCCAGCACCGCCAGCGCTACGCCGGCCTGACCGGAGCACGCCATGCTGACCGCTGGCGTGCTCAAGTTCGACCTGCAGGGTCGAATCCTCCTGTCGAGCAAGCCGCCGGTCAACTTCAACGGCGGCACCCCCATCGCCGCCGACGGCGGCCTCGCCATAGCGGCAACAGGGACCGCCCCCGAAAGGTTCCTCGCCGCCATCGGCTACCTCAACAACGGGGCCCTCACCGACAGCAACAACCCGCTGGTGCCGCAGGGCCCTGGCGTGGCGACGAACACGCTGGGTCAGGTCCGGATCTCGACCGACCTGCCGGCCTACTGGTACGCCGGCCTGCCGCTGACAGCCCAGGGTTACCTGTCGACCAGCCCCCGAATCGCATAGGCGGCTTCAGCGGGATGGGCCGCCCACGCTTTCCCAACATCCCGCGCACAAGGAGAACCCACATGACTCTCGACGCGCAGCAGGTTGAAGCCCTGCAGAACAGCACACCCACCGACTGGACGAAGTTCGACCAGACCGTCGGTGCCGACGCACGCCGGTTCGGGCAGGCGACCGGCGGCCTGCCGCCCGGGATGGGCCCCGGCCACGACGACACCCTGCTGGTCCGCTTCTTCATGCGCCCGCGCATCGACGTCGAGGCTTCCACGAAGGAGAACCGGCCGATCTTCCGCGACGTGCCTCACGTCGAGATCGCGATCCCCGGGGACAAGAACAACATCGTCACCGCCGAGGTCTGGGACCAGCACATCCGGCGCTTCCCGCAGTACTGGGCGCAGTTCCAGGCCGGCATCAAGGATCAGGTCGTCGGCACGCCGCTGAAGGTGGCCCCGTTCCTGACCGAGGCCCACGTCGAGGAGCTTGCCTACTTCAAGATCCGGACCATCGAGCAGCTTGCGAACCTGTCCGACGCCAACATGACGTGGCAGGGCGCGCGCGAGATGCAGCAGGCGGCCCGGAAGTACCTCGACAAGGTCAGCGGCAACGAGGCCCTGATGGCCCGCATGCACGCCATGGAGGCCGAGATGCAGGCCCTGCGTGACGCCAAGGCCCAGGCCGAGGCAGCCTTGCTCCAGACCGACATGCCGATACCGCCGCAGCCGTCGGATCAGCAGCGCAAGGGCAACCTCGCGCGCCCTCGTTAAGCCTGGAGCACCAGCATGCCGTACCAGATGACCGACTTCTCGTCGCTCGCGACGTTGATCCAGTCGGTGTGCTCGCTGGTGTCCCTGCCGGCCCCGGCCGACCCGGCCGGCTCGACCGACACCAACATCGCGCTGATGCGGACGGCGGCGAACTTCGCCAGCCTGGAGATGCTGAACGCCTACGAGTGGAGCCAACTCACCAAGAGGGGAAGCCTCACCGTTTACACGGCCACCCCGCCGGTCCCGGGCGCGCCGACCGAGGTCGCCTTCGACCTGCCCGAGGACTTCTACCGGATGATCGACCAGACCACGTCGCGGTTCGGTCCGGTCGCGCCCCAGGGCTGGATGATCTCGCCCAACTCGTCGCTGGCGTGGCAGATCCGGCAGCGCCAGATCTGGTTCCTGGCCCCGCCGCCGGCACCCGGCCAGCCCTTCGACTACATGTACCTGTCGCGGGCGCTCGTGCGGGACGCCGACGACCCGAGCCTCTACAAGAACGTCGCCAGCAAGAACGGCGACGTCTTCCAGCTTGACGGCATCCTGATGTCGCTGCTGACCCGGGTGAAGTGGCTGGAGGCCAAGGGCTTCGACAGCAGCGCTGCAGTGCGCGACTTCCTGCTGGCCTTCGACAGCCGGATCGGTGCCGAGAAGGGCGCGAACGTCCTCAACATGGCGGGCCGCCCCGGCTTCCCACTGATCAGCACGGGCAACCTGCCGACGAGCCTCTATGGCGTGTGAATTACGGGTAACGAAATGCCGCTCGATCTCCCCCCTGGCTGGGCCATCACCCACACCCTGGAGCACGTCCCTGACCCGAATGAGGGGACCGAGCCGATGGCGACCGGGCCGGGCTTCGACCGCTGGACCTGGATCTGCACCGACGAGCGCGGACAGTACGTCTGCGCCAGTGGGTCGGGGCCCGACTGCGAGTCGCAGGCACTGAGCATGGCCCAGGCCAGGACGCAGAAGCGTCCCTACGACACGGTGAGCCGCTGATGGTCCTGCAGGTTTCACCCCACCCGCGCCGGACCATCCCGCGCCGGTCGAGCGCGACCCAGACGCATTCGGCGTTCGCCTTCCCGTCGCCGCAGAAGGGGATCAACACGGCCCAGCCGCTGACGGCCGGCAGTCCGCTGACGGCCCTGCGCCTGGAGAACCTGATTCCCCGGGCCCTCGGGTGCCAGATGCGGCGGGGCTTCACACGCTGGACGTCGAACCTCGACGGCGAGGTGCGCAGCCTGATGAAGTACCAGCCGGCGCTCGGCGTCCCGAAGATGTTCGCGGCGACCAGCACGGGCAAGATCTACAACGTGACGACGGCCACGCTGTCGGGCGTCACGCCGGCCGCCGTCACGACGGTGACGGGCGGCACGCCCCCGGGCGAGTGGACGTCGCTCAACTTCGTGTCCCAGGCCGGCGTGCATGGCCTCGTCTGCGTGAACCCCGGGAGTGGATACTGGGTCTACAACGGCACGACGTTCACGCACGTCACGATGGGTGCCGGGGTCGGTCAGGTCGGCGGCGTCAACCCGAACCTCTTCACCTTCGTCACCGTCTTCAAGAACCGGCTCTGGTTCATCGAGGGCGGCAGCACCCGTGCGTGGTACTTGCCGCTCGGCCAGTTCTACGGGGCGGCGGTCTCGTTCGACTTCGGCGCGATGCTGCCCAACGGCGGCGAGCTTGCGGCCCTCATCAACTGGACCGCCGACGGCGGCGGGGGCCAGGGCAGCAGCACGGGCGGCGGCACGGTCAACAACCAACTCGTGGTCGTCAGCGACCAGGGCGACGTGCTGGTGTACGGTGGCGACGACGCCTCCGACCCGAGCCTGCCCGAGCACGTCCAGGGCCGCTGGTACGTCGGCCGGGTGCCGACCGGGCACCGGTTCTTCAGCCTGTACGGGTCCGACGTGATCATCCTGTCCGAGCGCGGCATGTGCTTCATGTCCGAACTGATGCGCGGCCAGGGTTTCTTCGAGAACGTCGGCACCGCCCAGGCCATCAACTCGGCCCTGGCGGTCGACATCGCGGCGAGCCTCGACAGCCGCTACTGGGAGGTGGTCTTCCTGCCCCAGGAGCAGTTGATCATCATCAACCGGGCCGAGATCAACACCGAGAACCTGCAGTGGGTCTACGAGGTGAACAACCGCGCCTTCGCGACCCTGCGCAGCATCCCGATGCTGACCGTGGCGACCTTCAACGGGGCGTCCTACTGCGGAGATCTCAACGGCCACGTCTGGTGGATCTTCGAGGGTAGCACCGACGGGGCCGTCGATGACGTCCCCGGCCTCGATCTCCAGGCCGTCTGCGTGACCGCCTTCCTGCCGCTGGGCGAGGGCATCCGGGTCAAGCGCTTCCTGATGGTCCGGCCGAGCTTCATCTCGTCCTCGGCCCCAGGCGTGCAGACACGTCTGAACGCCGAATGGAACCTGGGGGCACCGAGCAGCGTGCCGCCCTACCTCGGGGCCGGCGAGAACCTCTGGGACGTCGCGACGTGGGACTTGGCGACGTGGGACGGCGAGGGCCAAAGCTACGAGGGCTGGGCCGGCGCGTCCGGCACGGGCAGGTACGGCTCCCTGGCGATGCGCGTGCGGGGCGCGGCCGACACGATCTTCGTCGGCTGGCAGGCCCTGGTCGAGCAGGGAGGCATCCTGTGATCACCACCGAGAACCAGATCGGCCTGATGCGCTGGATCTGCGACCGGATCGGCTACATGCCGTCGCCGTTCTTCCGCGCCATCGGGAGCCTCAGTCACATCGACGGGCACTTGCGCGGCGTGGTCGGCTACGACAGCTACAACGGCGCGAGCGTGGTGATGCACATGGCCGGCGAGCCGGGCTGGATCGACAAGGCGATCCTGCACGCCGCCTTCGACTACCCCTTCAACACGATGGGCTGCTCCCAGGTGCTGGCGTTCGTCCCGAGCGGGAACGACGTGGCCCAGGACATCGACACCCGGCTCGGCTTCGAGACCGTGGTGGAGCTTGAGGGAGCACACCCCGACGGGTCGCTGATCGTCATGCGGATGAAGCGCGACGACTGCAAGTGGATCTCACCGCACAGGACGCATTGACATGGGCAAGAAGTCAGCACCGCCGCCGCCGCCCGACTACCGGGCCCAGGCCGAGGCCACGGCCAAGAGCAGCCAGCAGGCGCAGACCCAGGCCGACTGGGCGAACCGTCCCGACCAGACGGACATGTACGGCAACAAGACGTCATGGTCGACCCAGGCCGTGGTCGACCCTGCCACCGGCCAGACGATCAACAAGTGGAGCCAGAGCACCCAGCTATCGCCCGACCAGCAGGCCGCCGTCGACTCCGAGATGGCGATCAGCAAGGGCCTCATGGGCACCGCCCAGGGCATGCTCGGCCGCGCCAACGAGGCGGTCTCGAAGGACTTCGACTGGGGCAACCTCCAGGCGATGGGCAAGGTGCCCCAGTCCGGGCAACTCCAGGGCGCGGGCCAGGGCCTGATGTCCGGGCTGAACACCGCGAGCCTCGGCAGCATGCCGACCGCCGACGACCAGGGCCGCCAGCGGATCGAGAACGCGATGTTCGACCGCATGCGGCCCGAGCACCAGCAGGCCCAGGCCGGCCTGGAGGCCAAGCTGGCGAACATGGGCCTGACCCGTGGCAGCGAGCAGTGGAACCGGGAGGCACAACGACTCGGCGACCAGCAGTCCCGCGAGCGCTACAACGCCCTGGAGGCCGGCGGCGTGGAGCAGCAGCGCCAGTTCGGCATGCAGATGCAGGGCCGCGAGCAGGGCTGGAACGAACTGATGGGCGCGGGCACGTTCCAGAATCAGGCACAAGCCCAAGGCTTCAACCAGAACGCGGCCCAGACCCAGCAGAATTTCGGGCAGAACCTCCAGGCGGCGAACTACCAGAACCAGCTTCGCCAGCAGCAGATCGCCGAGCAGCAGATGGCCCGCCAGATGCCGCTCAACGAGTTGAACGCGTTCATGTCCGGGCAGCAGGTCGGCGCGCCCCAGTTCGGCAACTTCAACACCTCCCAGGCGGCCGGCGCGGTCGACTACACGGGCGCGGCGAAGGACCAGTACGGGGCCAGCATGGACGCCTACAACGCCAAGCAGAAGCAGCAGGCCGGGCTGATGTCGGGCATCGGCTCGATTGCCGGTGCCGGGATCATGGCGTTCTGACATGGCCGTCACCGTCCTGCAGTTCTCCGGAGGGATCGACTCCCTCTGCATGCTTCTGCTGCTGCGCAAGAGCAGCAGGGCGGGGGCGCATGTCGTCACGGTCCTGACCGACGGGGCCTACCCGGACGCCGAGCAGTACCTCCAGGCTGTCGCGAACGAGATGCGGATGTACACGTTCCACACGGTCCGCACCGAGCGCTACCTGCCCCACTACGGCCAGCCGGTCGACATCGTCCCCCTGCGCTGGACCGCCATGGGCCAGCTTGCCCGGGGCACGCACGACGTCCGCTATCAGGACGCCTTCTCGTGCTGCAACCGGGCGATCTGGGAGCCGCTCGACAAGAAAAGCCGGGCGCTCGACGCGACCGACATCTACCGGGGCCAGCGCAACGACGACCGGCTGAGATCTCCGCTGAAGGACGGCGACGAGGACCGGGGCGTGCGGATGCACTTCCCGCTGGCCGACTGGGGCCGCCAGGAAGTGCGCGAGTATGTGATCGACAACGCCCCGCACCTCTTGCCCGAGTACTACGCCATGGGCGAGCAGACGTCGCGCGACTGCCTCGACTGCACCGCCTATCGGGCCGACAACGCGATCCGGGTGGACAACCTGCCGGATCTCGAGAAGCAGCGTGTAAACGGGCTGATCACCCGCTGGCACAGAGATGTGATCACCGAACTGGAGAACCCGAAATGATGCCTGGACAACCCCCGAGCGACCCGATGGCGTATGCCCCCGTGGCACCGCAGCAGCAGCGGCCCGACCGCGACCAGATGCTGATGGAGTACCTGATGCAGCAGGGCGCGGCCCAACCCGAGCAGCAGAAGATCGCCCAGCAGCGGGCCACGGCGAACCTGCTTCGCCAGGGCGGCATGCAGGCACCCGGCATGCGCAGCAGCCGGGCCAGCACGGGCGGCACGATGGACACGGCTCCCCACCCGTTGGAGATGCTCGGCCAGCTTGCCCAGGCCGGTGCCGGTGCCTACACCGGCATGCAGGCCGATGCGTCGGCCCAGGCCGCCCAGGCCCTGCAGGGCCAGCAGCTTGCCGACCTGCGCAAGCGGATGTACGGTGCAGCGCAGACGCAAGGCGAGGCGCAGTTGCCGATGGGCGGGGGCATGTAGGGGGTCGTCATGTCCACGTTCGGTCTCGACATCACCGGCATCCTGCTCGGCCTCCACGAGGACCAGCAGGCGGCTGCACGCTCGGCGGCTTTGCGCGGCAAGCCGCCACCGCCGCCGGCTCCGGTCGCCGGCCTGGGTGGCGGGGCGACCGGGGGTTGGGACAGTCCGCCGCCGCAGCCGACGCCGCAAGCGATCCCGCAACGACCGATGCCCCAGCCGCAGGCCCAGCCGCCCCGCCAGGGCACGATGCTGCCTCAGGCCATGGCTACCCAGCCACAAGGCCCCCCAGCGCCTCCTGCGGGCTCTATTGCGGTCGACCCCGACACCGTCTGGGAGAAGGAGAACGCCGACCTGATGAAGAAGCAGGCGAAGCTGCTGACCGAGTACCAGCAGTCGCTCGCCCCGCCCGACATGACGGCGGCCCAGGAGGCTTACGGCAAGCGGGCCGACCGGGGCGGCAGTCAACTCCTGCTCGCCCTGGCGGCCCAGCATGCCGGCGACAACTACAAGGGCGTCCAGGGCCACTTCCTGAAGCAGGCCGCCGAGGCGGCCGAGCCGATGAAGGTCCAGGGCGGGACGCTGACCGACACCGGCTTCATCGAAGACCCGGGCTACCGCCAGGAACTGAAGCTGAAGCAGATCCAGGCCCAGATGGCGCAGTACCAGCACATCATCGACGGCAACAACACCCGGCAGGCGAAGATCGACGCAGCCAAGGAGATCGAGCGGCTGAAGCGCGAGGGCTGGGAGTACCAGCGCGGGACGGCGGTGCAGGTCGCCAACATCACGGCCGGCGGGATGGGGGCGTCGGGCCCCGGCAAGGCCGACTTCGAGGGCATCCACGCCCCGACCGGGACCGAGGTGATCCGGGGCAAGGACGGCCGGGCCTACCGCGCCACCGGGCAGGTCGGTGCCGACGGCAAGGCCGTGTACGAGCCGCTGCCGGGGACGGAGGGCGGCAACATCATCCCGAAGGCGACCTACGAGAAGAACGTCCACGACGCGACCGAGGCCGCCCAGGCACACGACAACATGACGACCCTGCTCGCCAGGGTGCAGGCCCAGCCATCGGCGTTCGGCCTCGGCCCGTCGCTGGCCTCCGCAGTGCCCGGCGTGCTCGGCAAGTCAAAGTTCCAGACGATTGCCGGCATGACCCCCGAGGCGAAGGCCCTGCGGTCCAACTTCGCCGAGGACGCGGCGAAGGAGATGAACCGGCTGTACGGTGCGGCCCAGTCGGCCGGCGAGGCGGCCCGGGCCCAGCAGTTCATCATCTACCCGCAGACCGACTCCATCGAGGAGGTGATCACCAAGCTGGAGGGCGGCCGGGCCTATGCGGCCGACGCCAGGAAGCGTTGGGGCAAGGCGGTCGGACAGGCCGTGACGGCGCGGACCGGCATCGCGCCCGAGGCTTCAGCACCGGCAGCGCTGCCGGCCAAGCCGAAGTTCGCGATCAACCCGACGTCGGGTGAGCGGCTGCAACTCGTCAACGGCAAGTGGGAGCCGGTGCCATGAGCGCCACGCCGAAACCGCCGCCCGGCTTCGAGGTCGAGGAAGATCCGCCGCTGCCGTCGGGGTACATCCTCGACCGGCGCGGCGTCAAGTTCG
>Ga0105104_10001868_pt1 | contig 15690 bp, 15 predicted proteins | sample PPLLaktember2015_3_FD_87034 | JGI IMG/M metagenome (GOLD analysis project Ga0105104, IMG submission 87034) | Freshwater sediment microbial communities from Prairie Pothole Lake near Jamestown, North Dakota, USA - PPLs Lake P7 Core (6) Depth... | ecosystem: Environmental > Aquatic > Freshwater >... | reverse complement strand
TCGACCCGGACATTGAAGAGCTGAACCTGACAGAAGAAGAGAAGGACGCACTCGTTGCCTTCCTGCTGACTCTGACGGATGAACGCGTTAAATTCGAGCAGGCGCCTTTTGACCATCCTGAGCTGTTCGTAGCCAAAGACGGAACCGCGATGGCCAACGCCGGAGAGCGTGAGGCCTTTAAGGCCAATCCGGCTTTCAAGCGGATTAAGGCGGTCGGCGCAGACGGCAGACCTGACCCGCTGGAGAACTTCCTCGGTGTTTCAAGTATTCAGGGAGACCCGAAGATCGACCACTTTGATTTATTCACAGACAGCACCGACCTGAATCCGTCCGGAGTATATGATGAGTATGCCGCTACGGCCACGGTTACATTGGTTGTTGAGGCGCCCGGCATTCTTGCCAATGACAGCAGCCCCGAGGGTAATCCTCTGACGGCTCAACTGGTCTTTGGTCCTTCAGATCCCGCCGCGCAGCTTGACATGAATCCTGACGGCTCATTTACTTATACTTATACAGCGGATATTACATCTGCTGTTGAAGATACCTTTGCGTATGTGGCCAAAGACGGTTATATGTCGAGCGCCATTACGACGGTTAAGATAAAGGTTACTCCGTTCAAGCTCCCGGATAACGAACCGGTTGCGACAGACGACGTGTATGAAGCCACGGCTACGTTCCCGCTGGTTATTCCCGCCCCCGGCGTGTTAACCAACGATACCGACGCCGACGTCGATCCTCTTACCGTAACGCTGGTTAGCGGTCCGACAAGCGGTATTGCGACGCTGACGCTGAATCCTGACGGCTCGTTTACCTACAACTACCCCGATAACGTTGCCGAGCAGTATATTGATTCGTTCACCTATGTTGCCGACGACGGCCTGGGCGGTTTGAGTGTTGCGACGGTAACCATCAAGGTCAATCCCTACATCAAGCCGAACAACGTTCCTAACGCGGCAAACGACAAGTATGAGGCGACTGCTCTCAAGCCGCTGGTTATTCCGGAGCCCGGTGTGCTGTATAACGATACAGACGCCGATAGCGACCCGCTTGCCGCAATTCTGGTCAGCGGCCCGACAAAAGCGAAGGGAAAACTGACGTTTAATTCGACCGGCTCGTTCACCTATACTTATGAAGGTGATATATGGTGGCCGGTAGTCGATACCTTCACGTATAAAGCTTTCGACGGCAAAGAATACAGCGAAGTTGCGACGGTTACCATCAAGATTAACCCGAGACCATGGGGAAGCGGCATCCCGCTTGCGGTTGACGACCTGGCGACAACGCACAGCCCGGCAAAAGTCCGGCTGCTGAAAAATGACAGTTGTCCCGACGGCGGCAAGCTCAACAAGAAGTCCATCGTGATAGTAGAGCCGCCCGCCAACGGCACCTTAACGATTAAGAACGGAATCGCCTACTATAACCCGAATCTTGGTTTCGTAGGCGTCGATACGTTCGCTTATACCGTTGAGGACGTTGAAGGAGACCTCTCCAACGTGGCAGGGGTTACGATAACCATCGAAGATAACCCGCCTGTTGCGGTCGATGACGCTAAAACCACCAAAATCGGTCGTAAGACCAGCATTTCTCTGCTGAAAAATGACACCGATGTTGAAGGCAAACGCGATATCGTCAAGAAATCGGTCCAGATAGTTGCACAGCCGACAAACGGCACAGTAACTGTGAAGAACGGTACAGCCCGCTATGTGCCCAATGAGGGTTTCGCGGGCGTGGATGTATTCACCTACACCGTTCAAGACAAGCGCGGGCTTACTTCGAATGAAGCGATAGTGATGGTCACTGTCCAGTAAGACCGGTTTTAAATAAACATATTTGTTCTCCCTCTCTGCTCATCCCCCTCCCCCCAAGGGGAGGGGGTGGGCACGAGGATAAAAAGTTAAAAATAAGCGTCTGAAAATAAGATTAAGCATTGGCGGTAAGCATTTTCCTACTGAAAAGTAGGGATATTACTGATATGCAAAGATAACGAGCGGGTATAATATGGTAAAAAATAAGGTTGGCAAGCACAAGAGACGTTCGGTAATCGTAAATATGGAAGTTAGCCGCAAGGCGGGTATAATAAAGAGGATATGGAGCTGATTCTTCAAAGTGTGAGTTTTCACGATTGCCCGGTCGAGCACAGGGAAAAGGTTTCTCTGTCGAACGACCAGCAGCGAGCTTTATTGAGCGACCTGTTAGAGCAGCCGGGGATTTCCGAGGCGGCGATTTTGCAGACCTGCAACCGGACGGAGATTTACCTTTACGGCAAAAACAATACCGACTGGGGCGGGCCTATCAGCGAACTGATGGGGCAGTTCAGCCCGGAAGCAAGGCAGAGGTGGCGTCAATACTGCAAGCAGCAGCACGGTATCGGGGTGGCGAAGCATTTGTTCGAGGTTGCGGCGGGTCTTGATTCGCAGATGTTAGGGGAGAATCAGATATTGGCACAAGTCAAGGCCTCGTACGTCGATTCGATAGAATGCCGGGCGAGCAGGTTCGTATTTCACAAACTTTACCATATTGCCTTTCGGGTCGGAAAGGCAGTACGGACGGAGACGGAAATCAACGGCGGGGCCGTCTCGATAAGCTTGGCGGCGGTCGAACACGCAAAAGAGCAGATGAACCTGTGGTCAAGCTCGGCAATTGTAATCGGCGCAGGCGAGAGCGCCGAGATTGCCGCCAAATACTTAGTCAAAGGAGGTATCGGCTCGCTGACTATCGCAAACCGCAGCAAAGAAAACGCTGAAGCGCTGTGCAAACGCTTAGGCACAGGAAGCGTCATCGGTCTTGATGAGGTTCCCCATGCCCTCAAAGACATTGATTTGGTAATCGCATCGACAGGCGCTACCGAGCCGGTAGTCGCGTTCGAGAGTTTTAACGGCACTCTGAAAGCTCGCACAAAACCGTTATTGATGATTGATATAGCGGTGCCGAGGGATATCGATGAGCGAATAGGCCAGTTCGATTGCGTTACGATTGTAAATATCGACGACTTAGACAGGCGAATCGCGGGCAACAAGGAAAAAAGAGCGAGCGTTATCCCTGAGGCACAGAAAATCGTCAATGAATTCACGGATAATTTCGCGCACTGGCTCGAGACGCTGTCGGTTGTGCCGGTTGTTACGCAGCTTACCCAAAAGGCGCTGGAACTTGCGCGGGCAGAGGCCAAACGCTACGCGAAGGATTTCGGCGACGAAAACAGCAAGAAGTTAGAGATGTTCGCCGAGTCGCTTGCAAGAAAATTAGTTCACGGCCCGGTGAGCTTTATCAAGGACGCCGACCCGGAAGACCCGACCACCCAGCAGCTTCATTCGCTTGATTTAGTCAATAAGATGTTCCTCCTCGATGACGAGGAGCGTGAATGAAACGAAGTTTCATTCAAAATCCCAAATCCGAATTTCCAATTTCCAAACAAATTCCAAATCCAAATGACCCAAGGTTCCAAACGAGTTTAAGATTTGAATATGCTTTGTAGAAATCTTGGGTTTTGTCATGTTGAGCACGTTCGCTTCGCTCAGTGTAAACTCCGCGAAACATCCGGCTTGAGAGCTGAATTTGAGATTCTTCGCTTCGCTCAGAATGACAATTATGTATCTCTTCTACAAAGCAATTTGAATATTTAATTGTTTTTTAATACGAGCTTGATAATAATACAGCGATGAAGAAAACACTTATTGTGGCTACGCGAGGAGGCGCTCTGGCTGAGACGCAGACCGGCTTTGTTGTCTCGGCGATTGGGAAAATTTTCCCCGACCTTGATATTCAAATCAGAAAAATCGCCTCGCAGGGCGATAAAGACCGCAGAACCACGCTTTGGGAATTGAAAGAGACCGGCTTTTTCACGACTGCACTCGAAGATGCCCTTATAGCAAAAGAAGCCGACGTAGCGGTCCATAGTTTCAAGGATTTGCCCACTGAAATAAGAAAAGGTCTTTCGATAGGGGCGGTATATAACCGCCGGTTTCCTGAAGATTGCCTTGTTTCGGCAAAGCCCATCAAAACGATTAACGAATTACCTAAACAGGCAAAGGTCGGCACGTCGAGCTTACGAAGGACCGTTCAGTTGAAGCGCCTGCGTGAGGATTTACAATGCCTTGCTATCAGGGGTAACGTCAATACGAGATTACGGAAACTCGAAGAGGGCGAGTTTGACGCGATAGTGCTTGCCCGTGCGGGTCTTGAGAGATTGGGACTGGCAGAAAAGATTTCAATAACTTTTGACCCGACCACATTCAGCCCGGCGCCGGCACAGGGAGCTTTAGCAATCGAGATTCGAGCCGATGATGATGATACAAAAGAAATCGTTTCCCATTTAGACGACAAAAAAGCCCGCATCGAAACAACAGCCGAGCGAATTGTCTTCTCGGCCCTGGGCTGCGGCTGTCACGCACCCGCGGGAGTATTCGCGCAAATCCAAGGTTCACAAATTACCATTTCCGGCTGTTTCAGCGACCCCGACGGCAGTAATTTCAGACAAGCCAGTGTTTCCGGCCCCGAGGCCGATTACGAATCACTTGCTTTAAATCTGGCTGATAAACTTCGATAACTTCTCACGTTGAAACCGCCAAGACAGAGGGTGATTTACATCAGGCGGATATCGTGTAAACTAAATATGAAATACTGACTGGAATCCGGTGTTTCAAGGGATTGTAAATAAGGGAAAGTCAATGAACATTAATAAGAGCAGTCAATACCCCAGGCGGGGCCAGCGATGGACATGGGCGGAGATTCAGCAGCTCAGGAAGTTTTATCCGAAATACTCAAGCAGACGCCTTGAGATAGAATTTGGAAGACCGGCGCCAGCGATTTCGACCATGGCGTATAATTTCGGACTAAAAAAAGATGAGGACATGGGATATCAGGGACGGGACAGGGAAAAGAAAAGATGGGCCGACCGGGAAATCGCTTTTTTGAACAAGCATCTTATGAAGATGTCATATCTGGACATCGGATTGGCACTGGGAAGAACATGCAATTCGGTGCAACAAAAAGCAAGTATCATGGGACTCAAGAGAAAAAAAAGATGGACGAGCCGGGAGCTGGAGCAACTCAGGAAGATTTATCACAAACGTCCTCTCGATGAAGTGACGGAAATGCTCGGGCGTTCGCCGGCTGTTGTGTATGCCCAAGCCAAGAAAATGGGGATTTCCAGGACGAAACGACCGTGGACCAATGCGCAATTAAAGTTTCTAAAGAACAATTACAGATTGATGACGGCAAGGGAGTTATCCGGGCACGTCGGACATTCACTGCTTACAGTGCGTACAAAATCCTATATGCTGGGGCTTATAAAGCAGCCACTCTGGACTGAAAAAGACAAACAATACCTGAAGCGCCATTATGAGAAAGATTGGAGCACATCGGTTGCGGAAGTTCTGGGTAGAAGCATTGACGCAGTGGAGTTAATGGCGGCAAAGGTGGGCCTACGGTGCATTTACTGGACAAAAGAGGAAGAAGACAAGCTTAGAAAACTCTATCCGAAGAATTCCAACAAGTGGCTGGCTCAAAAGTTTGAAAGGAGCGTCGCCGCAGTTATGGGGCGTGCCCGCAAGCTGGGGCTTCGCAAAGAGATTAGAAAAAGAAAATACCGCCGGAGTTTCAAAGGACAGCGAACAAGGGAATATAAATGAAGATTGACAAAAATAGTCGATATCCGAATTGGAACCGGCGATGGACTAAGGCAGAGCATAAACTGTTGAAGAAGCTTTATTCGAAGTATTCAAACAGGCGACTGATGCTGGAATTCAATAGGACGTCACCGGCGATTTCGTCTCAAGCGTATGTGTTCGGGCTGAGAAAAGACGTTAACGGGAGATATGGAGAATGGTATCGCGATTTGAGAAAATGGGCTGAAAAGGAAATCGCTTTTTTGAGGAAGCATTACAAGAAAATGACGGCTTCAGATATTGCCGCTGCGTTGGAAAGAAGCAGCGGCTCGGTGAGCGAAAAAGCACAACGTTTGGGGATCAAGAAGGCAAAAGTGTGGACGGACCAGGAGTCAGAGAGTTTCAGGAAGATTTATCGCAAGCATTCTCTTGCTGAACTGTCGAAAATATTCGGATATTCGAAAAGCGCTGTTTTCAGGAAAGCGGAGAAACTGGGATTGATCGGAAAGGACCGGCCATGGACTAGTACGGAATTAAAATATCTAAGAAAGAATTACGGGATGATGACGGCAGCTCAATTGTCTATGCACCTTAGGCATTCGCCGTTGAATATAAAAACAAAGGCCCTAAAAATGGGAATTATAAAGCTGCCGCACTGGACTAAAAAGGAGGAGCAATACATAAGAAGCCACTATCCGAAAAATGGGAAAAAGCCGATTGCTGAATTTCTTGGTAAAAGCGAGGCCTCGGTACAGCAAATGGCAGCGAAAATGGGCATACGCCGAACTTATTGGTCAAAAGATGAAGAAGACAAGCTTAGAGAACTTTTTCCGAAGAAAACCCTCTTGTGGCTAGCCCGAAAATTCAAAAGGAGTGTCGCGACAGTTTGGTGGCGAAGCCGCAAGCTGGGGCTTCATAAGGATAAATGAATAGCAAATTGTAATTTACGGCAATTTCGGCGATCCTGACCGGGGTAGTTTCTCAGAATCATCTCAGAGTTCATCAGCAAATCTGAAACACTGGCTTTAAAGCTGGCCGATAAACTTCGAAGATAAACATTCCTCGCTATTTACTCAAACTGACCGATTTTGAATTGTCATGTTGAGCTAAGCGAAACCCTCAGAAATTTCAAAGAAATTTCGAGGACTCAGTCCCGTCCCTTAGGGATCGGGGCATCTGGCCATCACATGAGAGAGATTCTTCGCTTCGCTCAGAATGACAAATGGAGTTATGTCCTTTGTTAAACGGCAGTTATGTAGCGATACAGTTTGAAAATAGGTCAGTTTGAGTATTTAGTAATTGCTTTAGTTTCCTGAAATCCTTTTGGGTTTTTGCTCCGATTTGCGGGAAGCGCATAGCGGCGGCGGGGTGGAATGTTATGAAGCAATGGAGGTGGTCTTTAGAAATCAATTGACCGTGGAGGCGGTTCAGGTTGGCGTCGAGAGATAAGACCTGTTTTACGGCGGTTTTGCCTAAAAGGACGATGATTTTTGGGGCAATAAGCGATATTTGCCTGTCTAACCAGTTGGTTTTGCAAATTCTTAATTCGTCGGGGCGAGGGGTGCGGTTTTTCGGGGGGCGGCATTTGACCGATGAGGTGATATAAATATCTTTGCGGGATAGTTTCACGCTTTTAAGCAGGGAATCGAGAAATTTGCCTGAAGGGCCTACGAAGGGCAGACCCTGTAAATCTTCCTGTTTACCGGGGGCTTCGCCGACTAACATTATTCGGGCGGGGCAGGGGCCCCGGCCTGGGACGGCGTTAAGGCGGCTTTTGTGCAGGGGGCATTTTACGCATTGGCGAATAGCGTCTTCTATCATGGCAAGCTCTTTTTGTGCCGGGGTTGTTCTCATAAAGGGGGATTTTAACAGCAACAGCCGGCGGGACTCTATAAGCATTTTGCTTATTGATATTAGGGACTTCGCTTATTTCATTTTTTCGGTCCCGATGGTAAAACACACCCAAGTGAGATTAGTTGTTGGAATTTGGACAGGTCCTGTTGTTGGAAACCTCGTCCGGCTTCGCCCCTGAGGGGCTACGCCGTGACAAGAGGGACGGGGAAACAGAAATTATTATTATGACGCGGCTCGGCGAAGACCGGGCCGCGGGCGGAAAGGAGAAATTTGAAATGCTTACAAAGACAAAACAGTCAATGCAGGAATGTATAGAGGATATTTTTTGCGGGGTGAATACAAGCTCTGAAATCAAAGAGGCAAGTGACCTTGAGAAAAAGCATCTGCCGATTATAAGCGCGCCCAAGCGGGTCAAGAAGGGCGAGCGTTTCGAGGTAACGGTCGAGGTTGGAAAGCTGCTCGCGCATCCTAATGAGCCGGGGCATTTTATTCAGTTTATCGAGCTGTATGCCGGCGACACGTATCTTTGCAGGATGGATTTCACGGCGCAGACGACCTCACCGGTTATGAAGGCCTGCGTATGTCTCGATCATTCGCACGGCAAGCTTCGCGCGTTCGAGAGATGCAACTTGCACGGGACGTGGGAAAACGAGGTCGATATCGAGGTGGTTTGACGGTAAGCCGCGATAGTAGTGCGTGAAGGAACAGGATAAATATTTTGCATCGCGGGTATGGCGATAAAGGATAAATTACGGATTTTATCCACGAGCGGCGAGCCGTTCACGTGCCGCGTCGAGGCGGCACAATTGCTCGCGGCCGAGCTTGAGAAATATCGCGGCCACAAGACGGCGATTGTGGGTATCCCGCGGGGCGGAGTGGTAATCGCCTGCGAGATGGCGAAAATCCTGTCGGCGGATATGGATATGATTCTTGCGCACAAGCTCGGAGCGCCATACAACAGCGAATTAGCCGTAGGGGCCGTCTGCGAGGACGGCACGCATTTTGTGAATGAATCAATCGCCAAACACGTCGGGGCTGACGAGAAATACATAAATCAGGAAAAGGCCGTTCAGCTCAAAGAGATTGCCCGCAGAGTCGGGCTTTACCGGGGGATATTGCCCAAGATGCCGTTGGCCGGAAGAATTGTAATCGCGACCGATGACGGCGTTGCGACGGGGGCGACGATGCAGGCGGCGTTGTGGGCGATTCGCAAGGAGAGCCCTGCGGCGATTATTCTGGCTGTGCCTGTAGGGCCGCCGGATACGATTCAGCGATTGGCCATGGACGCGGATGAGACGGTATGTCTCAAGACGCCTTTCGATTTTATGGCGCTGGGAAGGTTTTATCTCGAATTCGAGCAGGTTGAAGATGAGATGATGATGGCGATACTCGAAGAGGAAAGCAGAAGGAGAAATGCCCAGTGAAGGAACAGAAGTTAGCCGAGGCGGTTGGTCTTGCTGAAAAGGTTGGTCACGTTCTTATCGCGACAGCCGACAGCCGGGGTATGCCTCACGTTACGGCCGCTGCAAGAATATCGCTTGCCGGGGCGGACAGCGTTGCGGTTACTGAGTGGTTTTGCCCGGGGACGGTCGCCAACTTACAGAAAAACAGGAGCATTTCGATTGTTGTCTGGGAAAGCAGGCCCGACAACGGATTTCAATTGTTAGGCCGGCTTGAAAAAGTCGAGGACGTAGGCGTCCTTGACGGATACGCTCCCAGCCGGGAAGAGACGCATCCGCTGCCGCAGGTTGAAAAGCAGTTGTTAGTCAAAGTCGAGAAGATATTCGATTTTCGGATGGGACCGCATAGCGACGTGGAAGAATGATAATCAATAGAAAATCAGGATTTAGAAAATGACGGATGAAAAAAATAATTCGATGCAGCGGGAAATTGAAATCGATGTTGAAGAAGGGAAGATTCGCGGGACGCTAAATATTCCCGCCGACGCAAAGGGGATTGTGATATTCGCTCACGGAAGCGGCAGCTCGCGTTTTAGTCCGCGAAACCGATTCGTCGCCAGAGAGCTTGCGGAAAAGGGATTCGCGACGCTGCTTTTGGACCTGTTGACAGACGAGGAAGAGGCGATTGACTTGCAGACGCGGGAGTTCCGGTTCGATATCGACTTGCTGACGGAGCGGCTTATGGCGGCGACTACGTGGAGTATGCAGGACAAGGACACGTGCCGGTTGCCGATAGGATATTTCGGGGCGAGCACGGGGGCGGCGGGGGCTTTGTGCGCGGCGGCGGAGTTCGGTTCGGCTATAAAGGCGGTCGTTTCCCGCGGGGGCAGGGCGGATATGGCGATAAATATGCTGCCGAGGGTAACGGCGCCGACGTTATTGATTGTGGGGGGCAATGATTTACCCGTTATAGAAATGAACAGGAAGGCGGCGGGATTCCTGAAAGTCAAAAAAGAGCTTGTCATTATTCCCGGAGCGACTCATTTATTCGAGGAACGCGGCGCACTGGAAAAGGTCGCCGAGGCCGCCTGCGACTGGTTCGTAACTTATCTGGCCGCACCGGTGCCGGCACACGCGGAATAAAACAAAAAAAGGCAAAAAAAGGTTCCCCCTTCGGGGACTGCGCCTGACACCTTTTTTGTTATTGGCGGGTCATTTCGACTCTATCTTCCATAATTGAGCCGTCGGGCAGGGTGTATTTTTCTATGGAGATAAAATTGTTTCCGTTTATTTTTTCGGTAACGCGAACACTTGTTCCCTGACCTTTACCTGACCAGATCCAGTTAATAATTTCTTTATTGCCCTCGCGTTTACCTGTTCCTTGGGCTATACAACCCAAGCTGTCAAACAGATAGCCGGTAAGTTCGCCGGTTTTGGGGTCTATTGAATAGTATTCAATATTCTCGAAGGTCGAATAGCGAATTTTTTCGATATCTGAATCGGAAAGGTTTTGCCCTTTGAGCTGTTTTATATAATCGTCTGATAAACTGATTATCCGGGCCTGGCCTTTTCTAACGATAAATTGACCATTCAAAACCAGTTCGAAACTTGTATGGCAATCGCCTGTTACCCAGTCCTTATGTTCACCGAAATCCGATTTAGCCGTTCCCTCCCATTGGCCGATGAGCCATTTGCTCCACTGGTCATCAAGCGATTTGGGCGGCTTAAGCGAAGGAATATTTCCACTATCGGATTTACTTTTATGATTCGATACGCACGAGGCCATAGCCAGCATTATGAACGATAGAACAATAAACAATTTTTTCATTTGAGACATCCTATTATTTTTCCAATTCCGCCGGTTTTTCGCTGTGGCGCTTCGATAATATAATCTTTTAACGTTCGATGGACAAGCGGCCTTTGCTCTTTGGCCCGGCCGGTGTATAATAGCCGGTTATGGAAACGCTGAAATTATTATATGATTATTTTCCTACGGCGGTGAATACGGGCAGGTGCCTTGTGTTTATAAGCGAGGACTGGCGTGTTGAGCTGACCGAGCACAGGGATAACGACTTTACGAAAGGCGGCTCTCAGCCGGCGCTTATTCGGGTGCGGATTTTCAAGAAGGCGCTTAACGGCGAGTTTGTGCCGGGCCATTACGAGGACTTTCAGTTGCCTTCGCTTGGCGAACTTGCCGAGCAGATTGAAAAATACGTTCTTTTGGCAGTCGGGGCGAACCTCCGTGAACGCGCTGAATAGGCCGCGAAGATATGGAGCCGTTGAAAATACAACAAGCGGGTAACGCGGTGGTCTTTTCCGTCAAGGTCGTACCTCGCTCGAGCAGGACGGCAATAGCCGGTATTCTCAACGGGATGCTCAAGGTCAAATTGTCCGCTGCGCCGGAAAAGGGCAAGGCCAATCAATCTCTAATTGAGTTTTTAGCCGATACCCTCGGAATAAAGAAAAACGCTATAAAAATAACATCAGGTCTCACTTCGCCTGTCAAAACCATTGAAATCATTGGCCTTTCGGCGGATGCCTTAAATCTGCTCAATAAATGAACGACCAGTCAAAACCAATCGAGCAGTACGATGAGACCTCGCTGGGGTTTATGTTCAAACTGGCGGGGCCTATGGTCGTTACGACGGCGTCGTTTACGCTGATGCAGTTTGTTGACCGGATAATGGTATCCCGCTTAGGAACGGCGGCTTTGGCGGCGGTATTACCTGCGGGTTTTGTGGCGGCGATACCGGCGATGTGTACGATGGGCGTTTTCGCGAGCGTTGGCACGTTCGTCAGCCAGTGTTACGGCAGGGGGCAGAAAAAGGAATGCACGAGCTACTTCTGGCAGGCGATTTATATGGGGCTGGCGTTTTCGCTTCTTGTTTTGGCGATATGCTGGCCTTTGGCTCCGATGATTTTCAGGTCATTCGGCCACGAGCCGGAGGTCGTCGAGCTGGAAGTTATATATTTTCGCATTATGCTTTTCAGCAACGTGGCCGTGGTATTTGTCTGGGCGGGAACGCAATTTTTTATGGGCATTCACCGGCCTCTTCTTTCGATGTATGCCTCGCTGACTGCCCAGGTCGTCAATATCACCGCTAACTACGTTCTCATCTTCGGCAAATTCGGCTTTCCTGAAATGGGAATCGCAGGCGCCGCCTGGGGAACGGTCATTGGTGTGGCGGTAGGGGGCGGCATAAGAATGATGACTTTTTTAAGCGGCGACGTCAGGCGAGATTTCGAGAACAGGGAAATGTTCAAGGTTGATTTCCGCAAAATGGCGGACCTTTTGAAAGTGGGTTTGCCTGCCGGATTCGAGCTGGCAGTCAGCTCGGGGATTTGGGGAACGATACTGTTCTGGCTTGTCGGCGGATTCGGCAAGGAAGCACAGGCAGCGACAAGCGCCGGGCTTGCCTGCACGAACCTTTCTACTATGCCAATCGAGGGAATCAGGACCGCGCTATCGGTGGCGGTCGGCAAATCGATAGGCAGGGGCAAGAACCGAATCGCCGTCAAGCAAACCCGCCTGTGCCTGCGAATCGCTTTAACTTATATGGGAATAGTGGGAGTTTGTTTTCTTTTATTCGGCCAGACGTTGATGCGATTATGGTCATCCGATGAAAAGGTGATTCAAATCGGCGCGGAAATTCTCATAATGGCGGCCATTTACCAGGTATTCTTCGCGTCGAGAACGGTTTATAGCGGGGCATTGCGGGGCGCGGGCGATACGCTGTGGCTGGCGGGGGCGTCGGCGTTCGGCGCGATTATTGTTCTCGGATTGGGCGGTTTTGTTATAATTAATCTTTTCGCCGGCTTAGGCGCGCTTGGCCCCTGGATTGCGGCGACCTTGAGCATAATCGCGATGGGGCTGGCAAACCGTATAAGATTCAAGAGCAACAAGTGGCGGCAAATAAACCTGTTTAAGCCGGTGGCCGCGGAAATTGAGGTTAGCGAGCAATAGCTATGATAAATAAACGTGTTTTGATTTTCGGCTTGTGCGTTTTTGCTTTCGCGGGCGTAAATTGCCTCGCCCAGGAGGAGAGATTAGCCAATACCAAGCTGACGGGTTTATACGCCCGGTCAATCGAGCGGGTGTTAAAGCTGCCACCCGAGCAGATTGATATCGGAATCGCGGCGTTGATTGTTTCCGAGGCATGGAGCGATATGGTCGAGGGCAGGCGATACGAGCAGCAGTTGGACGATATAGCGATGGAAATACGCCGCCGGCTGAAAAACACAAAATACGCCGCCAACGCCATCCCCGTTATAAACGATTATCTTTTCAACGAGCTGCAATTCAGGACTATCGATAAAGCCGACGACCCGTACGATCTGTTTTTGCACTCGGTTATGGACAGGCGCCAGGGATATTGCCTGAGCTTGTCTATCCTTTATCTGGGAATCGGCGAACGGCTGGGTTTGCCGCTTTACGGCGTGGTCGTGCCGGGGCATTTTTTCGTCAGGTACGACGACGGCAAAAACCGCTTCAATATCGAGACGACCAGCAAAGGCAATACCGCCTCGGACGAGGACTATATCAGGAAATTCAATGTGCCGGAGGAAAGCGGCACGATTTATTTGACCAATCTCAACAAGCGCCAGTCGATGGGATGTTTTTTCAACAACTTAGGCAACGTATATCTCGACACGGGCAATATCGACCAGGCGATGGCGGCGCTGCAATGGGCGGTCTATATTAATCCGTCGCTGGCGGAATCACACGTCAATCTGGGCAATATCTATTTAAGGAAAGACCGTTTCGATGACGCCATAATCGAGTACCAGGCGGCGGTGAAAATCAATCCTGAAGATTCGAAGGCCCATAACAATCTCGGCACCGCGTACCAAAGGCGTCAATGGTATGATGAAGCGGCTAACGAATACCTTATCACTATCCGGCTTGACCCCAACTATATCGACGCTTACAGGAACCTTGCAAGCTCATACCGCCGGCTTAACCGGCTGGCTGAGGCGAGGGCAACGCTTGTCCAGGCACTTACGCTCGACCCGAAAAATGCGCAAATTTACTGCGAGCTTGGGGATATTTACAGTCAATCGGATAATTGCGAAGAGGCAATCAATCGATACGAAAAGGCGCTCAAGCTCAAGCCGGATTTCGCGGAGGCGTATGTCGGTATCGGCGGCTGTTACAGTAAAATGAACGACCCCAACAGGGGAATCGAGGCATATCGCGACGCCCTTTCGATTAATCCGAATCTGTTTAGCGCCCTTGCGTATCTGGGCAACGCCTATTTCGCCAAAGGCCGGTACGACGAGGCCATCGAGCAGTATATCAAGGCCATGCGAATCGAACCCGGCGACGCGAAGATTTATTACAATATCGGCGCAGCTTTTTCCAACAAGGGCGATTACGGAACGGCCGTCAAATATCAGCGAAAGACCATCGAGCTTGACCCGCAGATAGCCGACGCGCATTACGGCCTGGCGTTTGCCTATTACAAGCTCAAAAATTACGACTCGGCCCTGAAGTACATAAAAATCGCCGAAAAATTAGGCGTTAAAATCAATCCCGACCTGCTCAAGGCCATTGAGGAAAAGCAGTAGAAGCCCGGTCTGGAGATATTGACAAAGGATTGCGATGAGTTTAAAAGGTTTTTTTCAGGCCGTAAGGGCGTTTTCGTTTACGGCGACGATAATATCTGTTGTGTTGGGAGCAGCGCTTGGGGCGAGGGAGACGGGATTTTTCCTGTGGCCGATGTTTGTTGTTACGCTTATCTGCACGCTGCTGCTTCACGCCGGCACAAACGTATTGAGTGATTATTTCGATTATAAAAAGGGCATCGATACGGATTACTCGTTCGGGTCGAGCAGGGTGATTTCGGAAAAATTATTGACGCCCCGAGAAGTGCTTGTCGAGGCGGTAGTGATTTTCGCCTTAGCGGTATTGCTTGCTTTGATTTTGATAGCGTTTCGCGGCTGGCCGATAGTGGTTCTGGGGGTTATCGGATTGATTGCGGGAGTGTTTTACAGTTGGGGGCCCAGCTACAAATATTTCGCATTGGGCGATTTATCGGTATTTACGATGTTCGGGCCGTTGATGGTTATGGGCAGCTATTTCGTGCAGGCACAGCGATTCAGCATAACGGCGTTTCTGTTGTCGCTTCCCGCGGGGTTTCTTGTCGCTGCCATACTGGTCGGCAACAATATCCGCGATATCGAGCATGACCGCCGCGCGAAAGTCAGAACGGTCGCGAATCTGTTAGGGCATAATAAGGCCAAATGGGAGTATTACCTGCTTGTGACAGCCGCTTTTTGCTCAGTTGTTATATTGGCGCTTGTCCGCGTGATTCCCTGGTGGTCGCTTTCGGTTTTACTTACCCTTCCCATAGCGATTTGCAATGTTCGTTTAGTTTCGCGAAGCTTGCCCGACAAGCCCGAGGCAATCGCCGATCTCGACGTCAGGACCGCGAAGCTTCATCTGATTTTCGGAATCCTGCTGATTATCTCCGTCGTTACGGGGATGGCGATATGAAGATGGTGTGGTGTCTGCTGGCCTTAGCGGTTGCTTTCTGGTTTTTCATATTTTCACCGTGGACGAGGGCACTGACGTCTTTCTGGATGGCGATGTCCGCCTCGGCTTTTATACTTGGGCTAAGCTCGCTTATCGCCAACAGAAAAGAAAAATCGCTCTTTGAGTTTAAGTCAGAATATCTCGCGGCAGGGCTGATTTCGGCGGGGATTTTGTATCTTGTTTTTCTTGCGGGAGGATTCGCGGTAAAACTGTTCAGTTTCGCCGAGAGGGGGGTCAGTGATATTTACGCCATCAGGGGTGAGGCGTCGCTTGCCGCGATTGGAGTCGTGATATTTTT
>Ga0105104_10001867_pt1 | contig 15691 bp, 11 predicted proteins | sample PPLLaktember2015_3_FD_87034 | JGI IMG/M metagenome (GOLD analysis project Ga0105104, IMG submission 87034) | Freshwater sediment microbial communities from Prairie Pothole Lake near Jamestown, North Dakota, USA - PPLs Lake P7 Core (6) Depth... | ecosystem: Environmental > Aquatic > Freshwater >... | reverse complement strand
GGATTCTCCGGTCAGCGCCCAGGTGCTCAAGGGCAGCGATCCGCTGCTCCTGCGGATCGACGATCCGCAGTGCCATCCGAGCGAAGCGGCCGTCCTGCGCCAGTTGCATTACGGCGCGGTGCTGATGATCCCCCTGTGGGCCGGCGGCAAGGCGCTCGGGCTCCTGCGGCTCTACAGCCGCCAGAACACCCGGACGTTTTCCGCGCTAGAACTCCAGCGCCTGCGGGTCCCGGCCGAGCAGGCCGCCCTGGCGCTTGTGAATGCGCGGCTTTACGAGAGCGAACACCAGCAGCGGATCCTGGCCGAGACCCTGCGCGATATCGGGCTGATCCTTTCCGGTTCGCTGCGGGCGGGCACGATCCTCGAAACGCTGCTCGAACAGATCGGCCGGGTGGTCCCCTTCGACAGCGCCAACGTCATGCTGCTGCAGGGCGACCGGGTCCGCGTGGCTTCGCACCGCGGATACGAACGCTTCGGACTCACGGAGTGGATCGCGCGCCTGGATCTGCCGATCGACCGCCTGACCGGCATCCGGCACATGGCCTCCACGCTCCGCCCGCATTTCATCCCCGACGTTCAGACCGATCCGGACTGGCAGTCGATCGGCCCGACCTGGCATGTGGGTTCGTGGGTCGGCGCGCCGCTGGTGACGGGCGAACAGCTGCTCGGATTCCTTTCGATGGACAAAGCCGAGCGCGGCTATTATTCCGCCGAACATGCCAGCCGGCTGGAAAGCCTGGCCGGCCACGCGGCCTTGGCACTCCTCAACGCGCTGACCTTCGGCGAGGTGGAACAGGCCTCGATCACCGATTTCGTCACCGGGATCTACAACCGGCGCTACTTCCACGAACAGCTGCAGCTGGAGATCGACCGCGCCCGCCGGATCGGCTACCCGGTCTCGCTCCTCATCTACGATATCGACCATTTCAAGCTGGTCAACGACACCCACGGCCACCCGATCGGCGACCGGATCCTGCAGATGGTGGCGCGCCGGATCAAGGAGGAGCTGCGCGCGGTCGATATCCTCGCGCGCTACGGCGGGGAGGAGTTCGCGGTCATCCTGCCCGGCACGCCCGCGAGTTCGCTGGCCGGCGTAGGCGAGCGGCTGAGGCAGGGGATCGCGATGCAGCCCTTCCTGGTGGATGATAAATCGATCTCGATCACCGTCTCGGCCGGCGGCGCGACCTTCCCGGAAGACGCCAACGATGTGCACCGGCTGATCGACGAAGCGGACCGCTGGCTGTATGATGCCAAGCAAACCGGGCGCAACCGGACGCGGGTTCCGGAACCGATGCCCTGGCCCTATACCGAGCCGACCGGCCCGGCGCGCGGCGAGAAGCCGCGCAAGGGGACCGGGGAGGCGGATGCGCTTTCCGAACCGGCCGGGGAGAAGAAGTAATAATCGCCACAAAGGGCACATAGCTTACGATCGTCATCCCGGCGGGATCTTAGCCGGGATCCAGATGGCCGATGCGAAGGCGATCGTTGATTGCGGAAATTCGAAGAATAGCCACAAAAGCGCAAAGCGCACAAAAAAAACCTAAAAGGTCTTCGTAATTATTCTTTGTGTACTTTGTGGCAGATAATATTTTCTCATGTTGGCGATCGTTGATCGCGGAAATTCGAAGAATAGCCACAAAAAGCACAAAGCGCACAAAAAAACCTAATAAGTCTGTGTAATTATTCTTTGTGTACTTTGTGCCCTTTGGGGGCTAATAATTGCGCTCCAATAATTTATCCTCGATTAAAAAAAACCAGAAGAGGCGGTGATATATTTTGGAATCCCGAGTCCAGGATCGGCGAACGCGCTTTCTTAACCTGCGGGGAAGAAGAAATAAGGCGAAGAAAACCCTTTCACCGCAAAGTCGCGAAGAACGCAGAGGGAAAAAAATATTTTTATATTCTTCGCGTCCTTCGCGACTTTGCGGTGAGAATGGTTTTGGGTCATGACCTCGGCGATTGGTAGTTCGGCGCTTCCTTGGTGATCATGACGTCGTGCGGGTGGCTTTCGATCAACCCGGCGTTGGAGATCTTGACCAGGCCGGTTTTATCCTGCAGGTCCGCGATCGTCGCCGCGCCGGCGTAGCCCATGCCCGAGCGCAAGCCGCCGACGAGCTGGTAGACGTATTCCGTGAGCTTCCCCTTGTAGGCGACCATCCCCTCGATACCCTCGGGGACGAGCTTTCCGCTGCCGCCGCCCGCGCCTTGGGCGGTGGCGTAACGGTCGCGGCCGAAGCCCTGCATCGCACCCAAACTGCCCATCCCGCGATGCTCCTTGAAGTGGCGGCCTTCGTAAAGCACGACCTCGCCCGGAGATTCCTCGAGGCCCGCGAGCAGCGCGCCGAGCATGACCACGCTCGCTCCGGCGACCAGCGCTTTGACGATATCGCCTGAGTATTTAATGCCTCCGTCGGCGATGATCGGGATTCCCTTCGGCCGCGCGGCGCGCGCGCACTGCCAGACCGCGGTCATCTGCGGCATGCCCGCCCCGGCGATGATCCGGGTGGTGCAGATCGAACCGGCTCCGACACCGACCTTGATCGCGTCGGCCCCGGCGGCGATCAGCGCCTCGGTCGCCTCGGCGGTGACTACGTTCCCGGCCGTCACCGGCAGCTTCGGCCACTTCTTCTTGATCCGGCGGATGGCCTCCAGCACGCCGGCCGAATGGCCGTGGGCGGTGTCGATCGCCAGCAGGTCCACCCCGGCGTCGACCAGCGCTTCAGCCCGGGTTTCGAGGTCCGCGCCCACGCCGACGGCCGCGCCCGCCCGCAGCCTCCCCTGGGAATCGACCGCCGCGTTCGGGAAGTCCATCTTCTTCTGGATGTCCTTGACGGTGATCAACCCCTTCAGCTTGCCGTTCTTGTCGACCAGCGGCAGTTTTTCAATGCGATGCTTCTGGAGGATGGCCTTCGCCTGCTGGAGAGTCGTTCCGACCGGCGCGGTGACCAGCCCCTCGCGGGTCATGAACTCGCTGACCGGCTTGCGGAAATCCCCCGGCTCGAGGAAGCGGATGTCGCGGTTGGTGAGGATCCCGACCAGCTTGCCGCCGCTGCCCTTTTCGGTGATCGGAATGCCCGAGATGTGGAATTTGCCCATCAGGTCTTCCGCTTCCTGAAGCGTGGCGGACGGATCCAGGGTGACCGGGTCGGTGATCATCCCGGACTCGGACCGCTTGACCTGCTCGACGAATGCGGCTTGGGCCTCGATCGAAAGATTGCGGTGGATGATCCCCAGCCCGCCTTCGCGCGCCAGGGCGATCGCCATGCGCGCCTCGGTCACGGTATCCATCGCCGCCGAAATGATCGGGATGTTGAGCGGGATATCGCGGGTGAGTTGTGCGCGCACGTCGGTCTGGTCCGGAAGCACCGAGGTGTATCCGGGAATGATCAGCAGATCGTCGAAGGTCAGCGCTTCGTGGGATTGGAAGAGTTCTTCGTTCATGAGCCTCCTGATTTTTCTGTTGGTCGAGTAGCCCCGCTTCGCGTCGCGAAGCGGGGCGTATCGAGACCTGGTTATATGATCGACCCGCCGGGTGGTCTCGATATGGCCGCTTGAGAACGCGGCCTACTCGACCACCTCCAGGTGCGGGGCGTATCGAGACCACCAATAGCATAGGTGGGCTGCGAACTACCGCAACCCACCCTGTGTGATCAATGCTTGAAGTGCCGCACGCCGGTGACGACCATTGCCATCCCGGCCGCGTCGGCCGCGGCGATCGCTTCGGCGTCGCGCACCGACCCGCCGGGATGGACGGCCGCGGTGATACCGGCTTCCGCGGCGACCTGGACCGAATCCGGGAACGGGAAGAAAGCGTCCGAGGCCATCACTGCGCCCTGGGCCCTCTCGCCAGCGCGCTGGGCGGCGATGCGCACGCAATCCACGCGGTTCGGCTGCCCGCCGCCGATGCCGACCGTGGCGTCGCTGTGGGCGAAGACGATCGCATTCGAGCGCACGAACTGGCACGCCTTCCAGGCAAAACGCAGGTCCGAGAGTTCCTCCGCCGTCGGCGCGCGTTGGCTGACCACTTTCCATTCCGGGGTCCCGGCCGGATCGCCGAAATCCGAATCCTGCATCAGGACGCCGCGCGTCACCGAGCGGAATTCGAATTTGGGTTCGATGACCGTATCCGGCATCTCCAGCAGCCGGCAGTTCTTGCGCTTGGCGAGCTCCTCGCGTGCGGCGGCGGAGAAGCCGGGCGCAATGATGCATTCGATGAACAGGTTCCCCATTACCCTGACGGTGGCTTCATCCACCTGCCGGTTGGCCGCGACCACGCCGCCATAGGCCGAGACCGGGTCGGAAGCAAGCGCGCGGCGGAACGCGTCGGGGAGGGCGTCCGCGCTGGCGATCCCGCTCGGCGATACGTGTTTGACGATCGCCACGGTCGGGCGTTCGAAACTGACCGCGGCCTGCCAGGCGGCGTCCATATCCAGCAGGTTGGTGTAGGAAAGCTCCTTGCCCTGCAGCACCTTCCCGCCCAGGGGGCCGGCGCCGGGTTTATAGGTGTAGATGGATGCGGTCTGGTGCGGATTTTCGCCGTAGCGGAGTTTCTGCTGCAACGGCGCGAAGATTCGCAGCGGCGCCTCGTCTCCGGCCAGGTAAGCGTCGATCGCCGCATCGTACCCGGCGGTCAACCCGAATCCCTTTACTGCGAGTTTGCGGCGCGCCGCTTCGTCCACCGTTCCCGCGCGCAGCGCTGCCAGCACGGCCGGGTAGTCGCCCGGATCGCAGCACAGGATCACCCGCTGGTGATTCTTGGCCGCCGCGCGGATGAGGGTCATGCCGCCGATGTCGATGTTTTCGATCGCCTCCGCCAGGGTGACGCCGGGCTTGGCCACCGTCTGCTGGAACGGATACAGGTTGCACGCCACCAGGTCGATATAATCCCAGCCGAGCTTCTTCAGCTCTCCAAGGTCCGACTCGCCGGAGCGGGCGAGCAGACCGCCATGGATCGCCGGATGAAGCGTTTTGACCCGCCCGCCGAGGATCACCGGCGAACCGGTGTATTCGGCGACTTCGGTGACGGGGATGTTGTTCTCGCGCAGGAGCTTGGCCGTCCCGCCCGAGGCGATGAGCGTCCAATCCAACGCCTGCAGGCCGCGCGCAAATTCCACCAGGCCGGTTTTATCGTGAACGGAGAGGATCGCTTTGGGCATGATCGACCTTTCTTGGCTTTAGTTTGTCATTGCGAGCGACCGTAGGGAGCGAAGCAATCTCCTCTGTATCGAAGCGCGGAGATTGCTTCGTCGCTTCGCTCCTCGCAATGACAGGGTCATTCGGATTTACTATCCTCAATCGCCTTTTTGATCGCCGCTACCAGCAGCCGGTGTTCGACGGAATGGATCCGCGCTTCAAGCGTCTCGAGCGAATCCCCGGCGAGGATCGGCACCGCTTCCTGAAGCAGGACCGGCCCGCAATCGACCCCTTCGTCGGGCACCAGGTGGACCATCACGCCCGTGGCGCTGATTTCTCCGCGCCCGAAGGCCTCGAAGGCGCGTTCGATCGCATGCGTGCCGGGAAATGTGCCCGGCAGGGCGGGGTGCAGATTTATCACCCGGTTCGGGAAACGGGAGAGGAAATTCGAAGTGAGCACCCGCATCCAGCCTGCCAGGATCACCCAATCCGGCCGGTGGGAGGCAACCAAGTCCGCCAATTGCGAATCATACTCCCGGCGGTCCTGATCCTTCGGACGGGGTTTAGCGACCGCCGGCACCCCCGCCCGCCGCGCGCGTTCGAGCCCAAAGGCGTCGCTTTTATTCGAGACGACCGCCGCCACCTGCGCGCGGAGGGTTCCATCCTGGCAGGCATCCAGGATGGCCTGCAGGTTGGTGCCGCTGCCGGAAATTAATACCACGAGGCGGGCTTGTTCGGTCATCCGTTTCCTCAATGATGGAACAGCCGGATTCCGGAGAACACCATCACCATGCCGTACTCGTCGCAGGCCTGGATGACGGCATCGTCGCGGTTGGAGCCGCCGGGCTGAAGGACGTATTCCACCCCGCTTTGCGAGGCCCGGTCGATCGAATCCCGGAATGGGAAGAAGGCGTCGGATCCGAGCACGACCCCCCGCAGGCCGCGCGCCCACTTGAGTTTTTCCCCGGCGCTGAGCGGTTGCGGCGGTTCGGCGAAGATATCCTTCCAGCCTCTTTTTTCGGCCGGGGTGACATCGTCGCGCAGGTATTGATCAATGGCGTTGTCGCGGTCGGGGCGTTTGACGCCGGGCTGGAATTTTAATCCCAGCACGGCGGGATGCTGCCGCAGCCGCCACAGATCCGCCTTGACCCCCGCCAGGCGCGTGCAATGAATGCGCGATTGCTGGCCCGCGCCCACGCCGATCACCTGGCCGTCCGCGGCGAAGCAGACGGAATTCGACTGCGTGTATTTAAGCGTGATCCAGGCGATCCGCATATCCCGGAGGGCGCCTTCCGGCAGGTCCTTTTTTACCGTGACAATATTGCGGAAATCCTCGTTGCTCACCGGCCGGTCGTTGCGATGCTGCTCGAGGGTGACCCCGAAGACTTCCCGCCGTTCGACCGGATCGGGGACGTAGCCGGGATCCATCTGCAGCACGACGTACTTGCCGGATTTTTTGGCGGTCAGGATTTTCAACGCCGCCGGCTCGTACCCCGGCGCCATGATGCCGTCGGAGACCTCGCGGCTGATCAGCCGCGCCGTGATTTCGTCGACCGGGTCGGAGAGGGCGATCCAATCCCCGAACGAAGACATGCGGTCCACGCCGCGGGCGCGGGCGTAGGCGGCGGCCAGCGGGGAAAGCTCAAGGTCGTCGACGAAATATGCCTTGCGCAGCGCTTCGGAGAGCGGCACGCCGACCGCCGCGCCGGACGGGCTGACGTGTTTGAAGGAGGCCGCGGCGGGCAGCCCGGTCGACTGCTTTAATTCAGAAACCAGCTGCCAGGAGTTTAGCGCGTCCAGAAGATTTATATAGCCGGGCGCGCCGCCCAGCGCCTGGAAGGGAAGCTCGCCCCGGTTGACGTATGCCCGGGCCGGAGTTTGGTTGGGATTGGCGCCGTAGCGCAGGGTGATTTCCTTGGCCACTATAGTATGCCTCGCTAACGAAGGATGACGATCCGTTCTCCGGCGGTAAGCTCGCCGACGATCCAGGTTTCCTCGGGGATCGCCTGGCGCACCTTTTGGGCGTCCGCTTTCGCGGCCACCACCAGCATCCCGATCCCCATGTTGAACACGCGGTGCATCTCGGCCGTGGAAACTTCGCCCTTCCGCTGGATGACCGAAAAGAGCGGGGGAACCGGCCACGAGCCGAGCTTGACGTCGGCGCCGATGCCCTCCGGGAACACGCGGATGGGATTCTCGATCCAGCCGCCGCCGGTGAGGTGGGCCAGCGCCTTGACGGGCGAAGGCTCGGCCGCCAGAAGCGGGCTGAGCAGCGGCAGGTAGGAGCGGTGCGGGGCCAGCAGTGCGTCCGCGAGCGGCACGCCGAGTTCGGGAAGGACCGTTTCGAGCGGCGTGTTTTCGAAGATCTTGCGGATGAGCGAATAGCCGTTGGTGTGCGGGCCGGTCGAACGGATTCCGATCAGCACATCGCCCGGGCGCAGGTCCGGCTTCGGAAGGATGCGTTCGCGGTCGACCGCGCCGACAATCGTCCCGGCGACGTCGAACTCACCGGGCTGGTAGACCCCCGGCATCTCGGCCGTCTCGCCGCCGATCAGGGCGCAGCCCGCCTCGCGGCAGGCCTTGGCCATCCCGCCGACGACCTCGGCGATGACGGCGGGATTCAATTTGGAGGAGGCGAAATAATCGAGAAAGAACAGCGGGCGCGCGCCCTGGACGAGGATATCGTTCACGCAATGGTTGACGATATCTTCGCCGAGGGAGGCGCAGCGGCCCAACTGCGCCGCGAGTTTAACCTTGGTGCCCACCCCGTCGGTCGAGCCGACCAGGACCGGGGAGCGCATTTCGCGCAGGAGGGGGCCCGCGTCGAACAAGCCGCCGAACGCGCCGATTCCGGCCAGCACCTCCGGCCCGTAGGTGGATTTCACCGCGGCGGTCATCATCTGCACCGCGCGGTACTTGACGTCCATATCCACGCCGGCGGCGGCGTAATCGGATTTTGGCGAAGCGGCGGAGGCGCGGGTGGGCTCAGGCATTGAGTGTCGTCACGGCCCGTCGGCCGATGTCCTTGCGGTAGTGCATCCCCTCGAATCGGACCGGCCCGACCGCCAGGTAGGCTGATTTTAACGCCTGGGCGATATTTTCGCCCCAGCCGGTTACGCACAATACGCGCCCGCCGGCGGTGACGATTTGCCCGTCCTGCTCCTTCGTTCCGGCGTGAAAGATGAAGGAATCCGGCGAAACCTGGTCCAGCCCGGTGATCGGACGCCCGACGGGATACTTCCCCGGGTAGCCCTCCGAGGCGATTACCACGGACGCCGCCGCGCCCTTGCTCCAGCGGACGTCCACATCCGCCAGCCGCCCGGTTGCGCAGGCCAATAGAATTTCCAGCAGGTCGCTTTCGAGGAGCGGCAGGATCACCTGAGTCTCCGGATCACCAAAACGGCAATTAAACTCGATCACCTTGGGGCCTTCGCCGGTGAGCATCAGCCCGCCGTAGAGCACGCCGACGAACGGCCGGCCTTCCTCGCGCAATCCGTCGACGGCCCGCTGGAGGACATCCCGCGCGATTTTTTCCGCCATGGCCGGGGCGCATACCGGCACGGGCGCGTAGGCGCCCATACCGCCGGTGTTCGGCCCGCGGTCCCCGTCGAAGACGCGTTTGTGGTCCTGGGCGGGAAGCGTGGCTTTCAAGGTCGTGCCGTCGGTGAACCCGAACAACGAGACTTCCGGCCCGGCGAGTTTTTCCTCGAACACGACCTTCTCGCCGGCCGCGCCGAACGCTTTATCGACCATGATCTGGCGCAACGCCGCCTCGGCCTGGCCGGGATTCTCCGGAAGGATTACGCCTTTACCGGCGGCGAGGCCGTCGGCTTTGATCACCACCGGGCGTTCCAGTTCCCGGAGGTAGGCCAGGGCCTGGTTGAAATCGGAAAAGCTTGAAAATTTTGCGGAGGGGATCCGGCGCCGCTGCATGAACTCCTTGGCGAAGACTTTCGAGCTTTCGATCTCCGCGGCGGCGCGCGACGGCCCGAAGACGGGCAGCCCTTTGGCGCGGAAATCGTCCGCGAGGCCCGCGGCGAGCGGCGCTTCCGGACCGATCACGACCAGGTCGGTCTTTTTTTCCAGCGCTGTGGCGACCAGCGCCGGTTTTTCCGTCGCGTCGATGGGCAGATTGGCGATCTCCGCCCCCGGCGCGCGAAGCCGGGCGGTGCCGGCGTTGCCGGGCGCGATGAAGAGTGCTTTCAAGAGCGGCGATTGGGCGATCTTCCATGCCAGCGCGTGTTCTCTTCCACCCGAACCGATCAGCAGCACTCTCATAGCGCGCTCCTTGTAGGGATCAGGATCTTATCCCCGGGCGGGAGATCAGGCGGCGTCTCCAAACCCGGGCAGCCGCCGCGGTCGCCGCCCGGCCGGTCCGCGGGGCGGCCAAGCTGAGCGGCGGCGGTGGTTTCATTTTATCCAGTAGCCGCAAGGTTGGGTAGTAGGCTAAGAAGGCGTATGGCAGGACCCCGGTGATGATCACCTGCGCTGCGGCGGGAACGCGGAAATTCTTTGAGAGGTTCTTCCTTTTCATCTGAAGCATCGGATATACCTGTGTCCGTGTCACCCTGAGCGAAGCGAAGGGTCTGCTTTACCGGGAAAACAGATGCTTCGCTTTCCCCGAAATAAGTGGGGATGCGGGAAGTCAGCCGCTCAGCATGACAACGGCTTATGAAAAAAGCATTCGATAAAAAAACTATCCGGCCTGGGGCCAGGCCGTTAAAAATTATGCAACCCGATCAATTCCAATGGAATGTATAAAAACGGAGAACCGGGGGGGCGGGAACTTTTCCGCCGCTTTTGGGAATTATATCACAACCCCTCACCCTCCCGTCGCTGCGCTCCCCTCGCTCCGTAAACATCCCCACTCAAAAACCAGTTGCGAGAGGGGATACTCCGTGAGGGCGGGCGGGACAGGCTCTCCCAGCAGACGTTGGGAGCGGGGATTTAGCAAGCTGTTTAAAAAGGTATCCGAGGTGGTCGAGCAGCGGTTTTTGCGTATCGGGACCACCGGATATTTGGCACGCTCGATACGCCCGCAAAGAACGCGGGCTACCCCGGCCCGACCCGCCGGGGCGGGCTCGACCGACTTTTTCAACACCCTGTTAGAACCCTCTCCCAGCATCAGCTGGGAGAGGGCAGGGTGAGGTGGGAAAATCCCGAGAGGTGGGAGGGAATCGCAAACCTAACCCCACCTCCAGGAAAAATTCTTTGTGGTTTGTTTTTCTTTTCCCCTCCCCTTCCCTTAAGGGAAGGGGAGGGGAGAGAGGGGAGGGGTTGGGTTGGCAGCGAAGGAGAAGGGATGGGGAACAGGCCCCCTCCTTTTTCCTCCCCCGTTTTTCATAGATCAGAAGCGAAAAACGGGGGAGGATTACAGAACGTCCCTCTCCTTCAGAGTCGCGAGGATCTGATTCAGCTCGATCCCGTATTTGCGCGCGATGTCGCGCGCGTAACTGAGGCCTTGCGGCGGACCCGGCCGGATTTGGTATGTGCGGCGCACGGAAGGTTCGCCGTCATCCGCGGCGGAAACCGTCTCGCTCCCGGCCACCAAGCTTGCCGCGAGGCTGTCGCCGGCGGTATCCCCGTTGACTATTGCGACGTCGCCGAGTTCATGCAGGTGGGTGGCGAAGATCGCGCGCGCGCCGATCATGCGGATCGCGCGGACAACGTCGCGCGCCAGGTACAGCCCTTCGCCCGGGCTCGTGGTGGAAAGAGATTCGTTCAAAAGGACCAGGCTGTGGCGGGTGATCCGGCGGAAGACTTCGTGGATCCGCCCCGCCTCCTCGCCCAGGCGCCCGGCATCCAGGCTGGGCTGTTCCTCGGTCGGGAAATGCGAGAAGATTCCTTCCACCGGGCTGATGCGCGCGCGGGTGCCGGGCACGAACAGGCCCGCCTGGAAGAGGACCTGCGCCAGCCCGATCGACCGGGTGAAAACGGTTTTTCCGCCGCGGTTGGGGCCGGTCAGGATGAATATCCGGCCCTGCTCGCCGAAATGGATGTCGTTGCGGACAACTGCCTTGGCCAGGGACTTCGGTTCCTGCGAATCCATCAGGTCCAGGGCCAGGTTTATATTGTAAAGGTCGTCGATCTCGCAAACGCGCGCTTCCATCGCGGCGATGTCCGGCCGGCAGACGGGCAGCCCGGCGGCGATCAGCCGGTTCATCAACCGCACGCCGTTCAGATAGAACACCACCTCGTCGCCCAGGGCGGCCAGCGGGCGCGTGTTGACTTGCAGGTACTGGGTGAGGATCTGCGCGATCGGCTTGGTGATGCTCTTGAGGATGACGTCCAGGTCCTTGAAGAGCGGGAATAACTCCGGATCCTCGCGGGCGAACGTCTCCACGGAGGCGTACGTGCCGTACACGCGCTTGAGCGGCAGCTCGTGGATGGGGGCGAGGCCCTGTTCGTCTTCGGGGCTGCCCTTCCCGAAGAGCTTGCTCAGGAAGGTCCCCTCCTTGAACGGCTTATGGCGGATCGAAAGCAGGGTGGCGCCGATTGGGTGCAGGCTGTCGTCGAGGTTTACGCCGATGGTGATCCCGGCGATCGTGTCGTAGCGCTGGCGCAGTTTCGGCAGCTCCGCCAGCATGGTCCGGAAAGCCGGTTCGTCACGCGCGCCGGAAAGGTACTCGAGCAGTTGGCGCAGCCCGGCCGATCGGAGCTTCGCGCGGTTGGCCGAAAGCACCGTCCACAGCTTCTCGACGCAATCCACATACAATTCCAGCTCTCCCATGCGGTAGAGCGTTTTTTGCAGCGGGGTCTGCTCCGCCGGAGTCGGCCCGCCCAGCCGCTCGATTTCCAGGAGCGGCTCCTGCAGCTCTGTGAAGACCGCGGCCGCTTCCGGGACGCGGAGGAAATCTTCCAGCACTTCCTGCCGGTAGCGGATGATTTTGAGGTCGCACGTCAGCGGGAGCAGGAAGGAAAGGATCGATTGGGTGTAGAGCGGGTCGGGGCTGAGGTATTCGGCCAGCGTTTCGATCCCGAGATCGGCCCGGGTGCGTTCACCCCAGCGCGGCCGATCCGAGTCGGGAGAGGGGTCCGCGCCTTCGGGCCATAACAGGCTGAAGGTTTCGGGGAGATTTATTTTTTCTTCCATCGGATGAATTCCTCTTCTCTATAAGAATAAACTCGGCAAGCGATGCTTGCCGGTATTTCCGCGCGCAACTTCGCGCGGGTCAGCAGATCGAATTTTCAAAACCGGTCTTGGCTTGTTCAGGCTCCACGTCCAGGGGGTAGACGCCGGTATAGCAGGCATTGCAGTAGCCGGTGGCGCGGCCGATGGCGCGCATCATGCTCGGGAGCGAGAGGAAATGGAGCGTGTCGGCGCCCACGTGGCGGCAGATTTCCTCCACCGTCCGGTGGTGCGCGATCAGCTCTTCGCAGGTGCCGAAATCCACGCCCATATGGCAGGGGCTGACGATCGGCGGGCAGGTGATGCGCAGGTGCACTTCGCGCGCGCCGGCTTCCCGCAGCAGGCGCAGGAGGGGCCCGGAGGTGTTCCCGCGCACGATGCTGTCGTCGATCACGACCACCCGCCGGTCGCGCAGGTTTTCCTCCAGCACGTTGAACTTGAGCGCCACGCCCTGCTTGCGCAGGCTGTCGGTCGGTTCGATGAAGGTGCGGCCGATGTAGCGGTTCTTGATGAAACCGTCGTTGTAGGGGATGCCGCTCTCGCGGGCGTAGCCGATCGCGGCGGGGATGGACGAATCCGGGACCGGGATGACGACGTCCGCCTCAACCGGCGCCTCGCGCGCGAGTTCCACGCCCAGCCGCTGGCGGACGTGGTGCACGCTGCGGCCGTCCCAGATCGAATCCGGGCGCGAGAAATAGATGTGCTCGAACGTGCACAGCGCGGACGGCTCGAGCGGCGGCAGCGCCTGCAGGACGGAAAGGGCGGTGTTTGAGAGGCGGATCACCTCGCCCGGTTTTACCTCGCGGATCGCCTCGCAGCCGATCGTCCGCAGCGCGCAGGATTCAGACGCGGCGGCGTGGCCGCCGCTCTTCAGGCGGCCGACCGAGAGCGGGCGGAAGCCCCACGGGTCGCGCACGGCGAAGACGCCCTCGCGGGTCAGGATCACGAGCGAATACGCGCCGCGCCATTGGGGCATCGTCGTGCGGATGCGCTCCTCCCAGGTCGCCCCTTCCGCGCCGGCCAGCATCAGCGTGATCACCTCGCTGTCGGACGAGGAGAGCAGGCCGACCCCCTTCTGCAGCAGCTCGCGGCGCAGGGCGTAGGTGTTGACGAGGTTTCCATTGTGGGAGATGGCCAGCGGCCCGTAGCGGGTTTCGATCAGGAAAGGCTGGGCGTTGCGCAGGACCGAGGAGCCGGTGGTGGAGTAGCGGGTGTGGCCGATCGCGTAGCGGCCGCGCAGGGAACGCAGGTTCTCCGGGGTGAAGACCTGCGAAACGAGGCCGGTATCCTTGCGGATGCGCGCGGTTTCGCCGTCGCAGACCGCGATCCCGGCCGCTTCCTGGCCGCGGTGCTGCAGGGCGAACAGCGCGAAGTAGGCCATGCTGGCCACGTCTTCGCTGGGGGCGAAAATGCCGACAACCCCGCATTCCTCGCCGGGATGGTCTTCGAAGTTAAAGAATTCCTCCATGTGCCGCACTTTCCACCGTCCGCTTAATTCCCGCCGGAAAAAAGCGGGACACGAAGAAACCGCTTCGTGCCCCACCCTGTATCGCGAACGGATTTCGCGCCCGTATTTTACCCCTTTGCGCCGCCCACGGCCTTATCGTCGGTGACGACCTTGCCGGCCTGGGCCTTCTGATACTCGGCCACTTTGACCGACAGGGCCGGGTCGGCCAGGCTGAGGATCTTGGCCGCCAGGAGCGCGGCGTTGGCGGGTTCGAGCACGACCGCGGGGGCGATGCCGGAGGGCATCCGCAGCGAGGAGTAGATATCCCCGCCGCCGAAGGCTTCGCTGGCGGGAGGGCAGGCGATCACCGGCGCCGAAACCTGCCCGTCGGCGAACGCCGAAAGCGCGTTGCTCCGGCCGGCGACGGTGATGTAAACTTTGGGGCGCGGATCGGCTTCGAACTGCCGCAGCAGGTCGATCACGTGCTGGGGGGTCTTGTGGGCCGAGCCCACCCGCATCACCGTCTCGAGGCCGAGCGTGTGCGCCGCCTCGGCGATCCTGCGGCAGTGTTCCTCGTCGGCTTTCGAACCCATCAGGATGACGACCAGTGTGTTGGACATGGGCACTCCTTCCCCGCCGGTCGAGTAGCCTGCGTATTCTTCGCAGGCGTATCGAGACCTGTTGATAAATCCAATCACGCTGGTCTCGATACGTCCTGCGCAGTGGAACAGCGCAGGACTACTCGACCACCTTTTATAAAATTCCCGCCCGCTTGAGATTCTCGAGAATCCGCGGTTCGGCCGGATAGGCCGCCGGTTCGAAATTACGGCCGGTGAGCATCTCAAAGATCGAAATATAGCGCTCGCTGGCGGCGATCCACAGATCGTCGGGCATCGCGGGCGGCTCGCCGTCGCCGCGGTAGCCTTGTTCGGCGTACGCCAGGCGCACGATCTCCTTGTCGAAGCTTTCCGGCTCCTCGCCGGCCTCGAATCGTTCGGCGTAGGTAGAGGCCTTCCAGAAGCGCGAGGAATCCGGGGTGTGGACCTCGTCGATCAGGGTCACTTTCCCGTCGGGGGAAAGGCCCATTTCGTATTTGGTATCGACCAGGATCAGGCCGGACCGCGCGGCGATCTCCTGCCCGCGGCGGAAAACCGCCAGCGCCGCGGAGCCGACCTTCTCCCACGTCGCCGCGTCGAGCAGGCCGCGCTCGACCACTTCGGCGCAGGTGAGGCGCTCGTCATGCGCGCCTTCATCGCCCTTGGTGGTCGGGGTGAGAATCGGCTCGGGCAGCGCCTGATTCTTCTTCAGGCCGTCGGGGAAGGTGTAGCCATAGATGCCGCGCTCGCCGAGCGAATAGCGGTACCACAGCGCGGTGGTGGTGACGCCGGTGATGAATCCGCGCACGACGATCTCGACCGGGAAGCGCTTGACCGTCCGGGCGACGATGGCGTTCGGATCCGGAATGTCGACCATCTGGTTGTCGATCAGGTCGCGGGTGATATCGAACCACCAGGCGGAGAGCTGGTTGAGCACCTGGCCCTTGAAGGGCACGCGCGCCAGGATCCGGTCGAAAGCCGAGAGCCGGTCGGTGGTGATGAACAGTTTGCTGGCCTCGTTGAGCGTGTACCACTCGCGGACTTTGCCGGTCTTGCGTTCCGGCAGGGGAAGATGGGTCTCGTTGAGCGCAAGCGGGAGCGCGGCGCGGATCTGTTCGGAGGAAATCATGAGCGGCCTCCCGTCAATGCGCGGATGGCGCTGCGCCCGGCTCCGGAGAGCAGCGCCGCGGCCGCCGCCTTGAGGCTGTCGATCAGGATGAAGGGCGCCACGCCGGCGGAAAATCCGGCGGTGATATTTCCATGAAGGAAGATGACCGTAAGCCAGGCCGCGCCGACGGCGTAAAGGACAATGATCCCGGCCGCGCCGGCGAGCAGTTCCGCGGCGGGGAGGCGGCCGCGCAGGCGTTCGGCGACCCAACCGGCGGC
>Ga0105104_10001866_pt1 | contig 15694 bp, 12 predicted proteins | sample PPLLaktember2015_3_FD_87034 | JGI IMG/M metagenome (GOLD analysis project Ga0105104, IMG submission 87034) | Freshwater sediment microbial communities from Prairie Pothole Lake near Jamestown, North Dakota, USA - PPLs Lake P7 Core (6) Depth... | ecosystem: Environmental > Aquatic > Freshwater >... | reverse complement strand
CGAATAAGGCATCTCACAGCGATCGCGATTCGACGCATGTACCTTCACAAATTTGCTTTCGCTCTCATGTGTGATTAAAAAATGGTAGTCATTATAGGTCATCGACTCAAAAGAGAACACCGCGCCAGGACTCAGCACTTCGCTATCCTTCGGAACAAGGGACACGGTCGTTGACTCATGGTCTTTGCGATACAGGATTCTCCACCCACGATCTTCTCGTTCGACACCAACCAAATTCCAGCCAAGGCGCGAGGCAAGCCATGCTTGGAGGTAGATCGCCTGCACCTCTTGCAAGCTCTTCTGCTTCTTCGGTGTGGAGGCATAGGTGATCTGGACCATTTTGCTTCTTGAGAGTTCGGCAATAGCCTCGGCAGAAGAAAATGCCCGGACAATAGCGTCACGCCATGCTTTCGTGCGAGCCCAATTCATATCGACGATCTCGCCGCCAGGGGACTGCATAAAAGCGAGTATGCGTGTGGCAAACGCATTGAAATTCTCGATATTGTCGGGGTCGAAGATAAGACGCGTCGCATATTTGTGGATCTGCGGCAAGAGCACCCCATCCTGGGAGGGGTCGTGAGCGGTGACGATATAAATAGGCAGGTCTGCTTGGATGTGTGGCAAAATCAAAAAGGGAACTTTGGAAAGCTGGCTCGGTGCCGCTTCAATGGTAATTTGGTCACAATAGACCCGATTTGTGCCGGAGCCAACCATCTGCAAGCCTGTCACCGTGCGCAGTAAATCTTGCCCCGCAGGATCCACACGAAGGAAAATAATACGGCAGGGGAAACGACCAATGATAATATCGATCAGCCCCTGGCAGTGCTGTGCGCGATCTGGGTCTTGTGAGAGCATCACTAAATTAAAGAGAGAAGCCTTCATGAGGTTTTGACCCTCTTGAGGGATCGCTTCTCCTACTTCGTCATATAAGCTGGGAGCACTCATTACAAAAATCTCCATTGCCGCCCCGAGCGGCTCATCATCAAATCTGCACTCTCTGGACCCCATGTTCCGGCGGCATAATTTGGAAAGTCCTGAGGAGGAACTTCCTGCCAGCGCAGAAGACATGGTTCCATCAATTTCCATGAAGCCATCACTTCATCAACACGAGCAAAGAGCGTCTGATCGCCAACAATTGCATCGCACAGAAGCCGCTCATAAGCATCTGGAGGGCTTGCTCCAAAATAGGAGCCATAACGAAAATCCATTTTCACGGGCTGAATTGGACTATTGATTCCCGGAATTTTGGAGTTCATCCGGAGGGATATGCCTTCATCAGGCTGAATACGAATCACAAGGACATTGCTATCATGGCGCCACATAGATTTTGAAAAGAGCACACCGGGAGCGCATTTGAAAAAGATAGCAATTTCGGTCACACGTTTCGGCAGCCGTTTGCCAGCACGAAGATAGAAGGGCACGCCATCCCAACGCCAGTTGTCGACGAAGAGCTCCATCGCGACATAGGTTTCAATCTTGGATGAGGGAGCCACATTTTCCTCGTGAGAATAGCCACGAACCGCCTCTCCATGGATAAATCCGGCTCCATACTGCCCACGAACGAGGTGATGCGCCATATCGGCGGGGAGGAAGGGACGCACCGCTTCCAAAACTTTAACCTTCTCATCACGTACAGCATTGGCCTCAATTGTCACAGGAGGTTCCATTGCCACGAGTGAAAGGAGTTGCATGAGGTGATTCTGGATGATATCGCGCAGACACCCAGCCTCTTCATAGAACTTTCCACGGTTGCCGATACCGCCATCTTCTGCAACAGTGATCTGCACATGATCGATATATTTGTTGTTCCACATGGACTCGAAGATAGGATTAGCAAAGCGTAAGACAAGCAGATTTTGAACCGTTTCCTTCCCAAGATAGTGGTCGATACGGAAGATCTGGTCTTCACGAAAATAGGCTGAGAACTGGTTCTGCAGCTCGTGTGCTGAAACAAGATCGTGGCCAAAGGGTTTTTCGACGATGACACGGGAAAAGCGATCAGGCACTTTTTCAGGATCGTAAATGAGGCCGTGCTGAGCGAGTTTTTTCGAGATCGCGGGGAAATAACTTGGTGGCACAGAAAGGTAGAAAATCCTGTTGCCACGAGTGCCAAAACGGGTATCGAGATCTTGGAGGAGGGTTTTGAGCTTCTCGTAGCTTGCATCATCATCGAAATTGGCCTGGTGGTAGAAGATCTGCTCCGAAAAATTCTTCCATAACTTCATGTCAACCGGCAGAACGCGGGAATGCTGGCTCGTCGCGTTGAACATCTCGGAACGGAATTGGTCATCATTCTTCGGGCGTCTGGCAAAGCCAACACAGGCAAAATGGGACGGCAGCTGGCCGATACGAGAGAGGTTATAGAGCGCAGGCATGAGTTTGCGAGCCGTGAGGTCTCCCGTTGCACCAAAGATAATGAGAACGCACGGATCGAGCGTTTTTGTTGAGGTGATCTCCTCAAGCGGATTAACAAAAGAAACCATAGCCATCCCTGAAATTCACAAAAATTTAGATCTACCAGTTGTCTCGATGAAAGTCAAAAGCTTTTCCTTATATGCGGCAAAGTTGTTACGCCGCTGTATAAAGCTGAGCGCCTCCGAGGAGTACCTCTGATAGAGTCCCGGTGTTTCGATGATCGTTCGGATTGCATCGGCCAGAGCGTTCGGATCGAGCAGTTTTGGCTCGGTGAGAATATCGCCGTGGGGATCATAAACGAGGTCTGGCATCCGCACGAGGCTCCCTCCAAAATCGGCAATCTGGGCAAGTGGCAGAGTAGGGGATATGTGGATGCCCGCGCAGGATTCGGCCAGGCCATCGACCCGGGCTGCACAAACGGGGCAGGCTCTAGCCTGAGCTTCTAGAGCAACTAATCCTTGTGGCTCTCTGATTGATGGAACGAGCAAAAGATCGATCGAATCATAGAATGCGGCAACGTCACGAACAAGACCCAGAAAGTGAACTGGCAACCCGCATGAGGCTTTTTGAAGCGCTTTTTTTTCAGATCCTTCGCCAGCAATGAAAAGCTCGCAGGCAATATTACGGCTGAGAAGCTCTCGCAGGGCTGCAATGGCAAGAGCAATACCTTTGTGCGGAATGAGACGACCTATGCACCCAAGACGAAACGGAGTTCGAAATTGTGCACGGGGGTGCGTTGCAATCGGAAGGTCTGCCCGCAATGGATTTTCGATGATGGTAATCTCTTTTTTTACGCCCCATTTCAACTCGAGTAGTCGCTTTGCGGCATAGGAGTTGGCACAAATGGCGTCAACGCCATCAAAAAAGGGGCCAAGCTTTCTCGATTGTGGCACCATCCACGAGGCACCATGTTCGTAATAAATTTTCGGCGACCGAGTGTTAATTTCATCAAACCGATTCCAGAGAACGACCGATGTAAATGATTTTTTTAAAATATGTGATCGCTTCCATGCGCGAAGGAATTTGGGAACTTTACAACCGAAGACAAATTTGTCGTAGCTTGCGCTGGGACGATCTTGTTCAATGAGCGCGTCAAAATGGGGATGAATCGAGTCGGACGTGACCCACAGATGGTGGAGGGAACTCTTTGTCGAACGAATGAAATGGATACAAAGCTCTTCAACGCCGCCAATCGTATCGAGATTCACAAAATGGAGAATTTTGCTTTCCATAGAGGGAGAAGAATATCGAAAGCTCTAATTATATTGCAGACTTTCTTTTATCGAGCCAGCTCTGGAGAAGGAGTGTGGCCGAAACACGGTCGACGAGGCTGGCACGACGCTTTCTTGTATAATCGGCTAGCATTAAGAGACGATCGGCCTGGACAGAGGTGAGCCTCTCGTCAAACAGCTCAATTGGTACTGATATTTTCAGGCGAAGCTCGTCGACAAATTTCCGTGCATCAGTCGTTATCGAGCTATCTTTGCCAGACATGAGGAGAGGCAGCCCTACCACGATACGCTCGATTATATACCCTTTTTCATGGATGAGCTTTTCGAAAAAAGTGGCAAAGACATCGGCAGGATTTTTGCCATGCGTGAGGAGATTTTCGAGTGGCGAGGCAATAATTTGGCTTTCATCAGAAAGAGCAAGCCCTATTCGAGCATGGCCAAAATCAACGCTCATAATACGTTTTCGAACCACTTTATTCCTTCTTGTTTTTGTAAGCGGCAGCAGCAAGAACAAAATCGCGGAAGAGGGGATGTGGCTTTATAGGTTTCGACAAAAATTCGGGATGGAACTGGACACCGATCATCCAAGGATGTGCTCGAACTTCGCAGATTTCGGCAAGGTTATCGGCCTCAAAATTGCCAGAAATTCGAAGTCCTGCTTTTTCAAAATCGGCGCGGAAATGGTTATTGAACTCATAGCGATGGCGATGGCGTTCGGACACTTGGTCTTTGTGGTAGGCGTCATGAGCTTTTGTGTCACGACGGAGGGCGCAAGGATAGGCACCAAGACGCATGGTGCCTCCACGATCTGTTACAAGGTGCTGCTCTTCTAGGAGAGCGATGACAGGGGCGGGAGTTTCGCCATCCATTTCAGTCGAATTGGCACGAGCGAGGCCGAGTACATTGCGTGCAAATTCCACCACCATGACCTGCATGCCGAGGCATATGCCAAAATAGGGAATGTTGTTTTCACGGCAGTAGGTAGCGGTGAGGATTTTGCCTTCCCACCCACGGTCTCCAAAACCACCAGGAACGAGATAGGCATCGCAGTCTCGGAACTGCTCGGGTAGCTCTTTTGCGTCAGCAAATTTATCAGGCTCGATTTTGACGATCTCAACTTTCATCCCTTGAGAGGCGCCTGCATGGGCAAGTGCTTCGTAAATGGATTTGTAGGCATCTTGGTGCTGCACATATTTGCCAACGACACCAATACGTAAGGTGGCTTTTGGATTACGAATGGATTCGATGAGCGATATCCAACCTGTGAGGTCAGAGCGGCGGTTTGGCAGGCCGAGCATCTTCACGATGACCTCGTCAACACCCTGTAAGTGAAAATTCAATGGAATTTCGTAAATGGAAGTGGGGACATCGGTCGCATCGAAAACGGCCTCTCGTTTGACGTTACAGAAGAGGCTAATTTTATCTTTGAGATCACACGGGAGAGCCTGTTCTGATCGGCAGAGGATGATATCGGCAGCGATGCCAATTTCACGCAATGTGCCGATAGAATGCTGTGTGGGCTTTGTTTTTACTTCGCCGGCAGCCTTCACATAGGGAACATAGGTGAGGTGGATATTGATGCAATCGGTTGGATGTTCGTTGCGAAACTGGCGAATGGCTTCTAGGAATGGCAGAGACTCGATATCGCCGACGGTGCCTCCGATTTCAACGATGACAACATCGATACCTTTTTCTTGGTGCGCAGAGGCAAGAATTCGTTGTTTTATTTCGTCGGTAATGTGTGGAATAACTTGTACCGTTTTGCCGAGGTAGTCGCCACGGCGTTCGGCGCGAATCACTTCGCTATAAATTTGGCCTGTCGTGACCGAAGATTTTCGGCTGAGAGGGGAGTTAGTGAAGCGGAAATAGTGGCCGAGGTCGAGATCGGTCTCCGCACCATCGTCGGTGACATACACTTCGCCGTGCTGGTAGGGATTCATTGTCCCTGGGTCGACGTTAATGTATGGGTCAAATTTAATGAGGGCCACACGAAGCCCTTTATGCTCGAGGAGGCAGCCTATTGATGAGGCTGCAATGCCTTTACCGAGTGAGGAGAGAACGCCGCCTGTTACGAAGATATATTTTGTTTGCATAACCACAACTCTACTTTTTCGATATCTTTTGGGTAATCTACTGAAAGATCTATTTCATATTCAATCGGAACTACACGAATGGGGTAGCCATGCTCGAGAATTTTGAGCTGCTCGAGATCTTCATGTTGTTGAAGGGGAGTCGCTTCCAATTCGGCATACCGCATGAGAAAATCTTTGCGATAGGCGTAGAGTCCGATGTGCTTGAAATAGGAAATTTTTTCTTTTGACCACGGGATAATCGCGCGGCTGAAATAGAGTGCGTAGCCACGTCGATCGAACACGCATTTGACAGAAGCGGGATTTTTTACCTCTTCAGGGTCACTGATCGTACAAACTGGCGTTGCCACTAGATCGTCAGGATGGCTCTCTAGTGCGTCCACAAGGCAGTCGATGGAGTTGGCGGTGACGCACGGCCGGTCGCCCTGAATGTTGAGGATAATATCGGCTTTTCCAAGCTCAGGATTGCGCCGTATGGCATCCACAATACGGTCGGAGCCGTTTCGGCAGTCGGTGGAGGTCATGTAGACTTCTGCGCCAAAGCCTTTCGCATGAGCGTAGACACGATCATCATCAGTTGCGATCACAAGGCGCGAAAGCTTTTTAGCCCGCTGGGCACTCTTGTAGGTACGCTCGAGGAGAGAGATGCCTGAAATCGGAGCCAATACCTTTCCAGGAAAACGGCTTGAGGCATAGCGTGCGGGGATAATTCCAATAGCGCCCATACTTTTCTCCAAAAAAAGTGAGAGTATAGGCCATCTGAGTTGCTTTTTCGATAGAAAATATTGATTTTTTTATTGTATTTATAATTTTAATTTTGTAAATGCTTTGTCAAATGATTGGAGGATCACTTTAGGCCACACGTATACCGATCAATAAAGCGTCGGTCCAGCTTAACTTGACTCCTTGCTTTTAGCTACTTCCACCACTCTGCAATGTAGCTATTTAACCCTAACGTCCCCACTAGTATTTTTGCTGCAACCTGTACTGCAGGCTGCCCGGACTCGCCTCCTGCAATAGCATGCCAAGTTGCCTCAGGTAATGTCAATATGCCTATTAGAGGAAGTGATAACCATGACACTGCGTCTGATGCGAGCAATGCACCTTTTGCAGGAATGGCGTAAAGTGGCTTAACAAAATCGAATAATGTGAGAACCGATGCCAGTCTGAGTGCGCAGTTCAGCAAGAACGATGCGCCCCATACCACAGCTGCGCCTGCAGTTACAGCAAACCCAATCGGATATGATACCAGGCCTACAATGCCTGCAGCAATACCACCAAGAAGTGACCGCCACCAAGATCTTTTGGGGCTGAGGTTCGAGAGTGTATCGATTGTGCGAGAGACAGCTGAACTGTCTAGGTTCCCTATATTCTGTCGTGGCCGCGTTGATGACGACGTGGGGATATACGGTGTATCTGATGTAAAATGTGAGATATCTTCTTCAGCGCTTGACTTATTGATATGTCGTGCTTGTTGTAGTATTGAGCCTATTTTTTCTGCGATTTTTGAGGCTTGCTCAAGGTTGGTTACCTCTAACGCCGACTGTACGGTGCTTAAATCTTGAATATCCTTGTCCTCAAATGTATTACGTGTGTTACTAGCACCTTCGAGCTCGACTGTTTTTTGAGCCAGCGTTTGAAGAGCGCTGTCTCGATCCTGCTTGGCCTGCGCTTTTGCCTGACCCGTACGCCATTTTGCATTTGAGTTGGATACGATAACGGCGTCTGTCGTTTTCAACATATCGCTTATGTGTGTTGACAAGTTAATACTCATATTTTTACCTCTTTTATTTTAAATATTTAGTTTTTCCAAATTCCTCAAAAAACCAGCTTTTTCGTTTCGATGGCTCGTTTAATCGCCTTTGCTTCCGCAACCAGGTCTGCATGCTGTTTCTTCTCAGCCCCATATTTGATACAGTAATCAAGTGAGGCAAGACATGAGTCAGCCTCTTTCAATTTGCAAAAACAACGGGCCATTTCAAAAAAGATCGTCGGATTTTCAGGATCAAAAAGCAGGCTCACAGCATAGTGTTGCAGTGCACCTTCATAATTTTTTGCTCCATACAGCGCAGCCGAACACCCGAGCCAATATTCAGGTACAGCTTGGTTCAGAAAAATAAGAAGTCCAAAAACACCAACGGCCTCTTGGTATTTCTCCTCAGACATGAGCTTTTTGCCGAAGTTGTAGACCCGATCGAGAAACTCCCAGGAAATCCCATACAAATCGAGCAGTGTTTTTTTCTCGGCGTTTTCTTGGCACCAGAAAGAGCCATCATGAATCTGTTTATGCATCCTATCTGAAGCAGTTTCCCATGTTTCCCAGCGAGCATTTTTCGGAATTTTAGGATTTGCTTTTTCTTGTTTTACAAGGTAGTCCTTAATAAGAGCTTGGGTCTTCTGATTGTTCAAAAACAGCTCCTGTACCACTTGCTTCCACGTCTTTCTCATTTTCTTTGCGTACTTTTCAAATGGCACCTTTGGATCGCTGTACTCTTTTTTTGCCGCTTCAATGAAATAATCGCAGACCGCATCGAATCTCCCTGCAATTTCGTGTGGCACCTGTTTCGTAGCTTGCTTTGTCATGAAAGCCTCCTTTTAAAACCTATAAATATAATATTTTAATTTTAATGGTAAGATTTTTACGTTTTGACGCGGCGCTCACACTTAAAAAGAGAAATTGATAAAAAAAAATTGTATTTATTATTTTAATTTGATAACTGTGGGTTTACTATTAAAAAGGGGAGCATCACATGCAACCAGTAGAGACACAGCAAACATCCATAACACCACGGACCGAGAAAGATATAAAAATAACCGCAACAAAATTGCATGAAGAAAAAGTGAGGCAAGTATTCTTACGAAAAGTCACCGACATTCTATTTGCCCCCTGGCAAGCAGCAGGAGGTTTTTTGCGAGAGGGTACGCACCATCCAGTAGTTGGTGTTTTTTCTCTCATATTCAGCGCAGCTTTTGCTTGCGTGGGAGTCGTCACATCACTTTTTGGCTTACCTATTTACTACTATAGAAAGCATCTCGAGCAAAGTGAGGGAAGAGCGATTAACCTGAATGATTCATTTGCGACAATTGTGACATATAAAAAGGAAGATCTCGAAAAAAATTTTCAGAATTCCTGGATTGATGCATCAAGTTACAAAGTACTGGCTGAAATTATCACCCAATACAACGCCATAATGCGTGATTATGAGAAGCAAAAAGGAGAGATAGAGAGCAAAGCACGAAAATTGTACGACACCGCTATTCAAATGCAAAAACACGTGAAATATCAACCCGCAATTACCGCTGCCTATAAAGCTGCCGCCGCCGCTTACGATGCCGCGGTGCGGGTGGAGCTGCAACCTATAGCCGACAGAGCAAATCTCGAAATTCAGGGGCTGAAAATCCTCTATAACAAATATGTCGAGGCAAAGAAATTCACTAAAGAATCACATATCGATATCGCACTATATCTCGCTAATTATGACACAAATCTTTCCGAATGGGTGAAAAATCCTCACGAGTCTGCGGCAAAAATTCCAACAGTTTTAGAGTTCCTGACAAAAAAATCATAAAATAAAACGTTGTGAAATATCTTTTTCCTGTATAATGATTGTCATAGTAACTGTAAAAAGGGTTACATTTTTGCGATGATGAAATTTTTACCCCTCCTTTTCCTTCCCTGAGATAGTCCATGATCCATTCCCGCCATTTTGTAAAAGCCCAAAAAATTTTTAAAGCAGTTCGAAGAGGCAATAGCTTTCTTTCTCACAAGTAATTGGAGAAATCAAAAAAGTGTTTGCGAACAAATACATTAAGGAGAATTTGTCAGATGAAATTATTCGTTGGAAATCTTTCATGGGATGCAACTGAAGAAGAGTTGAAAAACCTCTTCACGCCAGTAGGCGAAGTTATATCAGTACGCATCGTCCAAGACCAGTACACCGGCCGTTCAAAAGGCTTTGGTTTTGTGGAGATGAAAGATCAATCTCAAGCTCAAGCTGCTATGGATACGCTGAATGACACCCAATTTTTTGGGCGTCCTTTACGCATTAGCGCAGCTCGCCAGCCAGAAGGTCGCGACGGTGGAGGCCCACGCAGAAGCGGTGGCGGCTACCGTGGTGGTAATGACCGTGGTGGTAATGGTGGTGGTCAGAACCGTTACGAAGGAGGACGTCGTCCCTACAGTAACCAACAACAAAGACGCCCATACCGTCCAAATCAGCGGCAAGAGCAAACACAAGAAGCACAACCTGCACAACAGGATAACTTCTACGAAGCTGAGGAAGAAGGTTAAATTATTTAGCCCACAGTTTGTGGGCTATCGTTACCGACCTCGTTCTTCCCAAGGGAAGGGCGAGGTTGTTCTTTCTGGTACAGGCACATCAGGCTCGCCAGCCTGAGCTGCGACCCCAAGTAACCCACCAATAAGCGCTCCAGTTGCATTCTTCGAATCACTCAATGAGAGTGATGCTATTTTTGCCGTCGCATACTTTTTGTCGATTTTCGCAGAACCAATAGGCCCTTGTAGCGGAAGCTGCAGGACATAATTCTCATCCAAATGACGTGACGGTATCACCTTGCGAAGACTCGTTCCAAAAATGCCGAGTCGCATTTGCATGTAGTCATGAGGCAGGTCAATTGAGCCCCACGCACAGAGATGGGCGCGGTCATCAATCAACACATCAACACGCTGGCAGATGATCACGCCATTCTGCACACTGTAATAGAGCGGCGTAAACCAGAGATTCATCTCCTTACCAGAATGAAGACCTAGCAAGTCTGAAAGCACTTCGAGTGAGTCGCCTTTTTTGACCATAATCTTGCCAAGCTCTACACGCGCAGCGGAAACTTGAATTTTATTCATCGAAAAACCCCGAAGCGGTATCTGGAATCCGGTATTGTCAATATAGAATTCGATCGGGTGGTCAGCATAAAAACCGGTGACCACTTTCGGCGCCGCGCCTTTTAAAAGCGCTTTACCCGATTTTTTCGTGACGTCAAGCGTACCGCGAACAGGCTTCGAGAGATAAAGAGAGCCATTTTTTATGTTTGTCGCACACTCAACATGGCAACGCTCGCTTTCGATTTTTGCGGTATAACTGCCCTCATTCAAAGTCTTCATCTTCCCGTTGAGGCGAATGTTCACCGTATCGCCAAGGAGTGCGGCAAGCGTCGTTGCGGTGCCTTCGAGTGGCTCCAAAAGGGCAAGAGGCACCTCTTGCAGTGTGCCATCGATTTCAATCTCAGCACGATCAAAAGTCATACCCTTCTCATCAAAGAGATTGTGGCCATGTACATTCACCGCAAGACGAGCGAGATGTTCGTCACCCTCTTTTTTGCTTTGCGCTGATAGCTGAAAGGTTTTAGAAGAAGTAAGTTCACATGTAGCGGAAAGCGGACAAAAGCCATATGTGCCTTCTCCTTTTTTGGAGGAGAAAATGGCCGCCCCACTTTCTATGGTCGCCGCAAAACTCATGCATCCCGGCAGAAATGGTTTCGGCTCAAAAAGCACTTTATAGGGCATTTCGAATTTCGAGACGCTGATTCGAACGGGGCACTCTTTTTGAAGCGTATATTGATTCGACCATTCGCTTGTGTTCATCATTTTGCTAAGAGCACGGATCCTCTCGGGTGTTACGAGAAGCGAAATTTCACAAGGAGCAGAAGCTTGCAGTTTGCCATTTTGCTGCATCATCGCGGCTTTTAGAGAAAGATCTTTGCCAGAAAGATTGATATCCATTTTGTCGCGATTTTTTGGGTCATTGAAACTGACATTCCAGTCGAGCGAAAGCATTGGCCCTAAAAGTGTGCCAAGATCAGCTTTTTTCAAGCATGCCGCAACAAGAGTGACGGGAATATTGCTCGCATGGCCTCCCGTTGTTATCAAATAAGGCAATTCTTTTTTCACGGGAGCTAGGGCAAAAGATCCAGAGATATTCAGGCTTCCTGGCGCGTCGGTTTTTGAAGTACAATCAAGAGTGCCGCTCACACCACGAGTTTTCAGATTGTATACACAGGGAGCCGTGAGGCTATAGCCATCGAAGGCCACACCATTATAGGCCATATGGAGATCATCGAGCGAGACCGTTGCTGCAACTTCCGTTTGAAGGGGGAGGGGAGAGGTCAGCACTACATGGCAATGAAGATCGTGTGTAAGAGTCATTGGGAGAAGGTCTTTGAATAAGGCGCCGGCCTCTTTTTTCACAAGCAGCTCGACTTCCGGGGCATGACTCGAACTTGCTTCTCCTTTGAGTGTGGGAGAGGAGAGTTTTGCGGAATAGAAGGTGGGTTTGTAAGCGCGGAGCTCCTTTGTGGTACCTGAAGCATTCAAAGAGGCGTCAAGCTCGTTACCAAAGAGAGCCTGCAGGGCGGGAGAGGCTTTTTCGAAATTGATGAGGATACTTGCTCCAATCGATTGCTGTGGGGATGAGCGCTCTCGTTTTTCTGTGATGGAAACTTTTTTTACGACAATAGGACCATCTTGCGGCCGTACGATAATCTCAAAAGGATCAACATCAAAGGACAACGCCGATGCAATGGGCTCATGATTGTGGCTCGTGTCGAATTCTAGCTCGTGTGCTTCCATTTTCAGGCGAAGAGGAGAAAGAAGTTGTAGGCGAGGAGCAATTGCTTTCACCTGATCCGGCGAAAATTCACCGAGGAGGATGAGGGGCACAACTTTGATCGTATTGCCATCGAAGGTCGCGCTATTTTGCACTTTTACGGTATCGCTAGAAAGGAGCATTTCGGCTCGAAATGCAAACGATTTTGCAAGTTCGGGAAATTCGAACGTTTGCTTCGAATGAAATTCACGGCCAAGAAATCCGGTGATGTATTCCGGCCCTGTCGCGATAAAAGGAATAAGCGCCGCGCTGGCACCATCAGAAGAAATTTCAGCATTGGCTTTCATACCGGGCCCAAACGGGTCCTTTATATCAATAACACCATGAACGAGTGCTTCTTTCGAGCCATATTGAATTTTCGCTGTAGCATCGAAATGCACCGCATCTCGCAGTGACATGGCTTCAATTTTGCCTTCAGGCAAAAGTGTAAAGTCTCTCTTATAAGACATGTTGCGCATCAAGAGAGGCTCATCGAAGGCAAATTGTATAGAGAGGGGAGTCTTGTCTGGCTCCTTGTTATCGACTCGAATGCTCGTAGGGGCAGCAGTGAGGTGAAACGCAGCCTCATTGAAAAGTTCATAGCCATGCACTTCGCGCATATTCATGGTATATGCACGAAAGAGCTTCGGTGTCAGGGTTCCTTTCACAAAACACTCTTTCATTTCGAGAATGTTATCGTGAAAGCCAAGATCTATTTTCGCATGAAGATTTTTGCTCTCTACAGTGCTTTGCAGGCTCATTTTGTTGTCATCGAGACTGTGGTCGAGCGTCATGGTGAGGCTCTCGCCTACTGCCGAAGAAAAGAATTGCCTCTCACCTTCCAGACACAAGCCTGAAAAGGCATCGAGGACAGTCATTGGCAGCGCGTTGATAGTGCAACGAAGGCGGAATTGAGCAGGATCGTCAGAGGTTTCATTGGAAGCGCCTCCTCGAATTAATGCTTTATAGGTGCTGGCAATCTCTCGAACGTTATCGCCTGACGCTACAAGTTCGAATGACCCTGTATCAGAACCCTTCTGGATAATCGCTTTGATGTCAGCATCCAGACGGCGCAAATTAGTGATTGCAATTGTCGCTGAAAAATCGGAAACGCAAATCGCTTCGCAATCAGGCCGAGAGAAGCAAAAAGTACCGTTGTGGATGGTGCAGTGGGTGAAAAAGAGGGGAGTGGAAGATTTTTTATTCTTTCCTTTTTGCTTTTCTGGAATCTTCGGTGCGAAGGATTTTTCAAGAGTGATGCCCGAAGGCGTCTCGCAAATCACAATGTGAGGCTCGTCAATAATAAGGTGGCCAAAATTCCGAGGGCTCAAAAGTGTTGAAATGAGAGAGTCATCCAAACGAATGGATTTTGCCGAAAACACCTCGCTGCCGGCAGGATCTTTCAGGACAACGTCTCTGAGCTCGGCTCCGTGAAACCAGCCTAGCTTCACTGATTTGACTTCGAGCTTTCCTGCAATCCCTTCATTCATCCTTGCAATGATTTTGGGACTTACAAAACCGATCACAGTGGGCGCTACGGCCAAAAGCAAGAGAATGGTACCGAGTAGAACAAGTACAATCTTCCATATTCGTTTCATGGGAACCTCAACACACGTAAAGATATCAATTTTAAATCAAAAAACGTTGGTGGTAAAGCATTAAAAAAGAATTATGGAGGCGTGAAACTGATAAAATGGCGCTGCAGTAATTTTGGCAGATCGGCTTCGAGCAGCTTGCAGTCTTGAATATGGAGCGATTCGAGGTGCGGCAGGTGTTCAATGGCTCGAAGATCTTCTAGGTGCGTGCAGAAATTGAGATTGAGATAGCTGAGATGAAGAAGGGGCGCAACAGATGCGACTGAGATGAGAAATTGATGGTTGGAAAGGTCGAGGCTCTCCAAATAGACAAGCTCCGAAATTGGCGAGAAATCGGTGATTGTAACCGCGCCTGAGGCTGCTAGTGTGAGGCGTTTTAACTTTTTCAAATAGGCGAGGGGAGAGAGGTCTCCGATAGCCATGCAGCGGGTAATGCTCACCTCTTCGAGATTGCGCATTTTGACGAGAAAATTCAGATCAGTAAGGTCATTTTCATAGTCGATATGAAGTACTTCGGCTGCAACAAGTTCGTCAAGACGCCCTAACATGAGGTCTTCAATCGTAACAGGCACTTTTTTTCCGTGAATTTTTACTTCGATCATGATGTTTCCTTTTTATTCTTTTCCGCGACTATTGCTTTGGCAAGAAATTGATGTAATGTGGACGCAAATATTGATGTAGCAGTACATTCGACATTGGATTCGTTCGAGGCCAGTTTTTTCGGTATGGCTGTCACTCCTTTTGTGTGGGCAAGCATCATAAAGGAATGCGCATTCTCGCTGACTTCGTTTTGTAATAATTTTAAGAGTGCCACGTCAGAGCTCGCATCTTGAGAAAGTCCTCGTTTTTGCTTCATTGTTTGAATCGTTTCCGCCTCATGCTGCTCCCAAGCCGAAGCACCAATCTTCTGTTGCGCTACCTGATTTATTTTCATGTGAGAGAACGAGGCTAACAAAGTTACAGATGCACGGCGCCCCAATTTCGGGCGCTGTAGTGTAATCTCAGCTTCTTGTTTTTCAGGTTCTTTATGATGTAACAATGTAGTCGTTGCAATTGTATTCGTGTCAGCCGTCGCCACCAGGAGTGACATTGATTCCCGCCTCGTTGTGTGAGCCGCTTGTCTCAGAAAAGCATCCATTTTCTTGTTGGCTGCTGTACGAAATGTAGCTAGAGACGAAAAATCCGTGGTGACCAAATCTTTTGCTGCAAAAGCGGGGGAAAATAAACTCAGTGCCAAAAGAGTTGCCTCTCTCTTTGTAGGTTGTAAATCGGCGTCTATAATTTTCCCTAAAATTTCCTGTAGATCATGCTTTTTCTTCGCTTCTATGCCTGAAGCGGCTCTCTCTATAACTGTTATCCAACGCATTGCCCCATAGTGCAATGATTCAATGACGAGTAACTCATGAAGCTTCGTTAATACCTCTTTGCGCTTTTCGAGGAAGGGCTGCACGTTTCCACTTACAACATACTCGGGAGCATTGCAGATCTTTTTCAAATCCGCCACGACGGTTTCAGTATCTTGTACGAGGCCATAATCGAGTCGAGAAAAATAGTCGAGTTTGGCCTTCGCTCGCAGATTGGGATCTCTCGTCATCGAATCGATCAAGGCCGAATCTATCATGCGTAATGTCGCGAAATAGTGGCGAACACCATACTTGGAGGCCTGTATCAATTTTGTTCCCGCACCGAAATTTGCTTTGTTCTCCATGAGCGAAGACAGGAAATCATTCGTCGTAAACTCGAGACTGCCAAAGGTTTTTTTG
>Ga0105104_10001865_pt1 | contig 15697 bp, 15 predicted proteins | sample PPLLaktember2015_3_FD_87034 | JGI IMG/M metagenome (GOLD analysis project Ga0105104, IMG submission 87034) | Freshwater sediment microbial communities from Prairie Pothole Lake near Jamestown, North Dakota, USA - PPLs Lake P7 Core (6) Depth... | ecosystem: Environmental > Aquatic > Freshwater >... | reverse complement strand
ACTGCCACCATCCAGGCGATGAACCAGTCTTTACGGGATGAGATCGCAGAACGCAAGAGGATCGAGGAGGCTTTGCGTGTAAGTGAGGCAAGCGCGCGCGCGAGCGAAGAAAAACTGCGCACGCTTTTTGATCTTCTGCCGGTGGGCATTTCCTTCCTTAGCCCTCAAGCCCAGGTCCTCCAGATTAATTCTGCGATGTTGAACATTATAAAACTATCGAAGGATCAGCTATTCAACCAGGCCTATAAAACCAGAAAATATATTCGGGCAGATGGCACGCCGATGTCATTGAGTGAATTTGCCAGCGCACGCGCGCTGGCAGAGGCAAGGACGATCTACAATGTCGAAACTGGCATTGTTTTGGAGAATGGTCAGGTGATTTGGACGAGCGTCAGTGCCGCGCCGGTTGACGTTGCTGAGGTGGGTGTGGTGGTGGTAACGGTAGATATCACGGATAGCAAACGTGCGGAACGGGAATTGCAGGAAAGTCACAGGCACCTGGGGATCCTTTCCCAGCGTTTGGTCGAAGTCCAGGAGGAGGAACGCCGCGCCCTGGCGCGTGAACTGCATGATCGCGTGGGCCAAACCCTGGCGGCATTGAACATCAATTTGATTATCATTAACAGCCAGCTTCCGGCAGAGATTATTCAGCAGACCGGTCCGCGTCTGAATGATTCCATGAAACTGGTGGCGGAAACGATCGCCCTGGTGCGGGACGTGATGACTGATCTGCGCCCCGCCGTACTCGATGATTACGGGCTTGAAGCGGCCCTGGAATCGCAGCTAAGCAAGTTTACATCCCGATATAATATTAAGGCTGTGTTTGAGAAGTCCGATCGCCCCATCCCGCGCCTGGGAGCCACGATTGAAATGACGTTCCTGCGGATCGCCCAGGAAGCACTTATGAATATTGCGCGCCACGCCCGCGCTGAGCAGGTCAGCCTGACGCTGCAACAGGAGGAGCAGGCGGTTTGTTTGAGCATTCAGGATGATGGGATTGGCATTGAATCCTGGCAGGAGGCAAATCGCCCTGGCAGCCATGGTTTGACGATCATGCGTGAACGCGCCGAGGCTTTTGGCGGCAGGCTGAAAGTGAAGTCGGTTCCCGGCCAGGGTACGATCGTGGAAGTGAGCATTCCGTTCAAAAACGATGGCCAGGACCAGTCCGGGAAGGAGGGACAGTTATGATCACGGTCCTGGTCGCGGACGATCATACCGTCCTGCGGGATGGCTTGCGTTACCTGCTCGAGGCACAGGGGGATATCCAGATCGTCGGAATGGCAGCGAACGGTCAGCAAGCCGTGGAACAAGCCATGCTGTCTTGCCCGGATGTGGTGGTGATGGATATTTCCATGCCGGTTATGAATGGTATCGAGGCAACCAAGCTCATCTGCCAGGCTTGCAAAAACACAAAAATAGTGATCCTTTCCATGCACCATACGGCTGAATATATGCAGCGCGCTTTGGAAGCAGGCGCGGTCGGTTATTTGCTCAAAGATTCCGCAGGTGCAGAGTTGGTTACAGCGATCCGTGCTCTCAACCAGGGGGAGTCGTATTTCAGTCAAAAGTAGAGAACAGTACTGAGTAGCTGGTGAAGGGCGCGACGGTTCACTACTCTCTGCTCAAGCTTGCCCATTCCTGAACCACTCGTTCCTCCATCTCCTCTGAAATGGACTCTAGCGGCGGCTTCACGGCCCAGCGTGGTAATCCATGCAGGCGATGGAGCAGTACCTTCAAGGTGGGCGGAAAGGGTGGATATTTCTCAAGAATGTCACGTTGTTTTTTCACGCGTGCCTGCGCTTTCGTTGGGTCTTTTCCTTGCTTGATTAAATCCCATACTGCACGCAGATCGGGCGAGAGGATATTCGCGGGCGCGGTGATGCACCCTGCGGCTTTATTTTGCATGGCGAGCTGCAGGTAGGAATCGGTTCCGGTTAAGACAACCAGGTCAGAGCCGAACGTTTCTCCCAAATTCCGCGCCAGGTCGGAATCGTGAGACGAGTCTTTAATACCCGCGAACTGTGCCGGAAAGGCATCCTTTAAACGGGCAAGTAATTCCATTGAGAAACCAATCCCGGCGACATTTGGGAAATGGTAGCCAAGCAAATATCCGTTGGAGGGAACGGCTTTTTGGATGAGTTCGCTGAACCACGCAAACAAACCGTTATCGGTGGCTTTGCGGAAGTAATAAGGAGGGACCGCTAATACACCCTCGAAGCCGAGATCGAAAGCGAGTTTTGTTAAATCTATACTTTCTGAAAGGCTCGGCGTCCCTGTGCCCGCGAGCAGGCGGAAGCCAGGCAGCGCTTTGCGCGCTTCACATACGGAACGCATCAGCATTTCGCGTTCGGTGGGCGAGAAGGAGGGACCCTCACCGGTCGTGCCAAACAGCACGATTCCGTGGCAACCGCGCCCGGCCAGGAATGATAGTAAAACGGGAACAGAGTCAAAGTCCAGTGATGAATCAGGCTTCAGTGGCGTGACCGCCGCAGCGTAGACTCCGGCGAGAGGATGTTGGGATGTCATATGTTCTCCTTTATATCATTGCGAGCCGCAGGCGAAGCAACACCTGCACCCCCGGCACTTGCGCCCGGGGCAAGTGTGCACCACGCCCTTCGGGCAGGCAGTGCGGTGCAGGTGTCTCCTGTTAAACGGGATTGCTTCGGTCGTGACGCCATCGGCGCCACACGCTGCGCAGTCGCAACGACCTAGCTACTTTTTTCTTTTCATGCCTTTATCAGAACGTGTCTTGCGTGCTGGCTTTTTGGCTCCCTCATCAACGAAGGTTCGTGCCGCGTCTTCAGGGGATTGCAAGGGAATGCCTTCCTCTGCTTCCAGATAGTGTTGATGATCGAGCACCCACAAATATAAATCGCCTTCGGTCTTGCCAGGAAATTCCCTTAAGATCTGTGTGTCATGGATTACTTTGACGATCGGCATGTAAACATGATCGTACCAATCCATGACTGCTTCTTCCTCGGAAATATCGCGTTTCAGGTCCAGGCCCATGAAATAACAATGGACAGCAATGTGCTCCAACATGCGGTCAAAGCCATCGGGGATGGTTACTTTGATATTGGCACCGGGCCTCAAGCTGTCGAGCGACGTGCGTTCCAAAAAATTCACTTTGCTTTTCAGAATTTGCAGATCGTCGAGTTTGATATCGGGTGTGATGTTCACGCGCGTGGCACACTCGCGTACTTCCGCTTCGATGTAGAGCTGGCCCTGCTCGCGCGCGACCGAGACACGATGGTGCCCGTCCACCACGAAATAGACTTGACCCACTTTGTATAAAACGACCGGGGGCAGGCTGATGTCCTGGTAGAAAGCTCGGTTGACGCTTTGCCAGCGATCAGCGAGCTTGTCACTGGCTGGCAGGAAAACGCGGTCAAACTCGTGATAGCGGTTCAAACTCCCCGCGATCTGCTCCACGCGCACGGTTTGAACTCCCCGGTAAATGGGGCCGCCGATGTGCAGTTTTTCCTTGATATCATCATAGGAAAGCAGCATGGTGGGCTTGCCCGAGAGGGCTCCCATCACGCGGTTCATAAAGGCTTTAAAGCGCGCTCTTTGAAAGTCTGTGCGAGCCTGGTCGAAAAATTCATCTGACATAATTTTTTATGATTAGGAAGTGTACGCCAGGTAATTGAAGCAATGACGCTTAATGATTGACTTCGATGATCTTGTAAGGGAAGACATTGGCTATCTTGGTCAGGCCCTGAGTTGTTTCTGAGGGCGAAAGATTACGGCGCTGGAAATGGGTGTGACCGTGAAAATGGTAGCGCGGTTTTGCTACATGGAGGAGCCAGTTGATGGCCTTTAATCCCTGGTGGGCATGGGTATCTTCATCATGGATACCAAAAGGAGGTGAGTGCGTGATGAGAATATCGAGAGCGCGTCCGTAATTGATTTTGTTCAGTAATAAACGTGGAAGCAGGCGAAATGCCCTTAAGTAGGCTTCACTCTGCGAATATTGATTTGTGCCATCCGGGCGGTAGCGGATGCATCCGCCAAAGCCGCCGATCAGGAACGTTTTAAAGCGCAGCACCTTCAAATCCAGGTTTGAGCCGCCTTCCACATGCGCAAGTGGATTATCAGAGTTATGAGTTGGGTCATGATTGCCGGGTACATAGAACAAGGGCACGTTCAAAAAAGTGAGCAGGTTTTCAAGGTAGGGATAAGGCAGGTCTCCACAGCCAAGGATCAGCTCGATCTCGCGAAAGTGACCGCTTTGACAAAGGCTATAAAGGCGCTCGACAACTTCATCGCTGACTGTCAGAATTTTCACAATGCCGTATTGTGCCCTAGAACGAGGTTCCCTGCAAGGGACTTTTGCCAGGAATCATGGGTTTAACCTACGAAATTGAAATGTTGTCCACCCCTGAGTGGTTGTCAAACACTGCACAGCAAACTATAATCTATCAAATTAGGAGAATACACTGGAGACAAGGATATTTCCTGAGTTGTCAGATGATCGGGGCAATCAAGGCTCCTCCCCTCCGCGTCAACTTCAGGCAGGTGTGAAGCTTGCCAATCGCTACTCGATTCAAGAAGTGATCGGCATTGGCGGTATGGGTTCGGTTTACCGCGCCCGTGATATGCATTTTCCAAACGTGACCAAACTGGTGGCCGTAAAGGAAATGATCAACACCGCGCCCGATCCTCTTGTGCGCGAGACGATTGTCCAGAATTTCGAGCGGGAAGCGAATATGCTCGCGACGCTCCATCACCCCTCCATTCCCCGCATTTACGATTATTTCACCGTGGAAAGCCGTTCATACCTGGTGCTTGAGTTCGTCCATGGCAAGGATCTGGAGGCGGTCATTAATGAGACCAACAGCTTCCTGTCTGAAACTCAGGTGCTAAGCTGGGCAATCGAATTGTGTGATGTGCTCGATTACTTGCACGGGCATCAACCTGAGGCGATCATCTTCCGCGACATGAAGCCCTCGAATGTAATGATCAACCATAGTGGCGATGTGATGCTGGTGGATTTTGGGATAGCCAAAACGTTCCAGTCCGGGACCAAGGGAACGATGATCGGTACCGAAGGATATTCCCCTCCTGAACAATATCGCGGCGAAGCCACGCCTTTAGCAGATATTTATGCCCTGGGCGCGACCATCCATCATGCGCTAACACGCCGCGATCCGCGTTTGGAACCGCCCTTTTCGTTCTCAGAGCGCCCGCTCCGCCGGATCAACTCTAATGTTTCGCTCGAAATGGAAGCTGTTGTCAACATGGCTCTGGAATACAATCCAGAAAACCGGTTCCGAACTGCGGCGGATATGAAGCAGGCGCTGCTAAGCGTCGCGCGCAAGACGGGTGTGCTTCTCTCCACCAGTCCGCAGACCCATCCAGGAACCACAAGCGGGATTAAGCCCCTGTGGTCGTTCAAGTGTGAAGATGAGATCCGTGGTACGCCGATTGTCTCTCAAGGAGTGTTGTATATCGGCTCATACGATAATAATTTGTATGCCTTGAATGCGGTGGATGGGAAGTTTCAGTGGAAGTACCCGACCGATGGAGGCATTGTGACGCGTCCGGCGTTTTTCGATGCTAATCTTTATTTCGGCTCGGAAGATAAACGTTTGCATGTGATCAGTGCCCGCACCGGTAAAGTAGTCTGGACCTATTATACAGATGGAGCCATTCGTTCCTCACCCGCTCTTGCCGAAGGCCACGTTTTTTTTGGTTCAGATGATAATCATATTCATGCAGTGAACTTGACCACGGGCCGCATGGCTTGGAGGTTTGAGACGGTCGATGCTGTCCGTTCGACGCCGTTTGTGATCCATGATCTTGTGTATGCAGGCTGTGAGAGTGGTGACTATTACGCAGTGGATTTCCGTGGTGATCTTAAGTGGCGCTTCCATGCCAAACGTTCCATCACCGCCTCCACGGTTGGGACAGAGCAAGCTTTGTATTTTTCATCCATGGATAGTACGCTTTACGCTCTGGACCCGCGCAATGGCTGGGTGCTCTGGCGTTTCCGCTTGGGCAAACCATCCATTAGCACGCCGTGCATCGTGGAAGATCTTGTCTTTGTCGGTTCATCAGACGGATTTATTTATGCCATTGAGAATAAAAGCGCGAAAGAGGTCTGGCGTTTCCGAACCGAGCATCAGGTAAATAGTTCTCCGATTGTATATAAAGATTCTTTATACTGCGGATCAGTAGATGGCAGTCTCTATTGCCTTGAATATCGCACAGGCCGCCTACGTTGGAAATTTGATACGGGGGGAGCTATCACAGGCACACCCATGGCGTATGATGATATTGTGTATGTCGGCTCGACCGACCATCAAGTTTATGCCCTGCTTGCCTGAGAAGGAGTTTTTGTGGATAAATTTTTCCGCTGGTTGTCCCGCTGGTTCTCTGGTAATAAAAACCGATCAGCCGCGGCACAGGATGTCGCCAACACGGCCCCGCTCTCTGAACAACAGATACAGGCGATTGTCAGCAATCAGAACCCGCGCTTCGATCTTCAGCAGCTTATTTCCAGTTGCGGGCAGTCGGTGGGTAAACAGCGTGAACTGAATGAAGATAGTTTGCTTGCCATTACATCAACGATGGCAGGTAATTCAGGGAATCTGCCATTTGGTCTTTATATTGTTGCCGACGGAATGGGTGGTCATCAATTTGGAGAAGTCGCGAGCAATGCTGCAATCCGCACGGTGGCAGGCTATGTCTTGCGTAAGTTTCACCCCTATCTCTTTCATATCAAAGCCGGTGCGATGGATGAATCCTTTCAGGAGATCATGCAGGCTGCGGTGGGAGAGGCGCAACGCGCCATTCAGCGGGAGGCGCCTGGCAGCGGCACAACGCTAACCGCCGCGCTCGTGCTTGGCCAACAGATCACGGTTGCCCATGTTGGCGACAGCCGGGCTTACTTCATTTACCCGGATGGGCGCATCGAGCCGCTCACGCGCGACCACTCCCTTGTAAAGCGTCTGGAGGAGCTTGGACACATTACCCATGACGAAGCCATAAACTACCCACATCGGAATGTGCTCTATCGCGCCCTGGGTCAGGGCGAAATGCTTGACCCCGATATTTTTACAATTGGTTTTGCGCAGCCCGGATACCTGATGATTTGCAGTGATGGGTTGTGGGGGGTCCTTACAGAGCAGGACCTTGCCCGCTCCATTAATGAGGCGACCAGCCTTCAACGTGCCTGTCAAAACCTTGTCAATGCAGCAAATGCCGCGGGGGGACCTGACAATATTAGCGTGGTATTGGTTCAATTGATCGGATAGTCATGTCGCCTAATCAGGATTACTATGCTCTTCTCGGTGTCACAAGAGATGCCTCACAGGAAGAGATCAAGCGCGCTTACTTTGAGGCAGCGCAAAAACTTCATCCTGATAAAAATACAGCCGCGGGAGAAACTGAATTATTCCTGGGTGTTCAACAGGCTTATGAGGTACTTGCCAACCCCAAGCGGCGCACTCAATACGATGCGACGCTGCCGCCGGACGAGAAACCTTCACTTCCCTATACTTATAAAGTCTTATACAGTCGTTCAAATTTAGTTCGCCTGGACGAACCGCAAATGCTCTACTTCATTCTGGAATTGGATGTGCCTGTTGCGGCGCGCGAGGCGCCATCGCCACCCCTGAATGTTTGCCTGGTCCTGGATCGGTCGACGTCCATGCAGGGCGAAAAAATGGATATCGTCAAAGCCACAGCAATCCAGGTATTGCGCAATCTCAGACCTCAGGATATTTTGAGCGTCGTCGCATTCAGTGATCGCGCAGAAGTAATTGTTCCGGCTTCCTATCATCAGGAGAAAGCGCGTCTGGAAGCCAGGATTCAGATGGTTCAGCCGTCTGGCGCGACAGAGATCTACCAGGGACTCGAAGCGGGTGCTAAAGAGGTCATGCGCAGCCTGGATGGGAAGCGCATCCATCACATTGTTCTTCTTACCGACGGTCGTACTTATGGAGATGAGCAACAGTGCCTTGGGCTGGCTTCAAAGCTTGCAGAACGCGGCATAGGCATCAGTGGCATGGGCATCGGGCAGGAATGGAACGATATATTCCTGGATGTCTTGTCCACTCGAACAGGCGGCAGTAGTGCGTACATTGCTCAGCCTCAGGATATCAAGCGACTGCTGCTGGAAAAATTCAATGCTTTGGCACAGACCTATGCCGAAGACATTACTCTGGACGTAAAACACATAGAAGATGTTGAGCTGACTTATGCATTTCGTCTCCAGCCTGAACCCTCCCCCATCGCACTCGGTGAAGATACACTTCACCTGGGCTCAATATTGCAGGATACTCCTACACAGGTGATTTTTGAGTATATTATTCACCCAAAAGCGGTAAAATCGGAAGCGCTTACGGTACTGGATGGCAACCTTAGAGTGGCGATTGCCTCCCAGGTGATGCCCGTACCTCCGCTGCGGATGCGCATCGGTCGTCCCATCACGGACTCTCCCGAAACGGAAGCGCCGCCTCCACAGATCGTTCAGGCTTTATCACGCCTGATGCTGTATCGGATGCAGGAACGGGCGCGTAAAGAGATAGAAATGGGTAATATTGAGGGCGCCACACGCCAGCTTAAAACGCTGGCCTCCAATCTGTTGACCCAGGGAGAACGCAGCCTGGCGCAGACAATACTTTTGGAAATGGAATATTTGCAGAAGCAAAATGCACTTACAATTGAGGGAAGCAAGAAGATCAAATATGGTACGCGATCCTTATTCAACGCGCCGTCCAAGAAGGAGTTGACCCAATGATCATTTGCATGAATTGCCAGCATAAAAATGTGACTGGAGCCATGTTCTGTGCTGAGTGTGGTGCACAACTGGATGGTGTAGATACTCTTATCACGCAGGCAATTACAGACGAAGAGATCGCCGAAGAATTGAACAAGAAACCCACCCATCCCGAACCCACAGCTCCCGTGAGCAGTTGGATCTCCTTGCACCTTATGGACAGCGGCAAAATCCTGCCGCTCGCATCCAGGAATGAGTTCACACTGGGTCGCCTGAGCGAAGGTCAGCCAATCATGCCTGATATTGACCTGACTCCCTACCAGGCATATGCTTCCGGAGTATCTCGTCTACATGCTGTTGTCAAGCGGGATGCCAACCGCGTGCTGGTTATGGACCTGGGCTCGTCCAATGGTACCTATGTCAACGGGCGTCGCATCAACCCTCATGTGGAAGAGTCTCTCAATCATGGCGACGTCGTTGCACTGGGGAAACTTAAGATCCAGATTCTGCTTCGTAATATTTAACAAATGCTTTTGAGAAAGGTTTAACAATGGCTTACACCATCATTTTACATATCCCTGGTGAAATGTCGGTTCTGGGTGAAGTTGAAGAGCTGCCGAAAGCGACGGATACTCTGATCATTGTCTCGAACCCGCGCTTGCGGGATGGCAAGGATATTCATTATCTTGAACATAATGTGGTCAAAGTAATGTGGCCCGTGGATAAAATCACATTGATCGAAATTTTGGAAAGCGAAGAAGAAGAACATCTGATTGGCTTTGTGAGGGAGTAATCCATGTCTGAAGAGTTTGACCGCCGCCGTATTCTCGTGGTGGATGATGAAGAACGCATGGTGCGTTTCATTCGCATGAACCTGGAGCACGATGGCTTCCAGGTGTCTGAAGCATTCAACGGCAAACAAGCCATCCAAAAGCTGCGCGATGTCACTCCCGATCTCATCCTGCTGGATGTGATGATGCCTGATCTGGATGGGTTCGAAGTGCTCGAGACAATCCGTGAAGGCAGCAATGTACCGGTCATCATGCTCACCGCCAAAGGCGAGGAGGACGACCGTGTGCGTGGACTGGAACTGGGCGCCGACGATTACATCACCAAGCCGTTCAGCCCGCGCGAGCTGGTCAGCCGCGTGAAAGCCGTCATTCGCCGAACGGAGGGCGCGAGCGGCTCGATGCACGACATCATTGAAGTGGATGACCGCCTCAAGATCGATTTTGACCGCCGCGAGGTCTGGCTGGAAGGCAAGCTTGTCAAGCTGCGCCCCACGGAATACCGCCTGCTCTATCATCTGGTGCAAAACGCGGGCTGGGTCGTGACGCATGACCAGTTGCTCGTGAAGGTTTGGGGATATGAATATCGCGATGAGCCGCATTACGTGCGCCTCTATATCAACTATCTGCGCCAGAAGCTCGAGAAGGATCCTTCCAATCCGAAGTACATCCTCACCGAGCGTGGCGTGGGCTACCGCTTCGTGGATTACAAGAGACAAAGAGCGGAATCGAAATAAGAGCGTATAACCTTGCGAAGCTGCCCGAAGGGCGTCAAGCCCTTGCAAGGTTTTTTAAAACTCTGATGAAATTTTTATAAACGGCTTGCGTTTTTTTAACGCAGGCTTTTTATATTATGGGCATCGATCAAAGTCAACCATTGTAAGGAGGTTGCTATGTCTAACTTAACTCGTTGGGAACCTGTTCGTGAGATGATGACCCTGCGTGAGGCGATGGATCGTCTTTTCGACGACGCGTTCACTCGCCCGGTCAACCTCAGGGATGGCGGCTGGTCTTCGCCTGCCATTGACATGTACCAGACGGATGATGACGTCGTCGTCAAAGCTGCCCTGCCGGGTTTCAAAGCGGATGAGGTACAGATCAATGTGACCGGCGATGTGCTTGTCCTGCGAGGCGAGATGAAGCACGAAGAGGAAAAGCAGGACAAAGCCTGGCACATCCGTGAACAGCGTTGGGGCTCATTCGAGCGCTCGATTGCTCTTCCGACTGACGTCAGGGCCGATAAGGCCAATGCCGATTTCGAGAACGGCATTTTGACCGTCACTCTGCCGAAGGCGGAAGAGGTCAAACCCAAGACCATCACTGTCAAAGCGAAATAGTATCGATAAGTGACAGTCACCTCGCGAAGCGGGTGACTGTCACTTTTTAACGGAAAGAACCAAAGGAGAGGGAAAGCCTCACAAACGGAATCAGATCAAGGCTGTGTTGGTGCGGATAGTTATACGAAGTTATCTGCTTTTCCTCATATTTTGACAAAGATTGGGGTAAAATCGATAGTATGCCAAAGCAATCTGTAAAACAACGTATTATCCTGGTGGATGACCATGAGGTCGTGCGGCTGGGACTAAAATCCCTGTTGGAACGCCATCCTCAATTTGATGTGATCGCGGAAGCCAGTTCGGCGCGCGAAGCCATCGAAAAGACGGATGCCCTCAAGCCGGATGTTGTCGTCATGGATATCCGCCTGCCGGGTACCTCCGGGATCGAGGCCTGTGAGCAAATCGTCAACAAGCATCCGAATGTAAAAGTGATCATGCTCACCTCGTATGCAGAGGATGAAATGCTGTTCTCGGCGATCCGGGCCGGCGCCTCGGGCTATATCCTGAAACAAATCGGCAGTGACGATCTGGTGAAAGCGCTCGAAGCGGTGTCGCGCGGCGAAGCCCTGCTCGACCCGGCTGTGACCCAGCGCGTCTTCCAGGAGGTGCGTCGCGCGGTAAAGGAAGAGGAAGCCTCAGCTTTCCAGCATTTAAGCCAGCAGGAAAAACATGTGCTTCTGCTGGTCTCCGAAGGCAAGACGAACCGTGAAATTGCCAAGCAGTTGTTTTTGGGGGAAGGCACGGTGCGAAATTACGTTTCGAGTATTCTTTCGAAACTGGGTGTGAATAATCGGGCTGAGGCCGCAGCATACGCGGTGGAACACAGCCTGCGGGAATATATATCAAGCTGACGTTTTAAGAGCAGATCACGGAGGCCAGCGTCTCCGTGTTTTTGTTTAGTGCCTGTCTCAAGAGCTGCCAAACGCTTCCCGTTTGGCTATGCAGATCAGAGAGGCGCGCGGTGCTTTGTAAGGAGTGGGTTATGTTTTCTTCCATCCCCCTGGTTAACAAGGATCTTCTTCTGCGCCCTTTCCGCTTCAGCGACGCGCCGGGATTGTACTCTGCGGTGCATGAGTCCCTGCAGGAACTAAAGCCCTGGATGACGTGGGCAACCGATGGGTACACCGAGATGACCGCCAGGGAATATATCACCATTGCGCGGGCGCGCTGGGATGAGCATACGTTTTATGCATTTGCCATTACGCGCGCAGAGGAGATCATTGGCGCATGCACATTGAGCAGCCTTCATCCCATCTATCGTTTCTGCAATTTGGGCTACTGGGTGCGGAGCTCCTGTCGCGGTCAGGGGATTGCCGGACGCGCCGCGCAACTCGTGGCGCGTTTTGCATTTGAAGATCTTGGATTGATCCGGGTGGAGATCGTGATCGGAGTCGGGAACCGCGCCAGTCTGCGTGTGGCGGAAAAGATCGGCGCACACAACGAAGGGATTTTATTGAACCGCATGGTGGTGGGCAAGTCCATCTACGATGCACACATGTACTCGCTGCTCCCCTCAGACTTTGGTTTGATCGCGCAACTGTAAGCGAAGCCACCTTGCGAAGGCTTGATCCTTCGCAAGGTTTAACTCTATGGAGGCGTGGGGGTCTCGGTTGGAGTTGGTGTTGGCGTTTCCGTGTCGGGCGGCACTGGCGTGTCGGTCGGTGTATGTGTGAATGTCGGTGTGATGGTGGGGGTATCGCTGGGTACAGGGGTCGCTGTGCGTGTGAACGTCGGGGTGATGGTGGGGGTGTCGCTGGGCGTGGGAGTCGGTGTCAGGGTGACAGCCCGCAGGTCGGTTGGATCGATTGGCCCAAGCAATTCCCGGAAGATCCATCCCCCAACGTATTGTTCGAGTGCCGGCCTGGGCTGGTTGGAGGCAATCTGAAGCCAGGTTCCCTCCTCGTTACGCGCGCTGAAATTAAGACACTCGTCCACCAGTAAGGGTTCTCCCAGCGGCGCGTAGATGGTGCCGGGACCGGAGCGCACGTTGATGGAGTGGGCATAAGGCGAGTTAACGCAAAATCTCAAAGTGGGAAACGTCTCTCTGGTTGGCGAGGAGGTGAAGGTGGGTCCTGGTGTCGAGGTCTCTGTCAGGGTAGGCGTGAGCGTAACAGTAGAACTGATCGTTGGGCTCACCGTCGCTGGATCCGTGAAGGTTACGAAAGGAGTCGTGGGAAGGACCGCAGGGGTTGAGGTGGTAGTTGCAGGCGGGGGCGGTGTAAAAGCAAACCTCGCCAGGACAGCCAGCAGGATGAGTATTCCGATCGCGATGGGAACAGCATACTTGCGAAGCAGCATCGCGAGAGTCGCTGTGGGGACCACGACAGGCGGATCGCCGGTATATCCCAGGGCAGTCAGCAGATGATTGAAACTGCCGACATAATCATCGGATGTGAAATCAACATAATTGATCGTGTTCAGCGCGAAGGGCACACTGGATCGCTTGAGCATGATCGGGATGATCTTCTTGCGCAGAGAGAGCGCCTGCGTGTATTCCTTCTCCACCCAGTCAGACACCGCGGAATTCGGTGAAAGCACAATAATCATAGCTTGGCTCGCCGCGATGGCGGCCGGGATGACGCGCGGCCAGTCATCGCCGCCGCGCAGGTCGGTGAGATCCCACCAGACATCATACCCAGCTTTTTCCAAATCCCCGGCGAGCTTGCGGACGAAGCCAATATCTTTGCGTGAATAACTGATGAAAATTTGTGACATGCTGTCCTAAACATACACAGATTTGACGTTCTCTAGACAACAGTTGTTCCTCTGACAGTCCCTACTTTAGTACCAGTGCAATGAAGATGAAAAGGAAGAATAACCTTCTGATACAGAACCTGGAACATATGATAGCTTATCGGATATTACCACCCCCACGCGGATTTGGGGAAGGCAGCTTTTATTAAGTGATGTCGTTGCGAGTCTTCGAGAAGCAATCTCCTCATTGGCAAGGGTTGCTTCGCCCCGTCGGGGCTCGCAACGACATGTTAATTACGAACTTTTTATTTCCGGCTTTGGCAACTGCGGAATGATCCAATCGATCAAGGCCTTTGGTGAGCGCGTCTGCATGTAGATCACGCCGGGACCGGTCAACTCCACGACCAGGCCTTCGCCGCTGAACAGCGTCGATTTGATCCCGCCGACGGTCTTGGGGGTGACGCTCATGGTTGCATCGAAAGCGACGAGATGAGATGTATCCACGACGTATTTTTCGCCAGTGACGATGGTGCGCTCGAAGATCGCGCCGTACGAGGAGACCAGCAATTTCCCTGTGCCCGATGCCTCCAGCATGGAAATTCCCTCTGCGGACATAAATGCTTTCATGCTGACCTTGGCTGTCAGTTCCACTCCGTTTTCAGAGGCGACATAGGAACCCGCCTGAAGCATTAGCTTGCTGCCTCTCAACTCGATCAGCATCATGTCGCCGGGGAGCTCCGGAGCCAGTGTCACTTCACCGCCTTGCGCCGAGGCAATGAAGAAGTTCTGAAAGAACGATTCTCCGCCCAGGACCGCCCGGCCCAGCGACTTGAGCAAGCCGCCCTCGGCTTTGGTCTCGATATTGACGCCGCTGCTCATGCTGACCATTGCGCCGCCTTCGGCCCGGATGCGTTCATTGGGTGTCAATCTGGCAACCGCCAGCGAATAGGACGGCCGGTGCATAATTTCGATTTCCATTGTTTCTCCTTGTATCTGGTGGATAAGTTGTTTTTAGTATAGCGTGCTTCTTTAATTTAATACGTTGAATTCTCTAATTCTCCTCTTATCTCTTTTTCACTTGGTCTACCTGTTTCCGGTTTAAAGTTAACCCTGCTTTTATCAGTAGTTTGTCCATGATTGCATTTTGGAGGTATCGCCATGACGAAAAAAATCTCTCGAAGAGATGCGCTGAAAGTGGGCGCGCTTGGGATGTTTGGCGGGCTGGCAGCCTGCTCCCCCGTTGCCCGCGCAACCGAATCATTATTGCCCACCTATTCCCCTTTTCCCACAAGTACTGCTGTGCCAGCCGCGACCTCCCTGCCGGGTACAACACCCACGGCCGGTCCCGTGACCAGCACGTTGATGAACGACATCGCCAGCCAGGCTACGCGCTATCTCGAATCGTTGGATGAGTCGCAGCGGACGAAAACCAGTTACGCCTTCAACGATCCTGAGCTGACGCGCTGGCACTGGACAACGCCGGGTAATTATCCCCGCAACGGATTGCCATTACGTGAAATGCAGCCCGCCCAGCGTGATGCAGCCTTTGCCTTGTTACAGACCAGTCTATCCACCTATGGTTTGCAGAAGTCGCTCGACATTATCTCCCTGCAAAACGACCTGGGCAACGACCCCGAACTCTACTATGTGACGGTGTTCGGTACGCCGGGTGTTGAACCCTGGGGCTGGCGCTGGGAGGGACATCATCTTTCACGCCGTTTCAACATCCTCAACGGGAAGCTTTCAGTCACGCCATTCTTCCTCGGCGCGTGGCCGACAGTCAATAACGCCGGGCTGAAAGCGATGGAACGCGAGGAATGGGCGGCGCGCGAACTGGTCACTTCCCTGGACGATAACCAACGCGCCGTTGGCATTTTTCAACAGGATACGCTTGGACGCCATGTCACGCAAAATGAGGCGTATGTTGCTCCGTTGGATGCGGTTGGAATTGCAGCATCCAACCTGAACCCTGATCAACAGACGCTCATCCTGGAAGTCATCCACAAATATCTCGATACATTGCCGGATTCAATTGCCATCTCCCACCTGGACCGGCTGCAGGCTGCCGGACTCGAGAACGTCACCTTTGCCTGGGCCGGACCGCTCGAAGCGCAGCGCCCGCACTATTACCGTTTGCAGGGTCCCACCTTTTT
>Ga0105104_10001863_pt1 | contig 15701 bp, 7 predicted proteins | sample PPLLaktember2015_3_FD_87034 | JGI IMG/M metagenome (GOLD analysis project Ga0105104, IMG submission 87034) | Freshwater sediment microbial communities from Prairie Pothole Lake near Jamestown, North Dakota, USA - PPLs Lake P7 Core (6) Depth... | ecosystem: Environmental > Aquatic > Freshwater >... | reverse complement strand
GTCTCGCCGTTGAAGGTATTCTGCGACAGCGAGAAGGCAACGTCCAGCGCGGCGCGGTGCTCCACGACCAGGGGCTCGCGCTCGGCGGCGCGCCAGGCGATGGCGCGGAAGATCCGGCCTTGCTGGCGAAGGGCCATCTTCAGGTGGCGATCCTTGATGCGCCTGGGCCCGTCCACGACTTCCACGGGGCCCGCCGAGAAGACGGGCCGGGGGTTGCCCATGCCGAACGGGGCGAGCCGCTCGACCTCCTCCGCCAACCGCCCGCGGATCTCGTGGAGCGGCAGGTTCGCGTCGAGCCGGAGACGCGGCCGCAGGTCGTCGGGCGACAGTCGCCCGTCGCCGTAGTCCTGCAGCGCGGAACGGAAGGCCTTGAGGCTCTCGCCCGCGACGGTGAGGCCTGCCGCCAGGCGGTGCCCGCCGAACCGCATCAGGTGTCCGCCGCAGGCTTCGAGCGCGCCGAGCATGTCGAACGCCGGGATGCTCCGGCACGATCCATGGCCCACCCCATCCTCGACGGAGATGACGGCCACCGGCCGGTGGAACGCGTCCACCAGCTTGGAGGCGACGATGCCGATCACGCCGCGGTGCCACCCCTCCCCTGCCACGACGAGCACCGAGCGGGCGCCGATGTCCGGGTCCCCCTCGATGGCCTTCCGCGCCTGCGCGAGAATCTCCTGCTCCTGCTCCTGGCGGCGCAGGTTCTCCTCGTTGAGGCGCTCGGCGAGCCCGCGTGCGAAATCGGTCTTCGCGGGATCCGCCTCGAGGAGCAGCTGGACGGCAATCTCGGGCGTCGCCATCCGGCCTGCGGCGTTGATGCGGGGCGCGAGGAGGAACGCGACCCCATACGAGTCAACGGCCTTGCCGCCAAGGCCGGAGGCGTCGAGCAGCGCCTGGAGACCCACCTTGTGCGGGCCCTTCGAGAGCAGGTCGAGCCCGGCCTTCGCAATCACACGGTTCTCGCCGAGGAGCGGGACGACGTCGGCCAGCGTGCCCAGCGCGGCGATCTTCACGAAGGCGGGCAGCCACTTTTCCCGGCCGCTGCGCGAGCAGAGCGCCTGGACGAGCTTCAACGCGACGCCCACGCCCGCCAGGTTGCGGTCCGGGTAGGAGCAGTCGTGGCGCTTGGGGTTGATGACCGCGAGGGCCGGCGGCAGCTCGTCTTCCGGCTCGTGGTGATCGGTGATGATCAGGTCCACGCCCAGCTCGCGCGCGCGCCGCGCCGCCTCCAGGCTGCGGATGCCGCAGTCAACCGAGACGATGAGGCCCACGCCCTCGGCGTGCAGCCGCTCGATGGCCGGCACCTGCAGGCCGTAGCCGTCCCGCAGACGTTCGGGGATGAAGTGGACGACCTCGACCCCGAGCGCCTCGAGCATGCGCCGAAGGATGACCGTGGACGTGATCCCGTCCACGTCGTAGTCGCCGTGGATCGCGACACGCTCGCGCCGGGCGGCGGCACTCAGCACCCGGTCCACGGCCTCGGCCATGCCGGCGAGGCGGAAGGGGTCGTGCAATTGATCGAGCGACGGCGAGAGAAACCGCCGGGCCTCGTCGGGGTCGTGCAGGCCGCGAAGGCAGAGCAGGCGGGCGGTGACCGGGCTGATGCCCAGGGCGCCGGCGAGGGCGGAGGCCGCGCGCTCGTCGCACGCCTGGTGTTCCCACAGAAGTGTCCGCATGGTGACTCGGGTCGCGGCGAGTGGCTGGTGGCTACCAGCCACTACGCCGGCTTCATGCCGTCCCGTCCTCCGTGAAGTCGATCCCGAGGCGGCCCATGCTCCGGAACTTGTCGTAGCGGCCGGCCATGCGGGCCTCGGGTGAGAGCGCTTTCGAGGACGCAAGCGCCGAAGCGATCGCCCGGTCGAGGAGTGCCGCCGCGCCCGCGGCGTCGTTGTGCGCGCCGCCCGGCGGCTCGGGAACGATCTCGTCCACGATCCCGAGGCGCAGCATGTCGGGGGCGGTGAGCTTCAGCGCGTCGGCCGCCTCCACTTTCCGGTTGGCGTCGCGCCAGAGGATCGCCGCGCACCCTTCGGGCGGGATGACGCTGTAGATGGCGAACTCCTGGATCAGCACGCGGTCGCCGATGGCGATGCCGAGCGCGCCGCCACTGCCGCCTTCGCCGCAGATCGCCACGATGACCGGCACCGGCAGGACCGCCATCTCGCGCAGGTTGTACGCAATGGCTTCCGCGACGCCCCGCTCCTCCGACTCGATCCCCGGGTAGGCGGCCGGCGTGTCCACGATCACGATGACCGGCCGGCTGTACTTCTCGGCCAGCTTCATCGTGCGGATCGCCTTGCGGTACCCCTCCGGCTTGGCGTAGCCGAAGTTGCGGTAGATCTTCTCCTTGGTGTCGGCCCCGCTCTTCTGGTGGCCGACCACCAGCACCGGCTCGCCGTGGTAGGCCGCGAGGCCCGCGACGATGGCGTGGTCGTCGGCGAAGCGCCGGTCGCCGTGGATCTCCATGAAGCCGGTGAAGAGGCGGTGGACGTAGTCGAGCATCGCCGGCCGGTTCGGATGGCGGGCCAGCTGCACGCGCTGCCACGGGGAGAGGTTCGCGTAGATGTCGGCGCGCATCGAGTCCACGCGGCGGCGCAACTGCTGGATCTCGCGGTCGCGAGGCTCGGTACGCGGAAGCATCGAGAGCGCCTCGATCTCCTTCAGCAGCACGCCGAGCGGTTCCTCGAACTCCAGCATCTCAGGTGTCTTCGCCATCGACCTTCTCAATTCTCAATTCTCAATGCTCAATCTGTCATCGAAGGCTGACCGCGCCCGCGCCGCACAGCTTCTCGACGTCGGCAACGAACTGCGCCGACGGCTTCACGCGGAACGGCCCCATCACATCGGCGCGCACGCGCAGCGGCTGACCGCGTTGCCGCAGCTCCACCTCGAGGCACACGCGCCGGTCGCCCTTGTGCTTCGACAACAGGTCGGCGAGTGCCTCGATCGTGCCGCGTCCGTGCGGGGGCATCGCCAGGCGGATCGAGACGATCCGGGCCGCCCGCTCGGTGACCACTTCGATGGGCGCGACCTCGCTCGCCATCAGGCGGCTCGACTCCTCGTCGCGCTCGAACTTCCCCTTCACCAGGACCATCGCGTCGGCCTGGATCACGGCCCCGCACTTCGCGAAGGTCTCCGGGAACGCCACCACCTCGAGGGTACCGTGGGGGTCATCGAGGACGAACGCGGCCATCCGGTCGCCCTTCTTGGTCTTCAACGGCCGGACGCTGGCGATGATGCCGCCAACGGCCACCTCGAAGCTCCTGGGCCCCGGCTCTTCCTCCGCCTCGTCGTCGGGTCCGGCGGCCGGCGGGGCGAGCAGTTCGGCCAGGCTCTTCGCGCCAATCGCCTGCAGTTCGGGCGCGTAGCGCTCGATGGGATGGCCGCTCCAGTACAGGCCCAGCGACTCCTTCTCGCCTGCCAGTTGCTGCGCCTCGGTCCACGGCGGGGCTTCCGGGAGCTCGGCGTCCGCGGGGGCGCCGTCCCCGGCCTCGAGCCCGCCAAACAGCTGCGCCTGGCCCTGGTCCCGGTCGCGCCGGCTGCGGTTCCCGTGCTCGAGCGCCCTCTCCACCGCCGCGAACAGGCGCGCCCGCGCCGCGGCGACCGAGCCGGCCGGCTGCGGGCCCACCGAGTCCAGCGCGCCGGCCTTGACGAGGCTCTCCACCACGCGCCGGTTCACCTGGCGCGAATCGAGCTGCTCGCACAGCTGGAAGAGCGACCGGATGCGCCCCTCGCGGCGCCGCACGTCGATCACGGCCAGCGCGGCGCCCTCCCCCACGTTCTTGACGGCCCCGAGGCCGAAGCGCACGCCCTCGCCCGGGACGACGCTGAAGGCCAGCTCGCTGCTGTTCACGTCGGGCGGCAGCACGGTGACGCCAAGCTCGCGGCACTCGCCGAGGTACATGGCGAGCTTCGCGGTGTTCTGCGACTCGATCGTCAGCAGCGCGGCCATGAAGTGCGCCGGGTAGTTCGCCTTGAGGTAGGCCGTCTGGTACGCCACCCAGGCGTACGTGGTCGAGTGCGACTTGTTGAAGCCGTAGCCGGCGAATGCCTCCATCAGGTCGAACAGCGCCTTGGCCTTCTTTTCCGACACCCCGCGCGCCTTGGCGCCATCGAGGAACTTCTGGCGCTGGGCCTGCATGACCTCGGCGTTCTTCTTGCCCATCGCCTTGCGCAGCAGGTCGGCTTCGCCGAGCGTGAAGCCGGCCACCACGTTGGCGACCCGCATGACCTGCTCCTGGTAGGCGATGACGCCGTAGGTATCGCGCAGGATCGGCTCGAGCTGCGGCAGGTCGTACTTGACCTCGATCTTCCCGTGCTTGCGGCCGATGAAGTCGTCCACCATCCCGCCGCGCAGGGGCCCCGGCCGGTAGAGCGCGTTGAGGGCGATCAGGTCCTCGAGGCGCTGCGGCTTGGCCTTGCGGAGGATCTCGCGCATGCCGGAGCTTTCGAACTGGAAGACGCCGAGCGTCTGGCCCTCCGAGAACAGCTCGTAGGTCTTCTTGTCGTCGAGCGGCAGCGTCGCCAGGTCGATCTCCTCGCCCGTCGTCCGCTTGATCTCGCCCACCGCGTCGTCGAGCAGCGTCAGCGTGCTGAGGCCGAGGAAGTCCATCTTCAGGAGACCGATTCGCTCGATCTCCTTCATGCTCCACTGCGTCGTGATCTCGTCGCGGGCGCCCTTGTAGAGCGGGGCGAATTCCGTGATCGCCTTCGGGGCGATGACCACGCCGGCCGCGTGGACCGACGCGTGGCGCGAGAGGCCTTCGAGGCGGCGCGCCACCTCCAGCAGTTCCTTGACCCGCGCGTCGTTGGTCTCGAGTTCCTTCAGCGCGGGGTTCTCGGCCAGCGCCTTCTCGAGCGTCATGTCCAGCGCTGCCGGGATCTGCTTGGCGACCTTGTCCACGTCGGCGTACGGGATGTCCAGCGCGCGGCCGACGTCGCGGACCACCGCCTTCGCCTTCATCGTGCCGAAGGTGATGATCTGCGCGACGTTCTCGCGGCCGTACTTGCGGGTGACGTACTCGATGACCTCGCCGCGCCGCCGCTCGCAGAAGTCGATGTCGATGTCGGGCAGCGACACGCGCTCGGGGTTGAGGAACCGCTCGAAGATCAGGTCGAAATGGAGGGGATCGACGTCGGTGATGTCCATGCACCAGGCGACGACACTGCCGGCCGCCGAGCCGCGGCCCGGCCCCACCGGGATCCCCTGTTCCCTGGCATAACGGATGAAGTCCCAGACAATCAGGAAGTACCCCGCGTACTTCATCTGCGTGATCATCCGGATTTCGTACTGGACCCGCTCCCGGTACTCGTCCAGCGTGTGCCGCAGCTCGCCCGCCGCCTGCATCCGCTCGAGGCGGGGCAGCCGCCGTTTGAACCCCTCCCACACCATGCTCTCGAAGTACCCGTCGAGCGTGTAGCCACCCGGGACGTCGAAGTCGGGGAGGTGGTTCACCGTCTTCCCCAGATCGACGTTGCACCGCTCGGCGATCCTCACCGTGTTCAGGAGCGCCTCGGGGTGGTCACCGAAGACCTGCCACATCTCCTCGGCGCTCTTCAGGTAGAACTCGTTCCCGTGGTATTTCATCCGGCTGGCTTCGTTCACCGTCTTGCCGGTGCCGATGCAGAGCAGGATGTCGTGGGGCTTCGCGTCCGTGCGGTAGAGGTAGTGGACGTCGTTGGTGCAGACCAGCGGCAGCTCGGCCGCCTTTGCCACCCGGAGCAGCCCCTCGTTGACGACCCGCTGGTCGTCGATGCCCTGGTACTGCATCTCGAGGAAGAAGTTCCCGGGCCCGAAGATGTCGCGGTAGGTGGTGGCCGCCTCGATCGCCCGCGCCTCCTGCTCGGCGCGCAGGTGCATCGGGACTTCACCCTTGAGGCAGCTGCTGAGGCCGATCAGGCCGGCCGAGTGCTGTGCGAGCAGCTCCTTGTCGATGCGCGGCCGGTAATAGAAGCCTTCGACATACGCCGCGGAGACCAGCTTGATCAGGTTCCGATAGCCCACCTCGTTTTCGGCAAGCAGCACGAGGTGGTTGTTGCTCCCCTGGATGGGGCCGCCCTTGATGTGACGGCTCGCCGGGGCGACGTAGGTCTCGCACCCGAGGATCGGCTTGATGCCCTTCTGCCGCGCCTTGTCATGAAAGACCACGGACGAGAACATGTTCCCGTGCTCGGTCACGGCGAGCGCGGTCATGCCCTGCTTCCCCGCCTGGTCGAGCAGTTCGCCGATCTTGCAGGCGCCGTCCAGCAGCGAGTACTCGGTGTGCAGGTGGAGGTGGATGAACTCAGACATCAGGGCCGATCATTCTCACTTGACGATTTCGCAACTGGCCACTTGGCAATTGGCATCTCCCTCGGCGCCACCGAGTGCGACCGCCCGCGAGACGAATGACAAATGGACAATCGCCAAGTGGACAATCGCCAAGTGACGAAGTTCCTCACTCCCATTCGATCGTCGAAGGCGGCTTGGAACTGATGTCGTAGACGACGCGGTTGACGCCTTTGACCTCGTTGACGATCCGGGACGAGATGATGGCCAGCAGGTCGTGCGGGAGGCGGGCCCAGTCGGCGGTCATGCCGTCGCGGCTCTCCACCGCACGCACCGCAATGGCGTACTCGTAGGTCCGCTCGTCGCCCATCACCCCGACGCTCTGCACGGGCAGCAGGACTGCGAACCCTTGCCAGAGCCGCTCGTACCACCCATGCCGGCGAATCTCCTCCACCACCACCGCGTCGGCTCGCCGGAGCAGGTCGAGCCGCTCGCGCGTCACGGCACCCACCACCCGCACAGCCAGGCCGGGCCCCGGGAACGGCTGGCGGCGCACGAGTTCTTCGTCGAGGCCCAGCTCGCGGCCGACGGCCCGGACCTCGTCCTTGAACAGCGCGCGCAACGGCTCGACGAGCGAAAAGCGCATGTGCTCGGGGAGGCCGCCCACGTTGTGATGGCTCTTGATCGCCGCCGCGGGGCCCGACACGGACGCGGACTCGATCACGTCGGGGTACAACGTGCCCTGCGCCAGGAAGTCGAAGCCGCCCAGTTCCTCCGCTTTCCGCTCGAACACCTCGATGAAGGTGGCGCCGATGCGCTTCCGCTTCTCCTCGGGATCCGTCACGCCGGCCAGGCGCTCGAGGAACAGATCCGACGCGTCCACGAACACCACCGGCAAGTGCAGCTTCTCCACGAAACGCCGCCGCACCTGCGGCGCCTCGTCCATCCGCAGCACGCCGTTGTCCACGAAGATGCACGTGAGCCGGTCGCCCACGGCCCTCGCGATGAGCAGCGCTGCCACCGAGGAGTCCACCCCGCCGCTGAGCGCGCACACCACGCGGCCGTTTCCCACCTGCTCCCTCACGCGCGACGTCGCCTCGTCGATGAACGACGCGATCGTCCAGTCGCCCGTGCACCCGCACACGCCGTAGGCGTAGTTCCGCAGGATCTCGAGCCCCCCCTCGGTGTGGGCCACCTCGGGGTGGAACAGCAGGCCGAAGAGCGGGCGGTCCGACGCCGCCATGGCGACAACCGGCGCGTTGGCGCTGGTGGCGAGCACGTCGAAGCCCGGCGGCGCGGCGGCCACCAGGTCGCCGTGGCTGGCCCACACCTTCAAGTGCTGCGGAATCTCGACGAGCAACGGGCCGCGGCCGCCCGCCGGCGCGACGGTCACCGTCGCCTGGCCGTACTCCCGCTGCGGTGCCGGCGCCACGGTCCCGCCCAGCGCATCGGTCATCAACTGCATGCCGTAGCAGATGCCGAGCACCGGGATCCCCGCGTTGAAAAGCGCCGCGTCGCACCGGGGCGAACCCGGCTGCGAGACACTCCGCGGCCCCCCCGACAGGATGACGCCCGCCGGGCGCCGCGCCGCGATCGCCGCGAGCGGGGTGTCGTACGGCAGCACCTCCGAGTACACGGAGAGCTCGCGCAACCGCCGCGCGATCAGTTGCGTGTACTGAGAGCCGAAATCGAGGACGATGATCGTCTGGTGATGCACTCGAAGGTATTATAGTGCGCGTGACTTCGCCGCGGCACCTTCGTTCCCTGCTCCGCGCGGCCCTTTGCTGGGCCATCGTCGCGTGCGCGGGTCTCGGAACGGCCGCGGCCCAGGCGCCCCCTGCCGGGCAGGAGGCGCCCGCGCTCGCGCTGGTGCCCGCGTGGACGACCCCGCTCCCCGGCCCTCCGGCCGCACCCCCTGCCCACGACGCGGAGCGCCTCTACGTGCCGCTGCGCACCGGAGCCCTCGTTGCGATCCTGCTCGATTCCGGCGAGATTACCTGGCAGACGCAGACAGCGCCGGACGCTCGCGTCGCGGCCGGCGGCGGCCTCGTGTTCGCAACCCTTCCCGACGGGATCGTCGCACTCGACGCGGCGAGCGGTGCCGAGCGCTGGCGTCACGACGCCGAGGGAGCCATCGCGGCGCCCCCGGTGTGGAACAACGGGTGGTTGCTGATCGGCACCGCCGCCGGCCGCCTCACCATGCTGCGGGCCGAGCAGGGACGGCCCCTGTGGACCCGAGATCTCGGTGCCGCCCTTCGGCCCGGCGCGGCAATGACCGGCGACCGGCTCTACGCCTTGCTCGAGGACGGCCGCGTCAGCGCGCTGACGCTCGATCGTGGCGAGCCCCTGTGGGAGCAGAAGCTCGAGGCGCGTGGGACCGCTCTCACCGCGCTCGACGATCGCCTGTTCGTGGGCGCAGAGGATCGCTTCTTCTACTGCCTGTCTACGACGGACGGCAAGGTGAAATGGCGCTGGCGGGCGGGCGGGGCGATTCTCGGCACGCCCCTCGTGGACGGCGACGCGGTCTATTTCCTCGCGCTCGACAACATGCTCCGCGCACTGAACTACGGCAACGGCCACCAGCGGTGGAAGCGGGGCCTCTCGTTCCGCCCGGTCGGCGGGCCGGTTCTCGCGAGCGGCCTCCTGTTCGTCCCTGGCCTCGCGCCGGAGCTCCCGGCCTTTCGCGCGGCCACCGGCGCACCGGCCGGCAAAGTCATCGTCGGCGACGAGCTCGTCGCCCCGCCGCTGCTGCTGCCCGCCGCCGCCGGCGCGGCGTCGAGCGCCGACACCTTCTCGATCGTCGTCGTGACCGGCGAGAGCGTCGGGCGGCTCGACCCGCCTCCGTCGGTCCTCGAATCGCGGCCGATCCCCGGCCTGCCCGCCTTCTTGACGCTCCCTCCCCGCGAGCCCGAGAAGTAGGCGGAAGGCGGGGGGCGGAAGGCGGACCGCCCCGCCCTCCCCCTACCGCCCTCGGCCTGCACGCCTCAGATCTCCACGGGCGCCTTCTGGCTGGCAAGTTCCTCCTTGACGACCCGCGCCAGCCGCTTCACACCCTCCACGATCTTCTCCGGCGTTGGCAGCGAGAAGGACAGCCGCATGATGTGCCGGCCGGTCCCGTCCACGAAGAACGCGCTCCCGGCCACGTAGATCACGCGCTGCTCGATCGCGCGCGGCAGCATCTCGTCGGCGCTGCAATGCGCGGGCAGCGAGGCCCACAGGAAGAAGCCGCCCTTGGGTTCCGGCCATGTCACCTGGCCGCCCAGTTCCTGGCGCAGCGTCTGCTCCATCAGCGTCCGCTTGTCCTGGTAGAACTTCCGCAGCATGGGCAGCCGTTCGACGAGGATGCCCCGGCGGTACGCCTCGTAGACGATGTGCTGGTCGAGCGACGGCGTCAGCAGGTCCTCGGTCTGCTTCACCAGTTCCAGCTTCGAGGTCATCGCCTCGGGCGCGACCATCCACGCCACGCGGAACCCGGGCGCCAGCGTTTTCGAGAAGCTGCTCAGGTACACCACGCGCCCCTCTTCGTCGTCCGCCTTGATCGGCCGGGTGTCCGCGGCCGTCGCGGCGTCCTCGAAGTACAGCGCGCCGTACGGGTCGTCCTCCACGATCAACAGGTCGGCGCGCGACGCCCAGGCGAGCAGCTGGCGCCGCTTCTCTCCCGAGATGAGGAGTCCCGTCGGGTTCTGGAAGTTCGGGACCAGGTAGAGAAATCGGATCCGCCGGCCCGCGGCGCGCTCTCGTGCGACCACCAGCTCCAGGTCGGCGAGGTCGATGCCGTCCGCCTCCTGCTTGACCCCGACGAGCGTGGCTTCCGTGTTCTTGAACGCGCTGATCGCGCCGGTGTAGGCGGGCAGCTCCACGAGGACGACGTCGCCGGGGTCCAGCAGGACGCGGCCCACGAGGTCGAGGCCCTGCTGGGAGCCGGTTGTGATCAAGACCTGGTCGGCCGTCGCGCCGATGCCCCGTGTCGCGAGCAACTCGACGATCGCGTCGATGAGCGGCTTGTGTCCCCGCGTCGGCCCGTACTGCAGGACCGTGCCGTCCGCGCCCGACAGCAGCTCCCGGGCGATCTCCCGGAACTCGGCCCACGCAAAGGTCACCGGGTCCGGGTACCCCGGTGCGAACGAAATCATGTCCGGGACGCGGACCGCCATCACGCCCATCTTGCGGATGGCCGATCCCTGGGATTTGAGCGCCGACCTCGAGAAGAAGCGATCGTAGTCAATCATGAGTGCTCACCGGGTTGCGGGGACCGCCGCCTCCCGCGTCTCCCCGGCAAAGGCCCGGTAGAGCGACAGGTAGGCGCAGAGAGCGGTCAGCCCAAGGTACTGGAACACGAGGGCCCGCAGCAGCCAGGCTCCAAGTTGCAGGGGCAGGACGATGACGCCGGCAATCGGCACGTAGGCGATGAGGTAGAAGCCCCAGGTCGCCGCGATCGAGAGGACGGTCGCGAGAATCAGCAGGAGCACGGTGACGAAGAACACACGAGTGACTTTCCAGAACTCCCCGGCCAGGAAGCGGCCGACCTCGGCCGCCGCCGCGCTCACGCGCGTGTCCTGCACCGACACGACGATCTGTGTCAGCAGGTACAGCACGTTGACGACCGTCATCAGGGCCACGAAGAGGGTGAGCGCCAGGGCGGCCACCGACCCGAGCAGCAGCGGGCGCTCGCCGACGAGGCGGTAGAGGCCGTAGGCCGCGAGGAGGGAAACCGCCCCCACCAGTACATAGACGAACGTGAGGAGCACGCCGAGCGCGAGGTAGCGGCGAAACAGCCGTCCCGCCCCGCCCAGAAACGCCTCGATCGAAAAGTGCATGCCCCGCCGGAACGCGGCAACGCGCAGCGGGGGGCGCTCGATGCCTCCCGCCAGCGCATCGGCCCGGGCGAGCACGGTCACGGTGCCGCCCTTGACCAGGAACATCAACGCGCCGCCGCCGGCGAGTACCACCAGGAAGCCGAACAGGTATGCGGCGAGCGCGACGGGATGCGCCGCAAGCGAGGCCGCGACGCCAAACAACGTTTCCCGCAAGTCGCTGGAGATGACCTCGTTGAGGTCGCGGTTCAGCAGCAGCGTCACCAGAAGCCCGCCGCCGACGATGGGAACCGCGAGGAGAAGCTTGAAGGTAGTCTCGGCCACCGTCTGCACCACCACCACCTGCCAGTTGGCGGCGGCGAGCAGCGAGCCACGTTTGAGGGCGGTGCGGGCCTTGCCGGGATGTGTCATGACCGGGGTTCGGCCCGCGCGGGAGGAACGCGGGGCGATGGGCTGCTTCGGCCACTATAACACGGCAGGACGTCCCTGCCCCCGGCCCCGCGGCCCCCGCCCGATCGGGAGAGTACTCCCGCGAAACGGCCCCTTTTCGCCGCCCTCCGCGTGACGTATGCTGACCGCAGCCAGATGCACCTCGACCTTCGCCGCCGGCCCTTCCTGTCGATTGCCCTCGCGGGCTTCGCATGCGTCCTCCTGGTGGCCGCCGTCGGCCGGGTGGCGGAATGGTGGCGACTGGGCGACAGCGACCTGGCGACATATGGGCACGTCGAGCGGCAGGTTCGGCGCCAGTTCGAGCAGATGAGCACCTCGCTCGAGGCGGGCGCCGCGCGGCTGGCGGAGCGGGCCTCCCCCGTCCTACGCGCGTCGCCTGACGACCGGGATCTCGAGCCCCTCTTCGGGGCCGCCTCGGAGGTGACGCGGGGGGACGCGGGCGGCCTCGCGGCGACGGTCTACGGCCTCGACGACACCCCTCTGGCCTGGAGCGGACCGCCGTCGCAAACGGAGCGGTGGCCGGCGGGCAACGCCTTGTTCGTCGCCCCCGGCGCCCTCGGACTCCGCCTGGTCCGTACCTTGCCCGTGACGGCAGGCGGCGTCCGCGTGGGAATGGTCGTGCTCGAGCGCCTGTTCGCCGAGCAGCAGCCGGCCGGGTCCCTCCCCGGCCGCCGGTTCATGATCCAGACGCCGCTCGCCACGGTCGCGCTCCGGATTCCGGCGGACGGAGCGGGCGAACGGAGCGTCCCCTTCAGGTTCCTCATCCGCTCCGCCTCGGGCGAGCCGCTGGTGGAGGCGACCGTCGACCCGGCCAGCCTCGCGCTCGCACGCCTCGAGCATCGGCGCACCGTGCGCGCGCTCGTTCTCGTCGTCCTCGCCTCGATCCCGCTGCTGCTCGCGGGACCCTTGCCCGATCGCCGCGCCTTCACCCGCACCGCCGGGGGCCAGGGGCTCGCGACCCTCGGCGTCGCGGGGTTGCTGCTGTCGGCGCGGGCCGTCCTCTGGGCCGCTTTACCCGTCTCCGATCGCTGGCTCCTGCTCTCCCCCGAGGCGTACGGCTCGGAAACGCTGGGCGTGTGGTTCCGCCACCCGTTGGACTTCCTGCTGTCGGCGCTGCTGGCGCTTGCGCTGGTCGCGCTGGTGGCGTCGCCCATCGAACGCTGGCGGTTGATGTGGATGGGCCGGCGACGGCCGGTGGCTGGCTCTGCGTGGCGGTTCGCGGCCGCGCAGGTTGTGCCCGGCGCTGCACTGGCCGCGGCGGCGCTCGCGTACCAGTGGTTCCTGGCCAACACGTTCGCGTCGGCGGGCGTCGACCTGCTCTATTTCTCGCCCTTGCCGTGGAACGGCGCCCGCGTGGCGATCGCCCTTGCGTTGGTGCTGTTCAATGCAGCCTTCGCGTGGGCCGTGGTGCTCTCGTTGCGTGCGGGCCTGACGCCCTGGCGGTTCCGGTGGCTCGATCCGCGGGTCGGCCTGCTGCTCCTCCTCGCGTGGGGTGTGCCGGCCGCGCTGGTGTGGAGCGGGGCGATGGCGCGCGGGCTGTCGCAGCAAGGGGGCGCCGTGGTCTGTGCCGCGCTCGGCGTGGCGGCGTTCGTCGCGCCACGCGGCCTTGCCAGACTGCGGCACGCCTCGCAGGGCTACCGCCTGACGGCCCTGTTCATCGCGCTGTTCCTGCCGGCAGTCCTCGTCTACCCCTCGATGGTCCACTACGAGGACGTGGCGAGGCGGCGGGTGGTCGAGACCCGGTACGCCCCCGAAGTGTTGAACCAACGGGAGAACCTGCAGCGACGCCTTCTCGCGGCCCAGCAGGAGATCGACGGCCGGCCCGATGTTCTCGAATCCCTCGTCCTCGCGCCGGCGCCTCCCCCGTCGTCCAGCGTCCCCAGCGAGAGCGCGTTCCTGATCTGGCAGGACACGGCGCTGGAGCGCTACCGCGTGTCCTCGGCCGTCGAGTTGTACAACGCCGCCGGGATGCTGGTCAGCCGGTTCGCGCTCAACCTGCCCGAGGAAGCCAACCGGCAGCTGTGGCACGAGGAGAGCTGCAACTGGCAGACCTTCGGCGAGATCAGCCGGTTCGGGGCGAAGGAGCGACCGCTGCTCCATGCCGGGCGGAACGTCTGCGGGCCGAAGGGCATCCTCGGCACGATCGTCATCCATGTGATCATCGATGACAGCACGCTCTCGTTCCTGTCCACGCAGAACCCGTACTTCGAGCTGCTGCGGGGCGGGCCGCTGCGCCCGCGCGAGGAGGCGCCGGGACGCGACGTGCAGTATGTGGTCTACGGGTGGAGCCGCTCGCCCATCTACGTGTCGGGCGGGGCCGCCGCGTGGAGCCTCCCCTCGGGGGTATTCGAGCGGGTCTACAGCAGCCGGTCGCCGTTCTGGGCACGCCTCGAAGCCGGCGGCGCCGACTACGAGGTGTTCATTGCCAACGACCGCCGGGCGATCTACGCCCTTGGCTATCCGGTCATCCCCCCCATCGGCCACTTCATCAACCTGGCCGAGTTGATGGTGCTCGCGGGCGTGGGCTACCTGGTCCTCCTGGCCGGCAGCACCGCCTTCCGCGCGCTGTCCCTGCGCCGGCCGACGTCCGCGCGGCACCTCCTCCGGGAGATTCGCGAGAGCTTCTACCGCAAGCTGTTCCTCGCCTTCGTCGCCGCGTCGGTGATCCCGGTGCTCACCCTCGCCCTCGTCACACGCGCCTACATCGCGGACCGCCTGCGGCACGACGTCGAGGCGGCGGCGCACAAGACCACCGCCGTCGCCCGCCAGGTCATCGAGGAGTCGCTCGCCGCCCAGGATGCCGGCGGGATCCTCCGCGACGACTTCATGGTCACCCTCGAGGCCGTCGTCGGCCAGGACGTCAACATCTACGCGGGCGCGCGACTCGTCGCCACGAGCGAGCGCGACCTGTTCGCGTCGGGCCTCCTGCCGACGCGGACACCCGCCGACGTCTACCGCGCGATCGTCCTGGAGCGCATGCCCACCGTGATCACCGAGGAAGAGGCCGGCGACTTCCGCTACATGGTGGCGGCGGCCCCGGTGAACGTGGACTGGCGGGAGGCGGTGCTCACCGTCCCGCTGACGCTGCGCCAGCAAGAGATCGAGCGGGAAATCCGCGACCTGAACCGACGGATCGTCCTCGCCGCCATGCTCTTCATCCTCGTCGGCGCCGCGGTCGGGTACCCGCTGGCCGAGCGCATCGCGGACCCGGTCAACCGCCTGATGCGCGCCACCCGCCGCCTGTCACGCGGCGACTTCGACGTCCGAATTGCGACCTCGGCTTCCGACGAGTTGAGACGGCTCGTGGAGGCGTTCAACCGAATGTCCTCGGAGCTGCAGCGCCAGCGGGTCGAGCTGGAGCGAACGCACCGGCTCGAGGCGTGGGCCGAGATGGCGCGCCAGGTCGCGCACGAGATCAAGAACCCGCTGACGCCCATCCAGCTGTCGGCCGAGCACCTCCGGCGGGTGCACGCGGACCGCGGCCGGCCCCTCGGGCCCGTGCTCGAAGGCTGCGTGGACTCGATCCTTTCGCAGGTGCGGCTGTTGCGGCAGATTGCCTCGGAATTCTCGAGCTTCGCCTCCTCACCGCGAGCCCGACGCGCGCCGGCCGCCCTGCACGAACTGGTGGAGGAAGTCGTCCGGCCCTACGTGACCGGGGCCGGCGAGCGCGTGGCGTTCGAGGTGGACGTGCCGGCGGAACTCCCCGTCCTCTCCCTCGACCGGACACTGGTCGGCCGGGCGCTGACCAACGTCATCGACAACGCGCTGCACGCCATGCCCGGCGGGGGCTCGCTGACGCTGCGCGGGACCGCGGCGGACGGCTCGGTGGTCCTGACCGTGGCGGACACCGGGGTGGGAATGGACGAGGAGGCAAAGGGGCGCCTGTTCGAGCCCTACTTCTCGACCAAGGCGATCGGGACGGGCCTCGGCCTGTCGATCGCGCGGCGCAACATCGAGCTGAACGGGGGCACGATCGCGGTGGCCAGCGAGAAGGGACAGGGAACGACGGTGACGATCGCGTTCCCGATTCTCAATCCTCAATTCGCAGGCGACTCCGGCGGCGCGTCCGCAGCGGGTTGAGCCGCCGCGGTGGTTGCGGCCGGGCTTCCCCGCCGCCGGTAGCGCGAGATCGCCATCTCGACGAACGCCGACAGCAGATACGCGTACGCGATGGC
>Ga0105104_10001862_pt1 | contig 15704 bp, 15 predicted proteins | sample PPLLaktember2015_3_FD_87034 | JGI IMG/M metagenome (GOLD analysis project Ga0105104, IMG submission 87034) | Freshwater sediment microbial communities from Prairie Pothole Lake near Jamestown, North Dakota, USA - PPLs Lake P7 Core (6) Depth... | ecosystem: Environmental > Aquatic > Freshwater >... | reverse complement strand
GACAGGTTACAACATGAGATCGCCCGCCACAAGACGCTGGAGCGCGCCTTCGGCAAAGACGGCGTCCCGGCGCTGCTGATCGAGCAGGCGCTGCCCGAGATCGAGACGCGCGCCAATGAGTTGCTCGACCGCTTGAGCGACGGGCAGATGAGCATCCGCTTTGTGACCCAGGCCGAGTACAAGGACAAGAAGCGTGGCGACCTGAAAGAAACGCTCGACATCCAGATCAGCGATGGCGCCGGCGTGCGTGATTACGAGATGTATTCTGGTGGCGAGGCTTTTCGCGTCAACTTTGCCATCCGGTTGGCGCTCTCGGAAGTGCTGGCGCAGCGCAAGGGCGCACGCCTGCAAACGCTGGTCATTGACGAGGGTTTTGGCTCGCAGGATACCCAGGGGAGACAGCGGCTGATCGAGGCGATTAATCTGGTGAAAGATGACTTTGCTAAAGTCTTGGTCATCACTCATCTGGATGAATTAAAGGATGCCTTCCCAACGCGTATCGAGGTGGAGAAGACGGCGCTAGGGTCTACAGTAGCGGTCATCTAACAAGATTCTTGCGAATTTGTGAATGGCGCGAACATTTCTGATATTCGCGTCATTTGTTTTTTTCCTGTTATTCGCGTTAAAATTTCGGCATGTCTTATGTCATTGTCTCCTCACTATGCTTCCTGGCTGGCATCCTCATCATCACCTGTATGCACAACCAGTACCAGCTTGATATAGTGGTTGAACCTGTGCCTCCCCTGCAAGACGCACCACTGATTTCGGTATGTGTGCCTGCTCGCAACGAAGAGCGAAACATCAAGCGTTGTGCGCAGGCTTTGCTGGCTCAGACCTATCCTAACTTTGAAATTATCATTCTGGAAGACCGTTCGACGGATGCCACTGCGGAGGTGCTGAAAAACCTTGTGAAGATATGGAGCCTTCGCAAGGTTCCGTTGAAAGTTATCAACGGTTCGGACCTGCCCCCGGGCTGGGCCGGGAAACCCCATGCCTTGACCCAGGCTGCGGCCGCGGCGTGCGGCGAATGGTTGTGCTTCGTGGATGCGGACACCTTTGTCACGCCGGATGCGCTGGGTGCGGTCTATGCTAAAGCGATAGAGACAAAAGCTGACCTGTTCACGATCATGACCCGCCAGATCATGTTGACATTCTGGGAACGGACAGTGCTGCCGTTGGTCATGTTGGCGCTTTCGATTGGGTTTTCGCCGCGCAAAGTGAATGATCCCAACCGCAAAGATGCGATCGCTAACGGGCAGTTCATCTTCATCAAGCGAAATGTCTATAAAGCGGTTGGGGGCCATGCAGCCATCAAAGGCTCGATTGTGGAAGACAAAGATATGGCCGTACTCGTGAAGGAAAAAGGCTACCGGCTGGTCGTGGCGGATGGACGTAAAGTTGCGTCCACACGCATGTACACATCTCTTTCAGAGATGTGGGAGGGCTGGACGAAGAATATCTATCTCGGCCTGCGCGATGACCGGGGTCTGCTGTTGCTGGGTGTCTTCGGAGCATTCCTGGCCTTCACAGCCGCGTTATTGCTTCCGTTGTGGGTGGTGGGAGGAGTCGCTTTAACGGTGGCAGGTATGGGCCCGGAAGGAAGCGTGGTCCTTATCGAAGCGGTTTTGTTGTGGGGTTATCTGCTCTTTTGGCGGGTTTTAGCCTCCCGCGGCATGGACATTCCGGGCTGGTATGCGCTGACTGTTCCTGTAGGGGCGGGTATTTTTGCGGCTATGATGCTAACATCTGCATGGAACGTTTTATCCGGCAAGGGGGTTACCTGGAAGGGACGCCTGTATTCTCCTGAAAAGTATTAATTTCATTAAAAAGCAGTCCGTTTTCAAATGTGATAAAAGTCACAAAAAAACTGGTAGAATTCAGTTAAATTAAAGCCAGATTAATCAGCTTACCGCCTAAGGTGTGTGCATGATAAAGACCCCACTCGTCATTGCGATTGCCGCTGCCGCCGTTGCGCTTGGCGTTTTTGCGTTTGTGACCGACACCCCCGCGATGATGGGCAGCAACGCGGAAACCTGCGCCAACTGCCACGTGATGGATGCTGCCTACGAGAATTGGTATCACGCCCCGCACGAGAAATGGACCGAATGCGTGGACTGTCACCTGCCGCATGAAAACGTCTTTGCTTATTATTTCGCCAAAGGCAAGACTGGCATGCACGATGTGTACGTGTTCAGCACCGGGCAGACGCCTGTGTTGATCCGTGCGAACGAAGATACCAAAAAGTGGGTCCAGGGCAACTGCATCCGCTGCCATGAAGATGCCGTGGAAACCATCATGATGGGCGCCCAGCCCTTTGACCGAAATTGCTGGGACTGCCATCGCAACGTGGCTCACGGGCCGCGCGGGATTTCCATTACCCCTTATCAGGACTCATCTATCTATAAATAGTAGTTTTCCAATAAAGCGAGGTACGGGGTCACCCCGCACGCCCAACACCCCAATTTTCGGACTTCTCTCGAATAATGTGGCAAATGTGACATTATTAAACTAATAAGCAAGGAGAATGCAAACAATGAAACGAGCTACTACTTTTATTCTGGTCGGTATCATCGTGGTGTTGGCTGCTGCCCTGGTCGGTGTGTTGGTGTTCGTGAAGAACCAGCCCACGCAGGAACGCGCTTTCCAGCAATTGGTCGAGATCGCCCCGCTGGAACCGGACTCGGAACTGTGGGGGCAGAACTTCCCCAACCAGTGGACAACTTTGCAGAAAACCGGATCCAATAATATTGATACGACCTACGCCGGTTCTTCCGCGTTTTCCTGGCTGGAACGCGACCCGCGCCAGGTGATCCTCTTTGCTGGCTATCCCTTTAGCAAAGATTACAACGACGATCGCGGCCATATGAATGCCTTGACCGATGTACGCGAAACCGGACGCCTGAATCTGAACGAGGAGGACCCAAAGCATACGCCCGGGACCTGTTACTCCTGTAAATCTTCCAATAACCCTGCGCTATGGAAAGAAATGGGTATGGCCGAGTTCGACAAGGTATCCTTCGCGAAGCTTGGCGAGAAAATCACGGAGCCCATCGGCTGTGCAAACTGCCACGAGGCCGGGACGATGCGCCTGATTGTTACCAACCCGGCTCTGGAGGAAGCGCTCGTAGCACAAGGGAAGGATTGGAGCACCTTTACCCGCCAGGAAATGCGCACGGTTGTTTGCGCCAATTGCCATGTGGAATATTACTTTGCTGGCGAAGGCAAATACCTGACGTTCCCTTGGAAAGACGGCACCGACATCGACTCGATTTATAAATACTACGAAGAAGCTGGCTTCAAGGATTGGGAATATCCTGAAACCGGCACGCCTATGCTAAAGGCCCAGCACCCCGAGTATGAATTCTTCACGGCTGGCTCCACGCATTACAACGCGGGCGTCTCCTGCTCCGATTGCCATATGCCCTACGTGCGCGAAGGCGCGGCCAAGTACTCCTCGCACGATGTCCACAGCCCCCTGCTCAATCCCGAACTGGCCTGCGGGCAGTGTCATAACGATACAGAATACGTCGTCAACCGTGTCAACCTGATCCAGGAACAGGTGGCTACGACTAAGCAGAATACCGAAGATGCCATCGTGGACGCGATCGCCGCGCTCAAAGCTGCTGCAGCGAACCCGAACGTGGACGCTGACCTTTTGGATCAGGCACGCGCCCTGCACCGCAAAGCGGCCTTCTACTGGGATATTGTCTCTGCGGAGAACAGCACAGGCTTCCACAACCCCGAATACGCCCTGCGAATCCTGGCCGAGTCGACCAACTTCGCCCGACAGGCGCAGATGCTGGCCGCCCAGGCCGCCGATGACCCCGCACTGCTCGAAACCGGCATGTTCTACGCCGAAGCGCCTGCGCAGTAAATCTCTCCAACCAAGCAGACAGCCCACCAAAATTGGCGGGCTGTTTTTGTTTGCGGAGTCGAAGCCTCCCGACTTTGATTTTTTGATTTCTGTTTCAACGTCAGGTCCCCTTGAGGGATGATAAGACGTTGAGTCCATTCTCAGATCAATTCCACGGCTGGGCCCACTGCGCAAGCACATCCGGGTCTGAGACAGCGATGCGACGTTTGTCCATCTGGATCGCGCCGCTGCGCTCCAATTCTTTCAAAGAGCGCGCCACCACCTCGCGGACGGTTCCCAACCGGGCGGCGAGCTGCTCCTGTGTCCAGGGCGTGCCAATCAACTCCTCGGGCGATTGCTCGCTGATCAGGCGCGCCAGCCGGTGCGTGACCTGGTAAAAAGCCATCTCGCTGACCATCCGTACTAACCCGCGCAGGTTTTTCGCAAAGTTATCGATAACTTTTTGCGCGAATTCAGGGTGTTTTTTCAATAACGTGCGCAGGATCTCCGGCTGGATGACCCACACCCGCGTTGTCTCCAACGCTTCCACATTGACCGGGTTCGTGCCTCCGTCAAAGGTGGGGACTTCGTTACAGGTATCCCCCTCTTGCAAAACGCGCACGATATACTGGCGGCCTTGCGGGGAGAGCCGGTACAACTTTACGAAACCCTGCTCGATGATGTGCAGACCGGCGCAAGGATCATCTTCCCAGAATAGCTCCTCGCCGCGCTCGTATTCACGTAATTGCATGTGCATTGCAACCTGCTGAAGCAAGCCATCCTCCAGTCCCTCGAAGTATTCATTTTTATGCAGCAGGTTGAGCTTTTGCGGATAGCTGACGCTAAGGGTGCGCATGGATCAGGGGTCGAAGGGTTCGAATGTGCCCAGGATAGCTTTGTCTGTGCCGCGGTCGATCTCCCAGGGGAAGATGATATAAGCATCGGTGACCGCCGCATAATAATCCGGGCGGACTTTGCCGAAGAGATTGCGATAGGGATTGAAGTGCATTACGCACGTTTCCGGGAAGCCTCCCGCAGATGAGACGCGGTTTTTCACGGCCGTGATGGTGCGCCCGGAACCCCAGACGTCATCGACGATCAAAGTCGGGCGTCCACGCAGCATTTCATCGCTGGGAAATTGGATGAAATCAGGCCAGACCATCAATTTGTTTTGTTGCTGTTCGGAGCGGCCCGGGAAATCCACCGCAGCAGTCAACAGGTGGGTGATATTCATTGCTTCGGCAAGCATCCCACCGGGGATGATTCCACCGCGCGTGATCATCACCATGGCTGTGAACTCGCGGCGGAACTGTGGCAGCAGATGGTCGATCAGGCGGTCGACATCTCTCCAGGTCAATACTTCGCGACGGGGTCCTAGTGGTTTTGTCATGGTTTATCCTAAAACGGCTGCCAGGGGAGCTGGAGCTGCCACCTGAATGGGTCTGCCCAAGGCCTGAGCTCTTTCTGCTTCACGCGCCCAGATATACAGGCAGGTGTGATAGGCAACACCAGTATAGCTGCTGATCACGCTGGCAACCAGAGTGAAGGCAAAGAAGATCATCGCACCCAGTCCGATGCCGATCACCAGCCCGGCTACCCCGGTCCCCATCACTGAGATGATGCCATACCCGATCCCAAATCCGATAACGGCGCCAATTGCCCCGAGGATGAAAGCGATCAGCCCGGTTACCGCACGCACGCCAACCGTGCTAATACCGATCAGCAAAAGATTATTCCGTGTGATCTCCCAAACGCGTCTTACCCCATCTTTGAGATTCAGATCATCGATCACCATAGCTGGCAGGATCAAATAAGCAGCCTCCGTCCATAGCACTTCCAGCAGGCCAATCGCTGAACGCGCCAGACCCGCCAGGATGTTCGCGCCACCGCGCTGGTTGCGTCGATTTGCCATGCTTTTAAGCATGTTGACTGCGGTCGAAGCTGCTGCCAGGGTCAGAATGTCAAGGAAATCGCGTTGCACGATCGCCCAGGCTTTGTCCATGCGTCCGTCCCCTTCGGAGAGGTGACCGAAGATCAGGTAAGCTGTCATGCCAGAAAAAACATACGTGACCACGAAATTGACAAAGACCATCAACGCGCCAAGCACGAACGTCAAGGCCTGACCAAAGCCCGAGTCGCCGAGTAATAAATAAGCGCCAACGATGGGGATAATTCCAATAATAGAAACAGTAAATCCTACCAGCAGTGCATAAATAGATGGCTTGATCAAGTCTTTATCTTTAAAAGCCATTTGCCAGGCTTGCGTTAGAAAAGACCAGCCACGACTGAAACTTTGCATGTTACCTCTCCTTTTTAGAAAAATAAATATCAGCATTTCACGAAAGTTGAAAGAGTAGCCGAATTTAGGGGTGTGAGCGTCGTACGCCGCTCGCATCCCTAAATTCGGACTTCTACCAGCTATTTCGTAATCTACTAAATATAATTATAGCAAAGATGTCGGGTCTACCTCAACCCGCCAGCCATCGAATCTTTGACCCTGTAAGAGGCCGACTGGATTCGGCCCACGCAGGACGATCTGCCAGCGATACTCGCCGCGCAGTTTGGAAAAGAAACACGGGACGGGTCCAACCAGGGTTGTTTGCAGTCGCTCCTCCGCATCAATCCGGGATTTAAGCCTGCTCGCCGTTTTTTTGGCTTCGGCCTCCGCCCGCTCATTTTCCCGGTGACGGTACTCCAGCCGCACCAGCCGACCAAAGGGCGGATAGCCCAACGCACGCCGCCCGGCCATTTCCTGCGCATAAAAACCTGTGTAATCATGCCGAGAGGCAGCCCGGATAACCGGTTCCTCCGGCTGGAAGGTCTGCAAGATGACCTGCCCGCCGCGGACGCTGCGCCCGGCGCGCCCGGCCACCTGCGTCAACACCTGGAAGACCCGTTCTGCTGAGAACGGATCGGGCAGGTTCAAGCCCACATCCGCCAACACTACACCGACCAGTGTCACTAATGGCAGGTCCAGGCCTTTGGCCAGCATCTGTGTGCCGACCAGCACGTCCGCGCGGTGGGAAGCAAAGTGGCTCAGGATGATCTCGTGCGCATCCTTCTGGCGGGTGGTTTCCCAGTCCCAACGCAAGACGCGCGCCTGCGGAAACAACTTCCCGACTTCCGTCTCGACACGCTCGCTCCCCAACCCATATTCCCGTATCTGGTCGCTGTTACACTCCGGGCATTTCTGTGGTTTCTGCCGGACGTAGCCGCAATAATGGCATGTTAATGTGTTTTCCTGTTTTCCCGTGGACGGTCCAACCGGCGAGCGGGAAAGCGGCTCAAGATGATAAGTCAACGGCGTATCGCACTGCGGGCATTTCAATGCGTAGCCGCAATCCCGGCAAAAGACGTATGTCGCTGTGCCGCGCCGGTTCAGGAACAGGATGACTTGCTCGTCACGTTCCAGTGTGTTGCCCAAAGCCTGTAACAGGTCACGGCTGAAGATCCCGCGGTTGCCCGCTTTGAGTTCCTCGCGCATATCTATAACGGAGACAGGCGGAAGGTCCAGAATTTGATACGGCTTTGACTCCTGCGCGGAGGCGATCCGTCCGGGCAATTCCAGCAATTCACTTTCCCCGGTGTCTGCACCCCAGCGTTGGACGATGCTGGGAGTAGCCGATCCTAGGATGCAGACCGCGCCTGCCAGCCGGGCATACGTCTGCGCGGCGGCGACCGCATGGTAGAACGGCGGCTCAGACTGGTAGTAAGAGCTGTCGTGACACTCGTCCACTGCGATGACGCCGATATCTGGCAGGGGCGCAAACAGGGCGCTTCGCGGTCCGATAACCAGCTTGAGCAGGCCCGCGCGGGCGCGCCGCCAGGTATCGTAACGCTCGCCTTCGGAGAGCCTGGAATGGATCAACCCGACCTGGCCAGGAAAACGGGCCAGGAAGCGGCGTACGGTCTGCGGTGTCAGCGCGATTTCAGGGACGAGCATGATGGCTTGTTTGCCGCGTCGCACCGCTTCTTCCGCTGCGCGGATGTAGAGTTCTGTCTTGCCGGAGCCGGTCACGCCATGCAGCAGGAAAGGCAAATTGGTAGATCGGGAAATAAAGGCTGCGTGAATTTTCTCCCACGCGTGGGCTTGTTCGGGCGTCAGGGTGGGGATGGCGCTGCTCACTAATCCCTTGCTTTCAACGTGCTCCAACGGGTCGCGCCAGATTTCGTTCTCGCGCAGCACGATCAAGCCACTCTCGGCCAGTATCTGCAAGTCGGACAGGTTGCAGCCGCTTTCAGCATACACCCATGAGACATTGACTTCGTCCAACTCCTGCATCAAGTAGCGCAATGCGGCAGCGCGGCGTTTCTGTGTGGTTTCAGTCTTGCCCAGTTCAGGCATAACCGCTTCGGCATCCTGGAGCGGAACTGCCAGTTGCGCCACACGGATGTATTTCGTGCGCACGCGCGGCGGAGGCAGCACAGACTTTTTCCCCAGTACCCCGCGCCGTACCAGCCACTCAGCAGCTTTGCGCCAGTCCACGTTGCGGAAATGGGTATCGATCTGGCGGCCGCGCAGAGGACCGCGCTCGTTCAAAAGCTTGAGCAGCCGGTTCTGGACTTGTCCAAACTCACTGGATACTGGTAACTGGTCACTGTTTACTGAGTACTGGATATCCGCCTGCTGGCTCAACCCCGCCGGCAGCATCAAATTGATCATCGCTGCGAGAGGAGAAAAGTTGGCTTCTGCCATCCAATCGGCCAGCGCAATTTGTACGGTCGTCAATACTGGGGCAGGGTCGACGATTTCCAAGATTTCTTTTGTCTCGGCTACGGAAGGCTGGTCGACGAAGCGCAGGGTTACGCCTTGCACTTTCTGTTTGCCAAAGGGGATGGTCACCAGTTGCCCAATGCCGATATCCCCGGCCAGTTCAGCAGGGATGGCATAATCAAAAACGCCCGCCACAGACGGGACGTTAACGGCGACTTGGGCGAATAGTTTCATGAGTGGTCAAACTCTGATACGGTTACGAAAACTTGCAGCCAGTTCAAAATTGTCAGTACAGATCCGGGGTATATTGTATTCTACCATTGAGTGTAAGGTATGCTCATTGTTGACGTCCCAACCGTGAATCTCAAATCCAGAACTTCGAATCATACTGACAACTTCACCAGAGAGTTGGCTGGGATGTAAATGCACCGCCCTTGCTTGTGCCAATTTGGCTTTTTGTAACGCTTCATAACCTACAACGTCCAGCTTCATCCATGGCTCGGAGCGTGGGTAGAGCAAGTCCGTGGTGATATCTGGGCACCGTTCTCTTATATCCAGTAATAAAGCTATTTCATAAGAAGTTACTTCAACTGTTCCCCATAAGTTTTTAAACTTGCGAAGCAAGTCTCCAATAAGCATTGCCGACTCGGGTTCGGGCCCCTTGATCTCGATTTCTAACCCAATCTTTCCGCCGATTGTTTCGAGAACCTCTGCAAGAGTGGAAATTTTCAAGGAATCCGCACCGGTTTGCGCATTCAAGAATCTGGCCTGGTTCAATTGCTCGTAAGTGTAGTTGAAAATCGGACCGCTGAGAGAGGTTACTTTGTCCAGATAATAGTAGTGATAGACAACCGGAATCTTGTCTTTTGTCAGTCGCACGTCAAGTTCGACGGCATCAGCGCCAAGTTCGATTGCTCTTTGGAACGCCGGAATGGTGTTTTCAGGATATTCGCTAGCAATCCCTCGATGGGCAACGATTTCAAATGAGTTCATCTTTTATTGTTGTTTCAAAATTGCCGCTGCCCCATAACCCACTACGCCGGAATAGTCCCCGGTCACATCGCCGGAGGTGGCATAGTGCAGCAATTTGACCGTATCTGCCCCCAACTCTTTAGCAGCCCATAACACAGCCGCAACGGCAGCGTGGCCGCAGGCAAAGCCCTTGCCAGCTCTCTCCGCTTCGAAGACACCTTCCGGAGAGAAGGCTTCGATCTGGCGTAGCATTTCGCTGTCCAGCTTTTTGGCGGTTTCCTGGTCGTAGAAGTGAGACAGGTCTGTGCTGGCGACAAGGACATATTTTTTGCCGCTTAATACGCTGGCCAACGCTTTTCCTAAGGCTTTGGAAACGCTAGGTTCCTGCGCGCGTACCATCACGGGCAGCAGTTTGAATTCGGATGCCAAAGCCCGCTGCAAAAACGGCAGTTCTATTTCCAGTGAGTGCTCCGGGTCGCGCGGGACGGCGGAGAGGCCAAAGCCGATGTCTGCTTTCAAGATGGCATTGAGTTCCTCAACTGCGGATTTGTCAATCGGAATGGGACCCAGCGGAGTGGTATACGCATCGTGACTGGAGGTGATCAACGGCTGCATGTAGGGGTGATGCATGGGCGCGATAACGGCCACCAGGCTCGGGGATTCGTCTCGAAGCGTTGCAAAGGCATAGCCTGCAACGGCCCCAGAATAGCGATGCCCGGCATGAGGGGCAATGACAGCAATCACCTCCCCAAGAAGTTCGGGAAGTTTCGCACGGTTCAGGTAGTTGTCTATATTGTATTTGAGGTTCTCAGGCCGCCCCTCATACCATGTCCCGGCGATGGGAGAAGGACGCAGGTCCGTTGTCGATTGCATAGCTATTTTTATTGTAGCATAATCGCGGCTCGATGCAGCGTTTTGAGAGTCCCAAACAAAAAAGGCCACCGGTTTAGGTGGCCTTCTGGTCTTTGCTAATATTTTACGGCTCGCTGATTGTGATCCAGTCAATTTCGACTTTTACGGTCGGATCGCTAAAGGATGAAACAGAAAAGCCGATTTGGCCGTCACGCAAGACGTACTGGTTGTCATCAACTGTGCGGGTTTCATAACCGTTGATATACAAAGTAACTGTGCGCCCCTTGCAGACCATTTTATAAGTGTTGACGTCTTTGCCAACTTTTATCTTGTTAGAACCACCGTCCGCGATACGGGCGTAGACGACTTCCCCGCTGGCGTTATACGTGGCTGCCAGGATATTATACAACCCACTATTTTGAACGTTGATTTCGTACCAACCATCGTCGCTATAGCGGCAGACCAGGCTGATCGCATTGTTGTTGGTACCGCGATTTTCAGCACGAAGTTCTATGGCTACATCTTCGTAGATGTAGGGATCGTACATAACATACGTATATAGCTGTTTCGTAGGAATATCGAAAACCAGGTAGCCGCCATCGGTTTCAAGTGTAAGCGCGGATTCGTTTGTTTCATTCGAACCTAATATATTGAAGTAGGTCCAGTTGCTGATATCACCTTCGAACTCCTCAGTATAGAAATCCAGCGCGTCCGGGGCGGCTGGCTCTTCCGTCTGAACGGGCTCTTCGGTTTGGACAGGCTCTTCAGTCTGAACAGGTGCTTCGGTCTGTGTGGGTTCCTGCGGTTGTTCAACCTGCTGGGGTTGCTCTGTGGCTACGGTAACGGGTTCTGGCGCTGGCGTTCCACCCAGGCAGGCGAGACTGACCACCGCCATGACCACCAAAATAAAAATAAAGGGTTTTAGAACTTTTGCGTGCATTTTATTCTCCTCCAAAAGAGTGATGAAATAAATTGAGAAAAGCTGCTCGAACAGCAAAAGTATAGCACCCAGATTTCTTTATCGCAAGAATATTTGGGTATCTTAACAAGACTGTATATTGTACCGGGCCAACGCCTTGCGAGTAGCTGAAAAAGCCAGGGGTGGCAGGTTGTTGGGTTCGAACCATTCGACCGCATCCGCGTCATCGTCAGGGGATAACGTACCACCGAGGACGTCCGCCTGGTAGACGATGACGAAGTCCGCGCCGCGCTCGTGTTCTCGTCCCGCGATGACGTCCAGCACGCGCTTCACACGGACCGATAGGCCTGTTTCCTCTAAACATTCCCGTTCGGCCGCCCGGGCCGGGTCTTCCCCCGCGTCGACGAAACCGGCGGGCAAGGTCCACAAGCCGCGATAAGGCTCACCGGAGCGCCGCACCAATAAGACGCGGCCATCCTGGTTAACCAGAACGGCCGCAGCGACTTTCGGGTCTTCAAAATGGATCCACTCGCATTGCGGGCAGACCGGATGCGCCTTACCGAAGCGTTCCTGTAAGCTTACAGCTGTCCCGCAGCGGGGGCAGTACTTTACTTCGGTTTCGCGCGCCATTTACGGATTGCTGTGGTACGTAGGATAAATGCTACGAGCGCGCTGAGGGCCGCAATAACGCCCAGCGCGATTTGCACGGGCGCGCTGACCGGCGGCGCCGGTGTGCGCACCTGCTCGGGTTCTTCTTCCGGGATGCGTTGGGCAAAGGTGTCATTGGTGGGGGCTTCCTGCACGCCGCTTTTGTCAGATGTCTGAAGCGTTGGTTCGATGCGGGTGCTATTTTGAGCGGAAGGTTCAACCAGGGTTGCGAATGGTGTAGGTGTTCCTGGCACAGCAGGTTCTTCAATGGCTGGCATTTCTAATGCTGGCTGCGCGGCTTCTTCAGTTGCAGATTGCATCTCTGTTTCAGCACCTCCGCCTCCGCCGCCCATTCCGTAGGCGAAAGGCGCTGTAGCCGAGCGGGTCAGGCGCGGCGCCATGAAGTTCGTGGCAAAAGTAAAGAATAGCAGCAAGGTAGCCAGCACGGTTGCAAAGCGGAAGGCCGGGTAGGTGCGCGGCAAGGGCGGCTTCTGACCGACCATTTTTGGCGTCAAGGTAAAGTTGCGCGGAGCACGTCGCTGGGGGAGTTGGCGCAGCAGGCCGCGGGTCTGGCGAAGTTCTTTCAAAATGGAAGCAAATTCAGGGTCCGATTGGAGGCGCGATTCGAGGCGCGCTTTCTCGGACGGTTTGAGTTGTCCATCCAAATAAGCGGAAAGTTTTTCTACATCACGGAAGGAAGGTGTCTGGGTCATGTGCGGATGATCTCTTCTTCCAGACGAAAAGAAGCGGGTAAAAGTTCCCAGAATCCTTGCAGGCATTCGCGTAACCGTAAACGGGCGCGCGCCAGGCGGCTTTTAATAGTCCCCAACGGTACGCGCACCGCGACGGCCACTTCTTTATAATCCATACCTTGGAGGTCGGTCAGCACCACCACGGAGCGGAATTCGAGAGGCAACGCTTCCAGGCAATGCTGGATGGCATGTTCGAGCTCATCGGTTTCGGCCTCCTCTTCTGGACTCAGAGACGGGTCGGCCAGCCAGCGCGGGGTTTCCATTTCTTCCCCATCGTCGGTTTCGGGTTCCAGCGGCACGCTGGGACGGCGTTTCTGGCGGCGCAGCTCATCGTAGCAGGCGTTGGTGACGGTGCGCAGCAGCCAGGCTTTGAAAGACCCGCCCCGGTAGGACTTGATGGCACGAAAAGCCGAGAGAAACGCTTCCTGCGTGGCATCGGCGGCTGATTCTTCATCGCCCATAATGCGCAGGGCGGTGTTGAAAAGCACGTCCTGGTAGGTCAGGACGAGGGTATTGAAAGAATCCAGGTCGCCGCGTTGGGCTTCATTGATGAGGGCGAGTTCGTCCATCACCGCTTATTTTACCGCATAGAACCTTGTACCATGGGTCAGGTGTTATGCCATTTGAGAGGTTGTATTGATATTATGGATGGTTTATCCTGTAATCGGCGTTGGTCTTGAGAGCGACATTCACTTATTCAAAAAAATAAAAACGATGAATAAAACAATTGATTATGGGGTAATTACCCGCATCAAAGCTTTGCGTGAATTGTTACACAAGGGTAACTATACAAAAAAAGAAATTTTCAAGTCCCTGCCTCATTACTATGAAGAGGGCGTAGCCGGGGATCGTCGATTGGGCCGTGATATTCGCGCTCTGCGTGAATTAGGCAGTAATATCCTTATCGATAAGCATACACATATCTATTCTTTGGAAGAGAAATCCTTCCTCCATCTAAGAGACGGCGAAGTGCGTGCGCTATCTGTCATTCGTGATACTTTTGATGCGCTTAAGCCTCTCTCTTTGGATGTCTTGCCGGTTTTAGAACGGATCGTATTGGCCTTACCAGAAGGACAGCGCCACCTGTTTCACCGACAGGTTCCCATTTCGATTCTGCTGAAACCGGCCAGTGATTATCATCCATATTTGGAGACTATCCATTTGCTTACTACCGCAATCGAAAAGGAACGCAAGGTTCGATTTGTTTATCCGGCGATCGATACCGGAAGGCCACTAACGCATATCGGCGTGGAGCCTTATGGAATTCAATTCTTTGACCGCCAGTTTTATTGTATTGGTCTTTCTCCACAAGCACCAGAAATTATGGAATTCCGTATCGACCGTATTAAAGATATCGAGCTGATGCCCGGAAAGGCAAGCAAGCGCCGCAAGCGGGCAACCGTGCAGTTTACATATCGTCTCTCGCAACGTATAGCTCGCATGGGTGTAAGCGAAAGATTTATGAATCAACAAATCCACCCTCAGGACGATGGCGGCGTTATCGTCCAAGCCGAAGGTTATAGCGAATTCAGGATCATCCAGGAAATCCTACGCTATGGTGAACAGGCAGAAATCATCGATCCACCTGATTTGCGGGAAAAAATGACACAAGTGGTGCAAGACATGTCTCATCTTTATGCGAGTACTACAGACACATAGTGTCTTGCGCAACTAAATATAATGGGGATATGAAACTTGACCAAATTGGAATGTACACATTGACTGATGCAAGGGCTTCTCACGCCAGTGAAGTTTCCCCGATGTGGAGGGGAGAGATCCTGCTGACGGGCAGATGCAACTATAAATGCGTGTATTGTCAGGGTCTCCCGGTTCAAAATGATATTCCTTATGAATATGCAACCCAGGTGATCGACACCTGGCTTTCCGATGATCTGAGAAATATCAGGTTTTCGGGAGGAGAACCTACGCTATATAAGGAATTGCCTGCCCTGGTCGCTAGATGTCATAGCGGTGGAGTCGAACGGATTGCTATCTCTACGAACGGAACTGCCTCGCTAAGCTACTATAAAGACCTTATCGATGCAGGATTGGATGATATCTGCATTTCACTGGATGCAATAGCCCCTTCTCTTGCTCAAAAAATGGCTGGGGTAACGAACACACATTGGGAAAATGTCATTAGAAATATCAGGGAGCTTTCCAGGTTGACGTATGTGACGACCAGCATCGTCCTGACCCCGAACAATGCTCAGTATGCAAGAGATATCATTCGTTTCTCCAGTGATCTTGGAGTATCAGATATTCGTATTGTGACAGCGTCTCACTCGAATGATGAGATTGTCGAAGCCATTTCCGGCCTGGACCAGGAAGTTCTGGATAGATTTCCGGTTCTAAAATACCGGGTCCAGAACTATCTAAAGGGACGAAATGTTCGTGGGATTCAGGAAAACGATGCGCACCGTTGCCATCTGGTAAAGGATGACTGTGTCGTTGCCTGGAAATGGCATTATCCATGTGGCGTATATTTACGAGAAAGAGGTGCTCCGATCGGTGAAATTGGCCCCAGAATGCGAGACGAACGGATTGCCTGGTTTCGATCCCACAATACTTACGAGGATCGAATATGCCGGCAATTTTGCTCCGATATTTACGTTGACTACAATAACCGCTGTGAATTCATCTCTAGATCGAACAAAACAACTGAGTTGTCATATTCGCTTGTTAGTAGCCAGAAAATACCATAGTAGCCGCCAGATGAGCATTCCCAGAGCGGCGCTGCCACCCAGAATGAGTGTAAACAGCGGCAGAGCAACCGCATTGAGCATGGCGGCCCGAAGCATAGCAGCCATGGGAGCAGCCAGGAGCATAGCCAGCAGCGGACGCCAAAGTTGCTTTAGTGTGGATGTGGTTTGCGCGTCGAACAAGCCCAGACAGGGAGCGATCAGGAACCAGCCAACCACGAGTGGAACGAAAGTAGTCAGCATGCGCGGCAGGAAGGACAGGTCCGTTTCGCCGTGGGTAGCAAAACCAATT